>Ga0209712_10000082_pt1 | contig 77963 bp, 70 predicted proteins | sample ArcOceMetagenome_FD_187443 | JGI IMG/M metagenome (GOLD analysis project Ga0209712, IMG submission 187443) | Marine eukaryotic phytoplankton communities from Arctic Ocean - Arctic Ocean - Greenland ARC118M Metagenome (SPAdes) (version 2) | ecosystem: Environmental > Aquatic > Marine > Oceanic...
ATGGTGTTGAGAAGACCCTTAGTCATATCGTACTATCACGGAAAAAAGACCTAGCGAGCTGATAAAGCCCTCGACTCTAAACAACAATCACTGAAGACCCAAAAATGACCGAATCCAGCCGAATACTCAAGAAGCCTAGTCTTATTGATGCGCTTATCCCCGTTATTGCATTAATAAGTATGCTAGCCGGAACCGTTTATGTATTTGGCCTAGATTCGTTTGGCCCCAATCAAGTAGCACTCATTTTAGCTGCCGCCATTGCCGCGGCTATTGGCATTAAAAATGGACTGACATGGCGTGAAATTGAAAAGGGTATGATCGAGACGATCAGTATGTCTTTGCAAGCTCTACTGATTCTGCTCATGGTGGGCTCACTCATTGGCAGCTGGATTCTATCAGGCACGGTCCCCACCATGATCTATTACGGTGTGGCCTTGATGTCACCCGACTACTTTTACCTAACCGCCTGTTTGGTATGTGCCCTGCTTGGCTTTAGCATCGGTAGCTCATGGACTGTCGCGGGTACTCTTGGGGTAGGATTAATGGGCATCGCTGTTGCACTAGACCTCTCACCAGGAATAAGCGCCGGTGCTATTATATCCGGTGCTTATTTTGGCGATAAATTGTCGCCTTTATCAGAAACAACTAACTTGGCCGCAGCCGTTACTAGCAATGATTTGTTTGATCATATTCAACATATGCTTTGGACCACTGTTCCGGCGATATTAATTACCCTGATTATCTTCTTCTTCATGGGCGTCGGTAGTAGCTCTAACGTAGTGATCAGCGATATTGTCGCGCTCCAAACTGCCATGGACAACGCATTCACGATCAATCCGTTCATGCTTGGGCCAATGATTTTACTGCTAGTAATGGCGGTTAAAAAACAGCCTGCACTATCAACACTCATCTGCGGCACAGTTGCTGGATGTGTGTTTGCGGCCGTATTTCAATGGCATGCGGTTATTGCCCTAGCTGATGATACCAGCCTCTCTGCAACAGCAGCGGGCTTTAAGGGATTATTAAGCGCTATGTTCCTAGGCTATAACTCAGTGAGTGGCAATGAGTCTTTAGACGCGCTGCTTTCCAAAGGTGGAATGAGCAGCATGCTGACCACCGTCGGCTTAGTCATCAATGCTATGGCTTTCGGCGGCGCCATGGCGCGAACGGGACTTTTGGCGCGACTGGTTGAGGCTGCGCTTAGTAGAGTTAAATCTGCAGGTGGACTCATTACCGCCACAGTTGGCACTTGCATAGGCACCAACATTTTAGCTGCTGATCAATATCTCTCGATCGTTCTTCCGGGTCAGATGTTTATTGAACCGTATAAAGAGCGCAAATTAAAGTCCATTAATCTATCAAGAACATTAGAGGACTCAGGCACTCTGACCTCGGCTCTAGTGCCTTGGAATACCTGTGGTGCTTACATGTCCGCTACATTAGGCGTAAGTACTTTTTACTACGCACCCTTCGCATTCTTTAACCTCCTATGCCCTATTATCGCGATTATTTATGGATTCGCACTCATTGGTGTGCCCAAACTAGAAGAACCCTTAGAAGAGACTGCAGGGTCTGCAGCAATAGCTGATTGAAGCCTGATGAATGTCATGATCAAGACACTCCTTTTTACAATAGTTTTAGCTAGCTCCTGTATTAGTTTTGCAGACAACCAAGTCCACGAGTCATTTGATGGTGACAAGGCGCTTGCACACATAAATAGACAAGTATCCTTTGGGCCAAGAACTCTTGATAACCCAAAAGCCAAGGCCGAAACACTGAGCTTTATTGCTGACTATTTACAGCCTCTAGCAACAAAACTCATCGTACAACCGTTCTCAGCTAATGGCATCTCCGGTAACAATGTGTGGGCTAGTTTTATTAATTCCAAACCGCATAGTAATCAGCGCATTATGCTTGGCGCCCACTGGGACACTCGACCTATATCTGACCAAGAGTCTGATTCAAGCAAACAGCACCTACCAACACCAGGTGCCAATGATGGCGGCTCGGGTGTTGCAGTACTACTTGAGTTAGCGCGGATTTTTGCAGCTAACCCACCCCCGATTAGCGTGGATTTAGTGTTTTTTGATCTCGAAGACATGGGCAACATCGATAATCTGCCGTTCGCCATTGGCGCTCGTGCCTTTGTTAAGCGCAATCGTTTTTATCGGCCAAGCGGGGGGGTTATTGTCGATATGGTATGTGACAAGAACCTAAGTATCCCTCAAGAGCTTTATTCCAAAACTCAAGCCACCGAGCTAGTCAATAAACTGTGGGAAATTGCCGCTCAACAAGAGGCAACAGTATTCTCTGAAAACCAGGGCGCTTACATTCAAGATGACCACTTGCCCTTTCTTGAGGCCAATATACCCGTGGTAGACCTCATCCATTATCCCTTCCCTGATTATTGGCATACCTCAGAAGATACCCTCGATAAGTGCAGCAGTGACAGTCTAAGGCAAGTTGGTAATGTACTTTTATCGCTGGTTTACGAATCCAGCTAGAGTAAGATACAAACATCAAAAAAGGAGTGTTAAAGCATGAATAGAAAAACTATCCGCCGCATACCCCTGACTCTGGTCACTATTTTAGGTCTTGTGATGAGTAGCGCAGGTTACTCAAATGATGAGTTGTCCGCGGCTATTGAAGAAGACTATCAAAACCGTTTGGGTGAAATGTTTAAGCATTTTCATGCCAATCCAGAACTCAGCACTGGCGAATTCAAAACTGCTAAAAAGATCGCTCAAGAATTGCGAAACCATGGCTTTGATGTTACCGAGAATGTTGGCGGCACTGGTCTAGTTGCTCTTTTAGAAAACGGTGTCGGGCCTCTGGTAATGATGCGTGCCGATATGGACGGACTTCCCGTTAAAGAGAAGTCAGGACTACCCTATGCCTCCACAGTCACTCAACTGGACCCAGTCACCAATAAAACCTTCCCAGTGATGCACGCCTGCGGCCATGATGTGCATATTACCAGCCTAATTGGCACCGCCAAGCAGATGGTGGATAGGAAAGATCAATGGTCCGGCACGCTAATGCTTATCGGCCAGCCCGCAGAGGAACGAGTGCTTGGGGCTAGAGCAATGATGGCAGACAACCTCTGGCAACGCTTTGGAAAACCAGACTATGCTTTGGCTTTCCATGTGTCGTCTATTTTACCGTCCGGTGTGATAAATGTCGTTGAGGGCGCTCCTTTTGCTGGAGCGGACACCGTAGATATTTATGTTCGCGGTATAGGCGCTCATGGCGCTTCCCCCCATGCAGGTAAAGATCCTATTGTTTTAGCCAGCCAAATTGTCATGGCCTTACAAACTCTCGTGTCTCGTGAGTTGTCCCCAAGGCAACCTGGTGTTGTCACTGTCGGTGCTTTTCATAGTGGTACTAAACACAATATTATTTCCGAACTTGCTCATCTGCAACTAACCGTTCGAAATACCAACTTGAAAACAAGAGATACGCTTTTAAAAGGAATAAAGCGTATCGCTGAAAATTTAGGACGCGCCGCTGGGTTGCCTGAGGACAAACTTCCTCAGGTCGTATACTCCGAGGAGTCCACACCACCAACAGTTAACAATGCCGCAATGGTTAGACGTTTAAAACAGGTATGGCAAAGCGGCATGGGTGAGGACAGAGTAACGGCTTTCGAAGCGGAGGGTATGGGTGCAGAAGACTTTCCGTTCTTTACCACCGACCCTGAAATTACCAGTGTCTACTTCTCAGTGGGCGGGACAGATGCTGATTATATTACCGCAGCCAAAAATGGTACCGGACCTGCAGTGCCTTCACACCACAGCCCAATATTTAAAATCGAACCTCAACCAGCAGTGACTGCAGGTATTCAAGCCACTGTTTTAGCCTTGCTAGACCTTATGCCTACGTCTAAATAGCGCCTACAATACAGCTCGCAGAGAACTCAAACAGAAGTCGACATTTTTCTGCGAGCTGGCATGACCCATCAGACCAATCCGCCATACCTTGCCGGCCAGAGATCCTAGACCGGCGCCAATTTCCAAATCGTAGTCATTTAACAATCTACTGCGCACTGCCGCATCATCAACGCCATCAGGAATAGTCACTGCGTTTAACTGCGGTAGACGGTCTTTTTCTGCAACAATAAAGTTGATGCCCATTTTCTCTAATCCATCACGCAGCGCAAGATGGTTGCGCTGATGTCTATCCCAGGAATTTTCTAAACCCTCTTCCTGCACAATAACTAATGACTCATGAAGACCGTAAAGACAATTGACCGGTGCTGTATGGTGATAGGCACGCTTGCCCTCACCTCCCCAGTAACCCATGACCAAATTGAGATCAAGAAACCAGCTCTGAACCTTAGTGGTACGACCTTTTATCTTATCCGCAGCACGCTGGTTAAAACTCACAGGGGATAGGCCGGGAGACGCCGAAAGACATTTTTGTGATCCAGAGTAAATGGCGTCAATCCCCCACTCGTCTACTTTTAGAGGTGTTCCGGCCAGGCTAGTGACCGAATCTACGATAGTGAGACAACCGTGCTGATGAGCTAACTCGACCAGAGTCTTGGCATCTGACTGAGCGCCAGTGGATGTTTCAGCGTGTACAAAGGCAACTAGGCAAGCATCTGGATTAGCCTTGAGTGCATCCTCAAGTTTGCTTGGATCCACGGCCTTACCCCAATCATCTTGAACCATCACCGCGATGCCACCACAGCGTTCTACGTTTTCTTTCATGCGCCCACCAAACACACCGTTTTGACAAACAATAACTTTGTCACCCGGCTCGACCAAATTTGCAAAGCAGCACTCCATACCGGCAGAGCCAGGTGCTGACACAGCAAAGGTCAGCTCATTTTTAGTTTGGAAAACATATTGTAAAAGCTGTTTGGTCTCGTCCATCATGCCGATGAAGCTTGGATCTAGATGGCCTACCGTCGGTCGTGCCATAGCTTGAAGAACACGATCACTAACATCGGATGGTCCAGGCCCCATTAGAGTTCGAAGAGGCGGCTGAAAAGAGCATATAGTCATAGTATTTCCCAAGCTTAAGTAAAATTTAATCGTCGGTTTATGGTGGATTTTAAACTGAATCGGCCACTACGCCGAGAGATTTTAAATGAGTAATTGTCGCACTGTCCATCCCTAATCCTTCAAGAATTTCATCAGTATGTGAAGCTATTTCAGGGCCGGGCCACTCGGTACCACCGGGAGTACCAGCCAGCTTTGGCATCATAGCAGGAAGCTTTAGTGGCTCCCCATTAATCTCTACCTGCTCGAACAATCCACGATAATTAAAATGCTCATCAGCCATCATTTCTACAGCGCTATAAACAGGGCCACAAGGAACACGAGAGGCCTCCAAAATCCTCATCGCTTCGGCTAGAGGGAGGTTCGAACACCAACTGGCAAGTACTTTGTCTATCTCTTGCTCATGTGTCACTCTATTGGCGTTAGTGCTATATTTTTCATCTCCGGCTATATCAGCTCTGCCCACGGCCTGCATCAACCGGACAAAGATAGAATCACCATTGCCGCCAATCACCAAGAATTTGCCATCCGCACATTTGTAAGTATTGGTAGGTACTATGCCGGTCACAGTAGTCCCCGAGGGTTGGCGGACAACTCCAGCACCATCGTACTCAGGTATTACCGCCTCAAGCAGGTTAAACATTGACTCATAGAGTGCCACGTCGACCACCTGACCACCACTGATACCCTGCTCTACTGCCTGGTCTTTAGCGCGCAACGCCATCAGTATGCCAATCACTGCATGCAAACCTGAAACTGTGTCACCAATGCTTAAATTTGGCCGTACAGGGGCTTCCCCTGGATAACCATTAACGAAACGGAATCCGCTTATTGCCTCACAGGCAGAGGCAAAACCAGGTTTTTCCGCATAAGGGCCGGTCTGTCCATAACCCGATATGCGAGCATAAATAAGATTAGGATTATCTTCCTGGAGGCTAACAGGGTCTAAGTTCCACGCTTCAAGGACGCCAGGGCGAAAGTTTTCAACCACAATATCAGCCGTTTTCATCAACTGCCTGACAATATCTCTGCCCTCGGCAGTCTTTAAATCCAGTGAGATACATTTTTTATTACGTCCGAGACTTCGCCACCAAAGGGACGTACCGTCTTTGACCTCACGCCAGTTACGAATAGGATCACCGCCCGGTGGCTCAATCTTGATAACCTCCGCACCGAAATAACCGAGCATGCACCCAGCAAAAGGACCCGCTAGCAGCTGTCCCAACTCTATTACTCTCAACCCTTGCAATGGTTTGCTCATTTGCGATGTGCCTTTGTTGTGATTCCGATAAATTTTATGGATATTGGTGGCATTCACGATCAATTATTCTATCATGCTACTCGGCTCATCAAACACGACCCTAGTTATGTTCAATATCTTTAATCACGGATTCAGTCTCGGACTTTTCTTCAGCCTAATGTCGGTTATTAGTTGCCCGACTTATGCAGAAAACAATGAGATAATGGTAGGAAAAATTACCAGAACTGACCTTCAAGAAAATACTGTAACTAAAAAATGGCTCGATAAAAACTACCTAAACTATTCTCCCAACACACAAATCGTCAATCAAAGTCAGGTCTTTTTGTCAGACGTGTCTATTACTATTTTTCTCGGCAGCTGGTGTCATGACAGTCAGCGCGAAGTCCCCGCGCTATTAAAGATTTTGGATACAATTTCTTTTAACCCAGGCAACTTAAGTATCGTTGCCCTGTCGGTGAACAAAGATACCCCATCAAAAATAGAGGCGAAATCCGGTATTACCCGCACCCCAACATTTGTATTTTATCGCAACGGTCGTGAAATCGGTCGCTACGTTGAACAAGCCAGAAAGTCGCTGGAACAAGATATTCTCGACATTGTCACTGGGGTTGATTATCGTCACTACTACGCAGATTCACCGAATGTACAAAACCCACATTGAATTATTTTTCGGCGGCCTTGTCTTAGTCATTAGAATTTAAATAATAGGAATTAAGGAATGTTTAAAAAGTTACTCTCAGTCTTTGTCTTGGTGATTTTTATTGCCCCAACTGTAAGCTCGGCGGCTAAATTACCCCGCGGGGTCGACCAACTTAATAGCATTGAAGGCATTACCGAATATCGCCTTAAAAACGGACTTCAGGTTTTACTCTTTCCCGATCCAAGTCAGGAAACCATTACCGTTAATATGACTTATCGAGTGGGATCAAAACACGAAAATTATGGTGAGACGGGTATGGCGCATCTGCTCGAACACCTGGTCTTTAAGGGTACACCAAGGCATAAAAACATTCCTAAGGAATTAACAGATCATGGTGCAGAGCCCAATGGTACTACATGGACTGACCGCACTAATTATTTTGAAACGTTCTCAGCCACAAATGAAAACCTTAAATGGGCTCTAGATTTAGAAGCGGATCGAATGGTCAATTCGTTTATCGCCAAAAAAGATCTTGATAGCGAGATGACCGTGGTTAGAAATGAACTTGAAAATGGCGAAAATAGCCCTGTACGGGTTCTAATTGGGCGTATGCTAGCGACCAGTTTTGACTGGCATAACTATGGTAAAAGCACTATTGGCGCACGCTCAGATTTAGAGAATGTAAAAATTGAAAATCTAAAGGCGTTTTATAGAAAATACTACCAACCTGACAATGCGACCCTGATTGTGTCTGGCAAGATCGACCAAGATAAAACCATTCAACTGGTGCATAAATATTTCTCAAAAATAAGACGCCCCAAACGTCAGCTTCAAGAACTTTATACCGAAGAACCGATTCAGGACGGCGAGCGACAGGTCACCATCCGTCGTGAGGGCGACGTAAAAGTCGTGGCCAGTATGTACCGCATTCCCGCTGGGTTTGACGAGATGTATCCGTCGGTAGCGGTGTTAACTAATATTCTGGCTGACCCTACCTCAGGACGACTACACAAAACCTTGGTTAAAAATAATCTTGCCGCAAACTCATCTGGATTTAGTTTTCAGTGGGGTGAACCTGGTGTTGCCATTTTTATAGCGCAGTTAGGTGTCGACAAAGATATTGAACCCGCTAGAGCTGCCATGCTTGAGACTCTAGAGAATTTGGCGGCAGAGCCCATCACCAATGAAGAGGTGGCGCGTGCCAAAGCTAAGATGATCAAACAATTTGAGTTGCGCTTTAATTCATCGCAGAGTATCGCATTAGAGCTCTCCGAGTGGATCGGCATGGGTGACTGGCGACTAATGTTTATAGATCGCGACCGCATGGAGCAGGTAACTGCCGACAAGGTACGTGTTGCTGCTGCTGAATATCTGGTCAATGATAATCGAACGCTGGGCCTGTTTTTACCCGAAAAAAATCCTGATCGGGCTGATAGTATTGTGCGTTTGAAACAATCCGATGTAGCAAACCTCGTGGCTGGCTATCAAGGTCGTGAGGCGGTTGTTCAAGGCGAAGACTTTGATCCCTCTCATGATAATATTGATCAGCGTACCACAACCACACAACTGGATAATGGATCCACAGTTGTCTATTTAGCCAAGAAAACACGCGGAGAATCAGTTGTTGCCAGCATCAACTTAGACTTCGGCAACGAGGCTGATCTTTTCGATAAGTCAGTGATTGGCAGTATGACTATCGGCATGCTCGATCGCGGCACGCAGAACTACTCGCGTGAAGAATTACAGGCGGCCTTTGATCAACTAAAAGCCAGCGTCTCAGTAAGTGGTGGAGTAACAGGAGCCGGCGCTGGTATCCTCACCACTAGAGAGAATCTTGTCGCGGTACTGGAGCTAACTGAAGAAATCTTTAAGCGGCCGGCTTTTGATGCCGAAGAACTTAAGGTTTTAAAAGAAGAAATGATCGTAGGGCTTGAGCAAGAGAAACAACAGCCTACATCTCGTGTGTTCCGTGAATTAGGGAATCACCTAAATCCTTACAGCCCTGGCCATCCTTATTATCAAATGAGTATTGATGATGAGATTGCTCAGATCAGATCGATAACCCCTGAAGATCTGAGTGCCTTCCATGCCCGTTTTGTTGGCGGCCAGGATGCTGAAGCCTCAGTAGTGGGAGATTTCGACGTTGATCAAATCAATGCCCAGCTGAACAACATAATGGCTAACTGGCGCAGTAACTCTAAGTACCAAAGAATCGAGTCTAAGGTCGCCGATACCAAGAGTATTAATCGTTTTATTGATACGCCGGACAAATCAGGTGCCGCATTTGGTGCGATGATTAAGTTTAAGCTGCGCGATGATCACCCGGACTATCCAGCACTTGAGATGGCCAACCAAATGTTTGGTGGTGGTTTTATTAGCAGCAGGCTTGCCAACCGATTACGCCAACAAGATGGTCTTAGCTATGGCGCGGGATCTTGGTTTAATGCTAGCTCCTACGATGAAAATGCAACTTTTGGCGCCTATGCCATTTGCGCACCTGAAAATCTTGCTCGAGTTGAAGTTGGCTTTAAAGAAGAGCTAGCCAAAATACTCGACAGTGGATTTACACAACAAGAGCTAGATGATGCCAGAAAAGGTGTTTTGCAGAGCAGTCGTATAGACCGTGCTAAAGATCGTCGGTTAGTAAGAACTCTCGCCGGCAACATTGATCTGGAGCGCACTATGCAATGGGATAAAAACTACGAAACCGCATTGATGGCGCTGTCTGCAGCAGACGTCAATGCAGCGGTGAAGCGCCATCTTTCCATGGAGGGCATTTCGATCATCAAAGCAGGTGATGCAAAAAAAGTTACCCCGGAGACTAACATTTCAGAGCAGAGTTAGAAGCGGCTTAGTAAGCGGCCTGCTGTGTTATCCTCACATGGCAGGCCTATCGCGTTTTTAATCACAAAGATTGGGCATCGCGCGGAATAAGCGATGATTGAAAAACTGTCATTGATAGATCGAGAATTTATTTATCACAAGTGCGCTGTAGAATAAAAAGTGAGCCGCAAGTAGGTATTTCGTAGTATGTTTAATAGTGGGAGGGTAATTTTTTATATCATCTGGAGTTAATCAAAGAGGGCTATTCTATGAATGCTAGGTTAGGTCGCGGCGACTTTATCAAAAGACTATGCACAGTCACCCTGAGGAAAACGTTGTTGACCTTTATGGTGGTATTCGTCGCCAATAGTTATTCGCAGTTACCCGAAGAAAAAGCTGACACCGCCATCTCTGACTATTTAATTGCCATTGACGAAGTGGAAGCTCATCAAGGGGCCTACTCTGCGGAATTGTCCGACCTATTTATGGGTTTAGGCAATTCCTACATCACCAAACAACAATATGACGATGCCAATTTAGCGTTTCAGCGCGGTATGCAAATTGAGCGGATAAATTTTGGCCTCGACAGCCTGTCTCAGACAGCCTACTTGATGTCCATAGCTGATACAGAAAAATATCTAGGCGATATAGAGCAAGCAGAAAAAGCACTCGATCAACTCTACAACTTGAATACCAAAAACTATGGTCGTTCCGACATAAGAATGCTGCCCGTCATAGAATCACTAATGGATTGGCATGCAGAGCTTTACCCACTCAGAAAGCCTAGAGGGGGCTTCAGCACACTGATCTCTTTAGAGCGTCTCGCTAATGGAATGTATGACGTGTTAGACGAGAACGCAAGTCTAGAAGACCCTGGAACCCCTGACAGATATAAACGTGTCGCCCAAGCACAATTTTTGATTGCTAACCATATTAAACATTATGGAGAACGTCGTGAGACGACGTTTTCTGTGGCAGTTGAAGGTTCTTCTGCAGCTCGAACCGAACCTAGAACATCCTATAAACACTTTAAACGAGGGAGGGCTGCACTGCAAAAAGTCATAGAATCATTAATGCAGCAGCAATCTCCCACTATTTCCGATCAAGCAGATGCCATTGCCAGTTTGGGAGACTGGTATTTGATCTTTGGGCAAATTTCATCTGCCACTAAAACATATCAGTTGGCCGAGGAAATAATTATTACGGCAGAGCGGCCCGATGAGCTTCGTCTTTTAGCATTTGAAACGGCAAAGACAATTGATTTCTCCGACGGCATAGATCAGCGGCTTATGCAACAAACAGCGCCTGCAGCAGAGATAACCCAGACAATAGAAGTCTCAATGCAAATATCGCAATCGGGCTTTGCATCAGACTTTCAGGTTGTCGATGACAAGACGACTTTAACCAAAACCGAAATAAAAGTATTACAGAAGCATTTTCGTAAGAAGCGCTTCAGGCCTTTTTTCTCTAATGGTCAAACACAAACAATGCGCGTCAATAAGAACTATGATTTAGCCAGCCCAGGAGCCTAACGTTGCAATCAAACAATGTCATCAGTAAATCAGCATTCAAGATGCCGAGCGGCCTTTTTAGTCTGTTGATAGCTATTTCACTGGCCTTAGTGCTCAGTGGATGTCAGATGCCATCACCAACGCAGTCATCTAGCTCTCCTAGTTCTCCTAGTTCTCCTAGTTCTCCTAGTTCTCCTAGTTCTCCTAGTTCTCCTAGTTCTCCTAGTTCTCCTAGTTCTCCTAGTTCTCCTAGTTCTCCTAGTTCTCCTAGTTCTCCTAGTTCTCCTGGTTCCGCTGGTTCTGCTGACGGTATGGAGTCTGTTGATCAGTTAGACCAATCGCTGGATAGCTCACTGGACGAATTTGATACTGATGTCTCCGGGCAAACAGGCAATAACCGCACTTCGGAAATTGATATATTAAGGCCAAGTGGTAGCTCTCAAATCGAGTCGGATGCGGATCAACCAACTTATGACGACGCGGGTAGCATGGCCGAAGGTGATGAGGCTCTGGAAAGTAGAGCATCTGAGGGGCCTAGTGAGAGTGAAACTCCAGCTGAGGGGTCATCGTCCAGTAGCAGCTCAACACCATCCACTAGTGCTGGGCAACCTGAAAAAGTTACTGTCGCTCCTGAAGATATCGGTGATGGTCAGGGTGATAATATTGTGTTGCGACAAATACGTGATGCGGCAATGCAAGAGTCTGACCCTACCCTCAGAGAGAAGCTATGGGATGAATACAGACGAATAAAGAACGGTAAGCGCTAGGCTTATCAAGTCACCATAACCAAGGATTATTACCAATGCATGGGGTTACTTCAAAGAGAATTTGCCGTCGTTTTTACAGTGTAGGCTTGGTGCTGATGTTACTTTCGAACCCCGGATTTTCTGCGGTTGACAAGGTGACTTCATCAACTCCGCTTTTGCTAAAAACCCCGTCCAGCGCAATCCCTGAAGAACTCCTGTTGGATGTTGGCATTCCAACCCTTAATGACGGCCTGTATCTCACTGATGAAAATGATACTGTTTTTCCTGAGGTACGCTTTGCGGAAGCTATATACTTTGCTAATCAACTGGCAAAAGTAATGGAGAAAAGTGGGGCATGGGGTGCGATCCGCGTGACACCCAATGATCAGGTAATCACTGACGTTTATATTACTGGAACAATTTTGCACTCAGATGGAGAAACCTTAGAGTTGAGCGTTGTCGTCAAAGACACCAAGGGGCAAAAATGGTTTTCTAAAACCTATAAAAAAGTTGTCGGTAAGTTAGCCTATGACCGAAAATCTAGAAATAATTTGGGCGACCCCTTTCAAAACCTTTTTATCAGTATCGCAAATGACCTACTTATTTATCGCGAAAAACTCGCATCGAAGGAGCTTATCGAATTGCGCAGTGTCTCTGAACTTCGCTTTGCCAAACAGTTTTCTTCCGACGCCTTTTCAGACTATATGAGCGAGAACAAGAAAGGCATATTGAATCTGGAACGCTTGCCAGCTGAAGATGATGAGTTGTTAAAAAGAGTACAAAAGATACGCCAGCGTGATTATCTTTATATCGATACCATGCAAGACTATTACGATGGGTTTTCACAGCAAATGCACTTTGCCTATCAAGAGTTCCGGCAATCATCTTACGACTCGGTGGTTAAAGCGCGACAACTTAACAGACAAGGGAATCAGCGTATTATTGCCGGTATTGGCTCTATTTTAGCGGGTATTTATGGGCGCACTCAAGCAGATTCCAGAATCGCCGCCGATGCAAGTACAGCGACTGCAGCAGTTGGTGGATTTATTTTAAAGTCAGGTTTAGAAAAGAAGCAAAAGTCTGCCGAATATGACGAATCAGTCGCTGAAATGGGCTCTTCACTTGAGGCAGAGATCGTCCCTCAAGTAATCGCTCTAGAGGATCGTACCGTTACTCTAACTGGCACAGTTCAAGCCCAATATACACAGTGGCAGGAATTAATGGCCAAGATTTATCAGCAGGAGCGCGGCTCTCTGGAATACACGCAGTCGGTTGAGTGATTAATAAATTGAAATCAAATAATCAAAACGGTAAGCAAAAATTAACCCTAATTTTGCTGCTTTTATTAGTCATTATAGTAATTGGATTTTTACCTAAAATAGTCTCAGAACCCTGGATAGTTGAAACCAGCCAGACTGCGGCGTCTGAGGCTTCAAATACCTCGGTGTCGCCCTCAACGGCGGCAGAAAAAACCAAGTATCGTCAAGATGCTCAATTACTTTTGGCTGATATTATCAGACTGAGAGACGACTTAGGTAACCAGGCAGTAGAGCTCTGGGCAGGATTAAGGTTTGAGCAAGCATTGTTAGCGATCGAGCAAGGGGATCAACAGTATGGCAATGGGGACTATAAACAATCAATCGTCAGCTATCAGAAGGCGCTTGATGATCTTAATGCGCTAAATACTCAATCGGCAACAACTTTAGATGCTGCAAAAGAAGCTAGTTTTGCCGCCATTGAGCGCGCCGCCAGTACCGCGGACTTCACTATTGCCACTGACAATGCACTTCTCGCTATGGCGATTGATCCAGAGGACAAAATAGCCCAAACATTAGTTCAGCGTGCGGCTAGGTTGCCTGAAATCATGGTGCTGCTAGAGGAAGCTGCAATATTAACTCAGGAAAATAATTTAGATAAGGCTAAAAGTCTTTATGAACAGACGCTGGACATAGACTCTGTGCACTTAAAAACACAGAATGCGCTGCGTTTAGTCAAACAACAGATCATTGATAAAAATTTTACTAGTCTGATGAGTGAGGGCTTTAATGCCCTAGACAATGAGCAATTTTCTGAGGCACGCCTAAAATTCAGACAGGCTAAAACTCTATTCCCTGCCGAACTCAGTGCTGAAAATGCCTTAACTCAGGTCGACGGACAAGAGTCTCAGAAATTAGTCTCAGAAAGTATGCGCCTAGCCAACGAATTTGAATCTGAGGAGAACTGGCAGCAGGCTCTAACCATATACGACCAACTACTAGTTACTGACGCGAGCCTGATCAATGCCAAAGTGCGTAGAATTTCTGTCTCAGTGCGCGCAACCTTGAATAATCAAATTGAAGAAATTTTAAAGGCACCACTTGCTTTGTCGAGCTCTGATATATACCAATCAGCACAACGAGTACTCGCCGACGCAAAGAATATACCCGATGCAGGGCCTGTTTTAACTAGTCAGATAAAACAGCTTGAGAAAGTTTTAACCGCATCTCAGATACAGATTAAGGTTACCATCCAATCCGATGGTCTAACCGACGTCGTTATCTATCGCGTTGGCAATCTTAATCGCTTTGTAGAAACCACTGTTTTACTCAAACCCGGCAATTATGTTGCTGCGGGAAAACGCCAGGGTTACCGAGATGTGAGAGCCCAATTTACGGTTGGTAGCCAATCAGCGGCAGATGCTATTGTGGTGATATGTACTGATAGTATTTAGTCCAGCAATTGATAAGCAAAGAAACAACTGAGACATCGACCTAAGAAAGGCTCTTTTTGCGTATACTTCAAGATAACAGATGCATGACACCCTGATACATTTTTGCCATAACCCAGTAGTAAAAAGCTATGTCGCCTGAAAAAAATACAAATAAGCCTATTTCTGCGATTGAATTCACGCCAATAGCAGCGCCAGAAGTAGATCGCCCAGCATCCATATCACGTGGGTTATTAGGGCTTTTAGCATTTGGTTGCCTAGCCGCGATAATTATGGTCTTACTGTATTTATCTAAACCCGTTATTTTTAAAATTGATCCAATAGATGCCGAAATAAAAGTGAGTGGCCTATCCTTTAATATTGGAGAGAACTATTTATTTCTCAAAGGTGACTATCAACTAGAGGCAACAAAACCTGGGTATATTCCACTGATGCATTCGTTTTCGGTGGGTGACTCAAATAATCAAGAGATCCCTCTTCAGTTACTCCCACTGCCCGGAAATATTGAGATCACCTCCTCGCTCAGTGACATACTCGTTAGCATTGATAATCAGCCGGCAATATTAGCGCCCACCTTGGTAAAGCATGTTAGCCAAGGCGTCCATAAAATCACCATTAGTAAATATCGATACTTCCCCCTTGAACAAGAGTTTATTGTAGAGGGCCTGGGTAAAACTCAACAACTTGATATTAGTCTTAAGCCCGCATGGGGTGAGATGCGCTTCACTTCAACGCCCACCGGGGCTGATCTGTTTATCGATGGTAATCTTCGAGGGCAAACACCACTGACAACTGAGGTGTTAGAGACCGGATCCGAATTTATATTCAAATCCACCGGATATAAGTCGTTGAGTGGCTCGGTAAGTATAAAAGCTGGTACAGCATCGGAGTATAAAGCTGTTGAGTTAATCGTATCTGATGGCATTCTAAACATCGTCAGTACCCCAAGTGAAGCCAATGTTACTTTGGATGGTAAGTTTTTAGGGCTCACGCCTATGACAGCTGATGTTTCACCTTTTGCAGAGCACACTGTTGAGTTGTATCGCGAAGGTTACTTAAAAAATACTCAAAAAGTCAGTATTGATCCTGAGCAGACGTTTGAGGTTCGTGCCAAGCTGAGAGCCAACATAGGCTACATCGCAATTAATGTGAATCCGAAAGATGCACTATTAATGGTCGACAATCGTCCAGTAGGTGCAGGTAGCCAGGTACTGACTTTGCCCGCTAAGCCACACTTACTGAAAATATCTAAACCCGGTTATCAGTCTAAAGATGTTGAAATCATACCAAGGCCAGACCAGGAACAGTCACTGAGTATAGAGTTACTGACTGTGCAACAAGCCTATTGGGCATCGCGACCCAATTTCATTCAAAGTCCTGTTGAATCAGAGTTAAAACTATTTCGGCCCAACAACGCTAACTTTTCTCTTGGGGCACCACGCAGGCAGCCTGGACGAAGAGCTAATGAAGTCGAGCGGTCGGTAATACTCAACAGGCCGTTCTACTTAGCAACGAAAGAAATTAGTAACAACCAATTTAGACGCTGGAAAACTCAGCATAGCTCATCAGCAATTAAGGGGATCAGCCTTGACATGGCGGTTCAACCGGTCGTCAAGGTCAGCTGGGAAGATGCTGCCTTATTTTGCAACTGGCTAAGCGGCAAGAGCGGTCTATCTCCTTTTTACCAGATCGAAAATGGCTCCGTTGCAGGAGTTGATTGGCAATCTAATGGCTACCGTCTTCCAACTGAAGCAGAGTGGGCGTGGGCGGCTAAAGTCGATTATCAAGGGCTAGTCACTCAGTTCCCATGGAAGAATAACCTCTATCCGCCGATGGAGGCTATAGACAACTATGCGGATTCCTCAGCCAAGTATCTACTGCCCTTTACCATTGCTCAGTACACGGACGGTCATGCGGTATCAGCTGCAGTGGGTAGCTTCGAGCCAAATAGCAAAGGGCTTTATAATATGGGGGGCAATGTTTCTGAATGGACCAATGATTACTACGACATTCAAATTCATCGAGGAGCCCCGATGATTGATCCTACAGGACCACTATCAGGCAATCGCCATGTTATTCGCGGCGCTAGTTGGTCTTTGGGCTCACGCTCCGAACTGCGCCTGAGCTTTCGCGATGCTGGCTATGAAGGTCGACTCGATGTAGGCTTCAGAATAGCTCGTTACGTCGACAACCCTGGAGTAGTGCCGTGAGATTATTTTTTATTTTGCTACTTTTTCCTTTAGTGGTCATTGCTCAAGTAGCACCTGACAGACTCGATGTCACCGAGAGTCCTTCGGCGCAATCTCTGGAGCAAGACTCGCCCGCCGAAGATGCCTCCTTATCTGATCAAAGCGAGCAACAAAAACTATCACCACCAAAGCAAGATGACGATTTTACCCCCAGCGAGGAAATTTCTGAGGATTTCCCAGTATCAATTCCGTATGACATTTAAATGATTTGAGGGCGCAGCTAATGAGTAATCCAAACAACCGCACTACTAATGAAATGTTCTTCCAGTTAGTCGCCTTGCTGCTATCTATTATCATTGTTCACACTATCTATGTGACTGTAGTGCGACCCAATGCCGAAAATACCATTAAGCGACATGCTGAAATGGCCGCAGCTGGTGAACAATATGAAGTGCCACGCTCGTTCTTTATCGTGGTTAAAGATTTAGAGCAGGAGTCTTGTTTTATACTCATGTTCTGGGCCCTATCTATTATGGGCTATAAAACTCGAACCGCCATTCGAGAAACATCCATGCTCGATCTACCCCTGATCAACATTACTGAGGGATCTAAAGTTCTCCCCGAGGATGCAGGTCAAATTGCTAGGCCACTGCAGTCTCTCCCGGAAATACAACGTGGCTTGCTGTTACCGCGTGCCCTACAGACGGCTCTATCGCGTTTTGAGGTGACCAACAATGTTCAATTTGCAGCTGAGGCCATCGATGGTGTCTGTAATACTGAAAATGATCGCCTCGATTCTGAGTTATCTATGGTGCGCTATATTACCTGGGCTATTCCCTCCATCGGCTTTATTGGCACCGTAAGAGGCATTGGCGCCGCTCTAGGTCAAGCTCATGAGGCAATGCAGGGTAATATTGCCGGTGTCACCAGCAGCCTTGGCGTGGCGTTCAACTCTACCTTTGTAGCGCTTCTCATCAGCATGTTAGTTATGTTCTTTATGCATCAGTTACAACTGACCCAAGAACGATTAGTCCTTGATTCACATGCCTATTGTGAAAATAAGTTACTTCGTTTCTTGAAAGCTAAGTCATAGTCACTGTGACCATGACAACGGCAGTTTTAGATATTAATGATCAATTACTACTGATCACCACAGACCTTGAGCAGTCCTATAGTGAATGTGGCTTTGCACAGTTATCCAATAAGGGGATTACCTGCGGCGCAGATGCCTATGCCATGCATTGGCAGGTACCTCAATCGAGCTTTAATGATTACTGGAGACGTTTAAACCAGCTACCCCTGCCCCATAAACAGCAATGGGCTCGGCATAATGCAGATATAGCCTTTGCCCAACTTCAACAAATGCTTCTCGCAGCAGGCTCTCCTGAACGGGTTATTTTGAGTGTCCCTGGGAGTTTTAGCGATTCTCAGCTGGCACTATTAGTGGGTTTGTTAAATGCCACTTCAAGTACATTATTGGGTGTTATAGACAGCGGATTAATGGCTGCCTTATCACTCAAAGAAGATAGCTGGGTAGTAGAGTTACAATTACATCAAACAGTACTGAGTTTGGTGCACTTCGAACATAGTGATGGTCAGATTAAGCTTATAGTCGACCAACAAGAAATTATTCCAGATCTAGGTATTCTGCAGATTCATAATACCGTTGCCAACCATATTAGCGATCGGTTTATAAAAGATTACCGCTATGATCCCCTGCATCACTCTGCTGGTGAGCAGGCTATTTACACTCAAATGGCAGATTGGCTGTCAGATATAGTCATTCATAACGAAACCCTTATCGTGCTCAATACCCCCAGTGGTGACTTGTCACTGACGGTACACAAAGACGAAATTGCCGGCTTACTCCAACGTCGTCTTGACCATCTAAAGAGAGTGCTTAGCCCGCAGTCAGTAACGAACATCGCCTTTACCGAGAGCGCGACCCTAATACCCCTCCTCGTCCCTGATTATGCTGACAACGACAATATTCAGCGTGTTGATGCCGCTGCCGCCTGTTTGAAAATCGCAGAACGCATTTTCCCTGAAAGCGCAGAATCGATTAGAGTTTCTTCACTGCAAATACCCTCATCATCGGTACCTGAAAAAGTCCTCGGCGCCCAATCCAGAAATACCATTGCGACCCATCTCTTGTATAAGGGGCAGGCATGGAGTTTAGATGAGCCGTTAAGTATAACTATTAGAGATGGCCAGTTGCGGCTATCAAATGATGTTAATAAAGCTGCCGCTGTGTGCTTGAAAATTAGCGATAATTCGCTGCGAATACTCTACCAACAAAACAGTTGCAGAGTGGTATTGCCGACTAAATGTAGCCTTGGCGAAACACTTATTGTGGGTGAGCATTCGCTAACCCTCATAGAGGTCATTCATGGTTAAAAAGCGACGAAATATAGCATTTAGTTTGTCATTCCTAGACATCATGGCCTGTGGCTTTGGTGCGGTAACCTTGCTTTTTTTAATTCTGCGGCATAATGCTAATGAAATACCGATTGCTGATGAGCGTCTCTCCTCCGAAATCAGTCTCCTTCAACAAGATATTGAGCAAGCAGAACAAGATAAGGTCAAAGCTCTCAATAGTCTTGAAAAAATCGAACTTACGCTTGTCAAAACTCAGGGATTATCCAAACGTGTTATTACCGAACTTGCGGAGAAAGAAAAAAGTATCCAAGAAGACCCCAACAACATCGATATATTGCGTCGGCAGGTCAAACAGCTAGAAGACGAAACGTCTCAAATTGAGGAGGTGGAATTCGGTGATAAAGTCCGCGAGTTTGTGGGTGACGGAAATCGACAATATCTAACGGGTCTAACCCTTGGTGGAGAAAGGGTGTTAATTTTAATTGATGGCTCTGCCAGCATGCTCGCAGATACAGTGGTTAATACACTTAGACGCCGGAATATGGATGATCCGCAAAAACAACAATCTGCCAAATGGCAATGGTCACTACGCACCCTAGAATGGCTACTTGCACAGCTACCGCCCAGTAGTAGATTTCAGGTGTACGTCTTCAACAACGAGACTCGTACAATGTTAGCTGGTACTGAGGGCGAATGGTTGGATGCTTCGGATTCGCTAGCACTAGAGAGGGTCATGGCGAGTGCTGGAAAATATGTACCCTCAGCAGGAACTAGTCTGTCCAAAGCAATAGGTAGTATCTCCGACTTTGATTCAAAGCCTGATAATCTGTTTATTTTAACCGATGGTTTGCCAACACTGGGAGAGTCGGCACCTAAAAAATATATGGTCACTGGCAAACAGCGACGAAACCACTTCGAGGCTGCAATTTCTAAGCTCCCCAGAGGCATACCAGTAAATACCATTTTGTTTCCAATGGAGGGCGACCCAGAAGCTGCCGCACTATTCTGGCAATTAGCGCTCGACACTAGAGGTGCATTTATCGCACCTTCCAGGGACTGGCCATGATCACTAATCTAATCGAAGTTGGGTGCCCATGAAAAAACAACGGCGGCAACAGCAAGAAGCGAGCATCTCATTTTTAGATGTTATTAGCTGTGGATTCGGCGCTATTGTGCTGCTACTGATTATTGCCAAAGTGGGCGATCCTGCCATTTTAGAGGATACTGAACGCCAATTAGAGGGCTCTGTTAGAGACTATCAGGAACGTCTGTTTGAGATACGCGGCGAAACGGTGATCCTCGACAAACGTTTAAAATCCCGTAAACAGCAGCTTTCTGATCTGACTGAGCGCATCGCACGGCTGCAAGAAAAGCTCGCCAGTGTTGCCCAGCAATCTAGTCAACTGTCGCAATCACAGGCAATCGAAAAACAAAATTTGCAATTAGTATTACAGGTCTTAACGGAAGAAATGCAACGCCTTTTAGGTCCTGAATTTGAGCAAAATAATCAGTTAGTGGGTGGTATACCTGCAGACAGCGACTATATAATATTTGTCATCGACACTTCTGGCAGTATGCAATCTGCCGCCTGGCCGAAAGTTCAGACAGAAATGCTTAATATTCTTGACGTCTACCCCCAAGTGAAGGGTATTCAAGTACTCAATGATATGGGCCAATTCATGTTTACAGAATTCCAAAATCAATGGATTCCTGACAGTTCCGATATGCGTAAAAAAATAACCACTAAACTTGCAAACTGGGCGCCATTTAGCAACTCAAGTCCAGTAGAGGGCATTGAGAATGCCATAAAGGTGTTTTATCAAGCCGGTCGAAAAATTAGTATTTATACTCTCGGGGATGATTTTCAAGGTAACTCGATTCAGCGAGTCATCAAAGTTATTGATCGCCTCAACAAAGCCAATCAAAATGAGGATAGACTAGTACGCATTCATGCGATTGGATTCCCAGTGCACCTTCGGCCTGGGGTTAACCCAAATCAATCGGCAATGCGCTTTGCGGCACTAATGCGTGAATTAAGCTATAACAATGGCGGCACTTTTATTGGTTTAAATAGTTTGGAATAAAATTTTGTCTAGACTAAAGGTGACTATGATGAAAATTAAAAAAATATTTAACATCGGTTGTTTGTTTGTAGGTTTGCTGTTTCTTGCAAGTTGCAGCTCTACTGCGACAGTGGAAATCGACACTAGCTTCCCAGCAGTTCTGGCCAAGCCCGGAGTATTAAGTGCTGTTATTATTTTCGATGATGAATTTGCGAGCTACGTTGGAAAGCCAAATGAAAATACTTCAGTCAGTATTGGAAAAGCACAGGTTAATCTTCTAAAAAATGCGTTTTCTGGTCTGTTTTCATCTATCGAGTTTGCATCTTCAATCGACAACCTCAATGCCAACTCTGGAATTATCATCACTCCATCAGTGCGGCAAATACAAGTATCAACACCATCTGAACACTACCTAAACGTTTTTGAGGTGTGGATAAAATATAATCTAAAAATAGAAACTGCCGATGGCCGATTAATCGTTAATTGGTTTATGCCTGCCTACGGCAAAACACCCGATGTATTCATGTCGTCAAAAGAAAGGGCTATCGAGCAAGCGACCATCATTGCTTTGCGCGATGCAGGTGCTAAATTACTGCTAGATTTCTATCGTATTCCAGCCTTAAACCAATGGATAACGGAACAACAGAAAAGGGCTGAATCATAATGAGGGCCTATAAATTATTATCTCAATGGCTTTGCCTAGTGCCTCTTCTAATCGGGTGCGCAGCGACTACAACAATCGATGAATTCAGACCCACAAATCAACCTATCTTTATTGCCGAGAATGAAAAAGTAGTGCTCTTAGGCCGCAGAGATTCCGGCCATTATGAAACAGACCGTGAGTTTATTAGTTGTGTAACCAATAAAGTTAACTCAGCGGACATCAATGTTGTACCTGAACAAATATTTATAGATGCCATTTATCCTTGGTTTGAACCGCGCACTGCTCCCAAAGGGCTACCGCGACTAAAGAGATTAATGCAGGATCCCACAGTCAGAGAAAAAGTCGAAAATTTACGCATTCGCTATCTAGTGTGGCTGGATGGCTCCACTGAAACACTCAGCCAAGGTGGCTCGATGAGTTGCGCAATTGGGCCCGGTGGTGGCGGATGTTTTGGCTTTGCCCAATGGGATAAATTATCGACCTATGAAGCAACGGTTTGGGACCTAAAAGATCTCATCGAAAAAGGACGATTACGCGTAGATTCAGAAGGAACGTCCTATTTGATTGGCGCCGTCGCGCCAATACCGCTTTTAACTCCGGTTAAAAGCGATGCCTGCTCAAGCCTAGGCAATCAACTAAAAACATTTTTTGTAGTGAACTAATGACGTTGATACCCGACTTTCTATATTCTCGCCAAAAACTGACGTTTTCATTAGTGTTGATCAGTAGCTTACTTCTCTCTCCTATAGGCTTTTCGAAGGTCACTGGTGCTGATATTTATAAGCAAACTCTAGAAACCACATCAAAATATGAAGATCCCATTCTAGAGAAGTACATTACCGACCTGGGTGAGGAAATTGTTTCTGTGTCATCAATGAAAGGTGAAAAATTCACTTTTACTCTGCTTGATGCCGAGGATCTAAATGCCTTTGCCACTCGAGATAACTATATCTATGTTAATCGCGGCCTTTTAAATTATGTCAGTAATGAAGCTCAATTGGTTTCAGTGTTGGCACATGAAGTGGCGCACATCACCCGAGGGCACGTGGTGGGTCAAGAAGAAAAGATGACCGGTGCACAAATAATATCGACCATAGCGGCGGTACTTTCGGCAAGCAATGAGGTCTATGAGGCAAGTATGGCATACGCTAACTCGCTCATTCGTGGGCATGGCAGACGCAATGAACTCGAAGCAGATGAGACGGGCGCAGAGTACATGGCAAAGTTAGGTTACGACCCAAAAGAGATGCTATCAATGTTGTCCATAATGAAAGATCAGGAATCAGTCAAAAAGAAGCGTGCGTCGGCAAAAGTTGGCGGTATCCAAACCTATCATGGGATTTTCTCATCGCACCCGAGAAACGATTCTCGTCTACGCACAGTCGTTGTGAAAGCTAATAATTTAAAGTCCGATGGTGTTCGCGGCAATGGTGCCGAGACCTATCGTCAATTAACCGATGGTCTTATTTGGGGTGTTAACTTTTTGGCCAAAACGCCGCCGCCTGAGCGTTACTCTGACTTGAAACTAAATGTTCGTATCGATTTCGCTAAAGACTGGACGTTAGCGGCAGAGCCAGCGAATAATGGCGTTAGCGCCTCACCTGTAGATCAGCCGGCAGTGCTATCAATGAAGGCTATCCCTCGGACCATACAGAGCCCCGAGGAGTACCTATATAACTATTTAAAGGTTCCAATGCTCGATCAGGGAGAAGTCATTGCGCCCTCAAGACTAAAAGGATTCTCTGGCATTCAGATAGATCCAAATACACAGCAGCGCACCAGAATAGCGGTGGTTTACTATAAATTGAACGCTTATATTTTTCAGGGAAAGGTGGTTGATGATAGTCAATTTAATAAGTATGACGTTTTATTTTTAGAGGCCATTAATACATTCCGACCTATCTCTCGGGCTGAAATCGCAGGCCAGAAACCAAGAGTGGTTAGCTACATCAAAGCGACGGCAGCAACGACCTATGAAAATTTGGGTAAATCATTGCGTCTAAACAGTGTTGATATCGATACGCTGCGAGTTATCAATGGTCACTATCCGTCCGGAGAGCCTCAAGAAGGCGATTGGATTAAAATATTTAAACAATAAATCACTCTTTAAAATTGACTATCAACAATGGGGAATCCATGGCTCAATCACCACCCTTTCCTAGGACTATCGGTTATATTGCAATTGCCGTGGCGCTCACTGCCGCCATTTTTGGGTATATTCTTAAGTATCAAGGGACGAATGACAGTGACCAAGATTACGCTGTAGATTTAAGCCCCAGCAGCCCAGCACTGCAGCAAAAAGTTATCGACACCCTAAACCAGAAAATCAATGAAGAGGCCGAAGCAAGTGATGAGGACCTGGATTTATCAGGTAATCAGCTGTCCATGGAGATCAAATTATCAGCCTTAATTAGAGCCTCCACTGTAAACATTGACCCTACGGACGAGCAGCTTAATAACTTTTATTCGGACAATAGTAACAATTACACTAGCGATGCTCGTATTGAGTTCTTATATCGAATGTTTAATACCGCAGACTACGGCGGTAATGTGGTAAATATTGCGCATACAGCGCTCGAGAAAATAACACGTAAAGGTGAATCTTTACTAGATGACCAAAAAGTCGACGACGCCAGTTATCATGTTAACTTTTACACGCAAATTGATGAGGCTTTTGGGATCGGCTTTTCTGACAAGCTAATTGATCTTATCAATCAACAAACGCCTAGCTTACCATGTTGGGATGGCCCTATCAGCGGGCACAATGGTGTCTATCTTGTGTGTATCAAATCCTACCAAAGTGGCGTACTTCCAGAGCTGCTAGACATAAAAGACCGAGTGATAAACGACTGGCGGCTATCGCTTACTAATCAACCTTAAGCCATTAGCTCTTTAAAGAATGTCTTCAGACCAGTGGCGCCTGAGGACTCCCATACCTTTAGCGCCGCTGTACCCACAATTGCCAAGTCGGCAGACCCTCGTAGAGCATCCAGATCAGTCTTACTGCTAATGCCGAAGCCAACACCCATAGGAACATTGGTATGCTGACGACAACGCTCGATTAAAGCAATCACATCGTCGCCCATATTGGTTTTTGATCCTGTCACACCTCTTCGTGCAACTACATAGACCATACCCCGGCTCGAGGCGCCAAGTTGTGCCAGACGTTTATCACTGCTGGTAGGGGTCATCAAAATTATCGGCTCTATGCCGGCTTCCTCAGACAACCTATGTAAATTAGCTGACTCCTCTACCGGCAAATCGGGCAAAATATAGCCAACACCACCAGCGTCTTTAAGGCGTTTTACAAACACCTCCTCACCCATTATGAATGCGGTGTTGTAGTAACCCATCATCAAAATTTTGAACGGAAATCGCTCACTGGCCTGCTTCATAAACTCAAAGCATTGATCTACGGTGGTGCCAGACTTGAGCGACTGCTCATTGGCTTTAACGAACAACGGGCCATCCGCACTGGGTTCAGAAAAGGGAAACTGTAGTTCTACCAGATCAACACCCGCATCAGCCATAATTTCTAGGGCTTGCATATTGGCTTCAAAACTCGGGTAGCCACACACAACATGAGCCATGACCAAAATGTCTTTGTCTTTTTTACGCTGCTCAATGTAAGTTTGTAGTCCCATTAGCTTTGCTCTCCTCGATATTGATCAGCTTTACCACCAATAAACGACTTCCACTTGGCATCATCCAGTGCATCGGCAATGGTAAATATATCTTTGTCACCACGACCAGACTGGTTAATCAAAATAACTTCATCCTTGCGCATCGTCGGTGCTTCCGCGATAGCCGTAACAAAGGCATGGGTACTCTCAAGAGCGGGAATAAGCCCTTCGGTACGCATGGTTAACTTCAGCGCCTCTTTCACTTCAACATCCGTGGCCGCCTCAAAGCGAACCTTTCCCTGCTCCCAGAGGTACGCGAAAATAGGGTTGATGCCAATGTAGTCTAATCCCGCTGCCACAGAATGAGTTTCATTCATGTTACCTTCTTTATTTTGCAGAAAGTACGTTTTGTAACCCTGAGCGACCCCAACCGAAGCGTCGTCATACGCTAGACGAGCTGAGTGCATATAAGAGCCAACGCCCTCCCCTCCGGCCTCACAGCCAATTAATTCGACATTTTCATCATCGAAGAAGCCTTGAAATATACCCATGGCATTGGAGCCGCCGCCCACGCAGGCATAAACACGGTCCGGCAACTTTCCAGCCTGCTTTAAAATTTGCTCGCGCGCTTCCATTCCAATGATTGACTGGAACCAGCTCACCATTTCCGGAAAAGGGTGCGGCCCACACGCAGTACCTAAAATATAGTGGGTATCAGCCATGTTGGTCACCCAGTCACGCATGCACGCATTAACCGCGTCTTTCAAGGTCTTTTGGCCATCCTCTACAGCAATCACCTCAGCGCCCAGATTCTCCATCCAAAACACATTCGGTCGCTGCCGTGCAACATCCACTTCGCCCATATAAATTTTACAGTCATAACCGAACTTGGCCGCCATGGTCGCGGTAGCAAAACCATGCTGGCCAGCACCAGTCTCTGCAATAACACGCCGCTTTCCCAGACGTTGGCAAAGTAGGCCCTGGCCCATTACATTGTTAATTTTGTGAGAGCCGGTGTGATTGAGATCATCGCGCTTAACATAAATTTGCGCACCGCCCAGCTGCCGCGACAAATTCTCTAAGTGAGTAATGGGAGTTGGACGTCCCGAATAATTTTGCAGCAAGGTGACATAGTCCTGCCAAAATTTGGGATCCGCTTTACACTCTCTAAAACAGCCCAGTAATTCTTCAATCGTTGCGTGCAAAATTTCTGGCAGAAAAACCCCACCGTACTCCCCATAGTAGCCCTCGCGACCATCGGAGAAATCGAAAATGTCCATTAAAAAGCCTCAGCAGATTGAGCTGGTGTATTAAACACCACCCAGATTATTCAGAAAATGCTAGTTCGCTATGGTATCTAAGTCGCTATCAAGGCACAACGTACACTTTGAATACTAAACATAACGACTAGGTGTACGGATTAAAAATATGACCGGTTTACTATCCTTAGTCAGTAAGTCTACGAAGCCCAGTAATGACAACTAATAGGGCCAGTTATCCACACTTTATTAACTTATTTATCACAGCTAAAATAGCAATAAAATCAAAAAAACACTACATGTAGTGCATTAATACTTGCAAGACACACAATGTAGGATAAACTCTAGTCATTGCCTCAAGGAAGACGCAAACTATTTAAAACCGAAATTTCTCTCCATGTGGGCACCAGATTGGCCCTATGGTAATTTATAGTCACCGCTAAGTGACAAGAACTAAAGGGCAAAAAATGAGCGCTCCAAAACTTAAAGCAATAAAGCCTGTGGCAAAAACTCAAGAAATAGTCATGCAAGACGCATCCTTGGATATCTGGGATAAGAAGTATCGTCTTAAGGACAAAGATTCTAATCCCATCGATGCTGATATTGACGCAACCTACAGACGAGTTGCCAAGGCATTATCCGATGTAGAGGAAGTCGCCAAGAGAGAATTATGGGAAAAGAAATTTGTTTGGGCATTGAAACACGGTGCAATTCCAGCCGGACGAATTATTTCTAATGCCGGCGCTCAAGCCTATAAGCCAGCCACATCAACAATTAACTGTACGGTTTCAGGTATCGTACCTGACTCGATGTTAGGTATTTTGGAACGCAATCTTGAAGCTGGCCTAACCTTGAAGGCAGGTTGTGGTATTGGCTATGAATTTTCTACCCTTCGACCGAAAGGAGCTTATGTTTCTGGCGCCGGAGCCTATACTTCTGGGCCGCTGTCGTTCATGGATATCTACGACAAAATGTGTTTCACCGTCTCCTCTGCGGGTGGTCGGCGCGGCGCTCAAATGGCTACCTTCGATGTCAGTCACCCCGATGTTTTCGATTTTGTCCGAGCCAAGCGTGAAGATGGCCGCCTGCGTCAGTTTAATCTGTCGCTGCTAATCACCGAAGAGTTCATTGAAGCAGTCAGAGCAGACGGCAATTGGGATCTAACATTCCCGATTAGCAGCAAAGAAATTGATGGTGGCCTGGACTTAAAAGGCGACAATGTCGTTTGGAAGCATTTCCCAACGACTGATGGCTATACGACTAATAAACAAGGTCTAGTTGCTTGTCGTATTTATGAGACTATTAAAGCCCAAAAACTGTGGAATGCAATTATGTCATCCACGTACGACTTTGCAGAGCCCGGCTTTATCCTGATAGATCAGGTCAACAAAAATAACAACAACTGGTTCTGTGAAGATATCCGTGCAACCAATCCTTGTGGAGAGCAGCCATTGCCCCCCTACGGAAGTTGCTTGCTGGGTTCAGTAAATCTGACCAAATTCGTGCGTAATCCATTCACAGAAGAGGCTTTCTTTGACTGGGAGCAGTATGCGGAAGTTATTGAGATCTTCACCCGCATGTTGGACAACGTTGTAGAAATTAATGGCCTTCCTCTTGAGAATCAACGCAAAGAAATTGAATACAAGCGTCGCCATGGCATGGGCTTCTTGGGTCTCGGATCAGCCATTACTATGCTGTGTATGAAGTATGGTGACCAAAATTCACTTGAGTTCACTGATCGTATTGCTAAAGACATGGCCGTCGCAGGCCTCACCGCTGGTTTAGATTTAGCCCGTGAGAAAGGTCCAGCCCCAATCATGGAAGACGAGTTTGACGTCACAGCTACGTTATTGTTCAAGCAACCAGATCTGGCTAAAGATGGTATTAAGGTTGGCAGTAAAATCAAAGGTAAGGTATTGCTAGGCAAATACAGTCGATACATGCAGCAAGTTGCTGAGGTTGCTCCCGAATTAGTCGACTCCATTATTGAAGAAGGCTGTCGCTTCAGTCATCACTCTTCAATCGCACCCACAGGAACCATATCACTGTCATTGGCAAATAATGTCAGTAACGGTATCGAGCCCAGCTTTGCTCACCACTATTCGCGTAATGTTATTCGTGAAGGTAAAAAGTCTAAAGAGAAAGTCGATGTTTTCTCCTATGAGTTACTGTCTTATCGTACTTTGATTAATGATAAGGCAATGCCTTTCAGTAGTGAGCCATCTGAGGCCTTACCAGACTACTTTGTTAGCTCTGAGAACATAATGCCCAGGGCGCATGTTGATATTCAAGCGGCGGCTCAAAAGTGGGTAGATTCTTCGATTTCTAAGACCATTAATGTTCCCACTGACTGCGAGTATGAGGAGTTTAAAGATATCTACCTCTACGCAGCAGAAAAAGGACTAAAAGGGTGTACTACTTTCCGCTTTAATCCGGAAGCATTCCAAGGCGTACTGGTTAAAGAGAGCGACTTAGAGAACACTACCTATAGCTTTACGTTAGAAGATGGCTCCACGGTAGAGTTTAAAGGCAACGAAGAAGTGGAGTATGACGGTGAAACACACACTGCTGCCAACCTTTTTGATGCCCTAAAAGAAGGCTACTACGGCAAGTTCTAACCACACTAAATTATAAACCGCAGACCACTGCGAGGAATAAAATGAACAAGAAAATTGAGCAAAAAATCGTCGGCTACAAAGTCGTTAACGAAGAGCAGAAAGCAGCCGAAGTTAAGCTAGAAGCTGAGAGTAATATTATTCAGATGCATGAGAAAGTCTCACGACCTGAAGCGCTCGCCGGCAGCACCTACAAAATAAAAACACCGCTGTCAGATCATGCTATGTATCTGACTATTAATGATATTGTTTTGAATGAAGGCACTGATCACGAGCTTCGACGCCCGTTTGAAATATTCCTAAACTCCAAAAACATGGATCAATATCAGTGGATTTCTGCCTTGACGCGCGTTATCTCTGCGGTATTCCGTAAAGGTGGCGACTGTACTTTTCTAGTCGAGGAATTAAAGGCAATCTTTGATCCGCAAGGCGGGTACTTTAAGTCAGGTGGGCGATTCATGCCCTCACTGGTTGCCGAAATTGGTTGGGCTATTGAAGATCACCTACAGAAGATTGGCATGATGGTGAAAACAGAAATACCTGAGCATCAACAAAAAATTATGGACGAGAAGCGCGCTGACTTTGAACAGGCAACTGCAGTACCACAACAAGAAGCTAGCGACTTCCCGCCAACGGCACAGGTGTGTAAAAAGTGCAGCGTCAAAGCAGTTATTTTAATGGATGGTTGTATGACTTGCTTGAACTGCGGCGACTCAAAATGCGGCTAATGGTCAAGCTTGGCATAAAAAAAGCGGCTCTTTAGCCGCTTTTTTTTCGGTCACTTTAATAACTACATCGCAAATACTTTCACCAGTTTAAACACGCCAAGCGCAGTCACAATGACCACGACCAAGCCGCCTATTAGATTGGCAAAGAATTTATTACGGTGCTCACCTAAAAGATCACCGCGGTTCATAATAATTAGCAAAAATATCGCCACAATCGGCAACAGTAAGCCATTGGCAGCTTGGGCAAACAGTATGGCGGCAATTGGTTTAGTGCCAATGGCAGCGAATGTCGTACCTATTATTAATACCGTCATCCAAATCGCGCGAAAACGGCGGTCAGAAAAATCAGTAGACCAACCCATAGCGCCGCTCACCGCATAGGCGGCTGCTAGTGGTGCGGTAATAGCGCTGGTCAAGCCCGCGGCTATTAGCCCTAGTGCAAAGAAAAGATTCGCTGAGGCTCCCAAAATCGGCTCCAATTGGGTAGCCATTGAGGACGAAGAGAAAGCTCGTCCAGTATCAAAAAATGCCACAGCAGCGGTACTCATGACAGCCAAGGTTATCAAGCCTCCCAAACCAATGGACACTAGGGTGTCACTGCGAGACTCAGCTAAGGCAGTGTTCAGCTCAACACCCCGCCATTTCTCTTGAACAAGGCTAGCATGGAGAAATAAATTATAGGGCACCACCGTGGTGCCAATCAGTGCAATCACCGTTAATAGAGAACCATCAGGTAAAGACGGCACCAGCAACCCTTTGAACAACGCAGAAAAATCGACACCCACGGCAAACATAGTAATCACAAATACACTGCTCATGATCAGCACCAAAATAATCAGCACCGGCTCTAACAGCTTATATCCGCTGGTACCGAGCAATACAGCCGCAGAAAGACCCAAGGCAACAGCGCAGGTCGCTGCTGAAAAGTCTGTGATTGACTGTAAGCCCAGTGCCGCACCAGATATATTTCCCGCCTCATAGGCGGCATTACCAATACCTATGGCCGCCACAACTAGAGCAACTGCGGCACGGTTAATTATAGGATTATTAAAGGTAGTACGAAGTGCTTCAGCCAAACCTGCATTTGACACTAGACCCAGTCGTGCAGCCATTTCTTGTAGTACGACCGTCGCTATGAGTGAAAACAGTAGTGCCCACAACAGTACAAAACCAAAGTTAGCGCCAGCCACACTGGCTGTAGCAATACTTCCGGGGCCAATAAAGGCGGCCGTCACCAACAATCCAGGTCCAAAACGCCGCATGCTGTTCTCCTGCCGCTAGAAGGTTAACCAACTGGCGTCAATGCGCCACTTTCTACATCAAAAATGAAGCCATAAATATTGATATTACTTGGCACCAAAGGATGGTCTTTAATTAACTGAATATCAGTCAATACACTCTGCTCTAGGTCTGTAAAGGTGTACCACTTGATCGACTTACCCATATCAGAACCCGGCTTTGTATTCTCGGTAGAGGCTCTTGGCGGGTTGATCCAAGCACCATCCTCCGATACAGCAGTTTCTAAATCTTGCGCTAACAAATCACCAATAACATCATCAGTTACTGTGCTCATGCCACAGCCGGTGTGATGAATGACACACCAATCGGTAGTACCTAAAAACTTATGCGACACAATCAACGAACGGATTGCATCCTCAGTGGCGCGTCCACCTGCGTTGCGAATAATATGGGCTTCGCCGTCTTGCAAACCGGCAAATTTGTAAGGGTCCATCCGGCAATCCATACAGGTGAGTATCGATAAGCCTCTAGTTGGCTTAGTACCGAGCTCAGATTGACTAAAGGTTTTGTGGTAGTGAGTATTTGCCTCGATAATTGAGGTTATGTTTTGGTTATCTGCTTTATCTGACATAAATTATTAACTCTCTTGGTAGGTTTTAAAACCCCCTCAAATTCCATTTTTTTTATAAGTATCAATCATTCGTTGAGCGGCCACAGTCGCCGGTAAACTTCCATCTAGCACCGCTGACTCTAACTCAGGCATCATTTGCTTTATACGTGTATCGGCCTTTAAATCAACTACCAGTGACTCCGCCATTTCACTCCACATCCAGGCCTTAGCCTGCTGGGCTCGCTGCTCCTGCAGTCGGCCATCCTTTGATATCGTTGCTTTGAATCTGTTAACTTCACCCCAAACCTTAGCGACACCTTCGTTATTGACTGATGAACACGTCATTACCGGTGTTTGCCAACCTTCAAAACGCGAGGTTAAAAAGTGCACTGCCGATCGATAGTCGACCATCGTCTGATTGGCCAAAGCAATCTGTTCACCATCGGACTTATTGACCAATATTAGATCAGCAAGTTCCATAATCCCGCGCTTAATACCTTGTAATTCATCACCACCCGCGGGTAACAACAGCAGTAAAAACATATCGGTCATATCCGCCACTGCAGTTTCCGACTGACCGACACCCACCGTTTCTACCAAAATTATATCAAAACCAGCCGCTTCACAAAGTAATATCGACTCCCGTGACCTACGCGTAACACCACCAAGTGTGCTACCCGCAGGAGAGGGCCTAACAAAAGCTTTTTCGGCAAAGGCGAGAGTTTCCATGCGCGTTTTGTCGCCGAGAATAGAGCCACCGGTAACTGCTGAAGAGGGGTCTACTGCCAGTACCGCTACTGTGTGACCAAGCTCGATGAGATGGGTGCCCAAAGCTTCTATAAAGGTTGATTTCCCGACCCCTGGCGCGCCCGAAATACCTATGCGAATTGAGTTTCCAGTATGCGGCATCACGCTTTCTAGCAACGCTGAGGTCTGCTGTCGGTGATCAGATCGGGTTGACTCAACCAGTGTGATCGCCTTGGCCAACCCACGACGATCGCCTTGAATAATTTGGTCTGCTAAAGCCTGTATCTGATCTACCATTAAAACCTGTCTCTACTCGAACTCTAGTATAATTTGGTCCACTGCCAGACTGTCGCCTTGCGCGGCACTAACTTTGCTTACAATACCATCTTGTACTGCCCGCAAGCCATTCTCCATTTTCATGGCCTCCACGACAGCCAACTCCTCGCCCTCTTTAACCACCTGCCCTGCGTCGACCGAAAGCTTGACCAACAATCCAGGCATGGGTGACAGTAAAAACTTCGACATATCCGCAGGGGATTTATATAGCATATGTGTCATTAGTGCCGCTGCAGTTGATGTTATTACCCGTGCAGTAATCTCAGCACCGCGATAAAATAGTCGGTAACCTGCGGCCGTAGGCTCTACCTGTACGGTAACCGTCATACCGTTAATTGTCCCTTTAAATAGAGGCTCGCCGATACACCAGTCACTTATAATCTCATAGTCTTTCTCGGCATATTCCACCCAATAACCTTGGTCAGTTAGATCCACCTGCACAGCGTGTTGTTGCTCAGCAATGGCAACCACCCAATCGTTAGGTGCCGGTGCTTCATGCCCAGCCATTTGGTCCGATAACAAGCTGGCGCGTTCACAGTGCAATTGATGTACCGCGGCAGCCACTACGATGACAATAGCGGGATCTTGCTGCACCACCAAATCAGGATTAAAACCATCGGGGAATTCATCGTCAATAAAATTAGTACTCAAATCACCTTTTACAAAACGTGGGTGAACCATGAGCGCGTTGAGAAAACTTATATTGTGATTAACACCGCGAATATAATAATTATCTAGAGCATCCACCATGCGATTAATGGCCTGGGCTCGGTCATCGCCATAGGTAATTAGTTTGGCTATCATTGGGTCATAAAACATCGACACCTCGCCACCTTCATAAACACCGGTATCAACGCGTACACCCTCACCAGTGGGAGGCATATATTTGACTAAGCGACCTGTAGAAGGCAAAAAATTACGGAATGGATCTTCAGCATAAACCCGCGACTCCATGGCCCAGCCAGTTAATCTGACATCCTGTTGCGCCATGGGTAGTTTCTCTCCGGCCGCTACCCTAATCATTAATTCGACCAAATCTTGCCCAGTAACCAACTCAGTAACTGGGTGTTCTACCTGCAGCCGCGTGTTCATTTCCAAGAAATAAAAATTCATATCGGCGTCGGCTATAAACTCAACCGTGCCCGCTGATTGGTAACCTACTGCTCTGGCAAGAGCACAGCTCTGCTCACCCATTTTTTGGCGAGTGGCTTCGTCCAGAAACGGTGATGGTGCCTCTTCAATGACTTTTTGGTGGCGACGCTGAATCGAGCACTCCCGTTCGCCCAAATAAACCACACTGCCATGACTATCAGCCATTACTTGTATTTCGATATGTCGTGGCTGCTGAATATATTTTTCAATAAAGATGCGAGTATCACCAAAGCTCGAACGCGCCTCATTGGTGGCTTTTTCAAAGCCATCGCGACAGTCAGCCTCATTCCAGGCCACTCTCATACCCTTACCGCCACCGCCAGCCGAAGCCTTAAGCATCACCGGGTAACCAATCTCAGCGCTGACTTCAACGGCATGTTCCGCATCACGGACTACATCGGTATACCCCGGGATAGTGTTAACCCCCGCTTTCTCGGCAATCAATTTTGAGGTAATTTTATCGCCCATAGACTGAATAGCATGCTTGCCTGGGCCAATAAAAGTGATGCCTGCGGCATCTAAAGCATCTCGGAAATCACTGTTTTCAGACAAAAACCCATAGCCCGGATGCACAGCGTCAGCGCCACTATCAACACAGGCTTGAATGATTTTATCGATCACCAAATAGCTTTGCGAGGACGCCGAGGGTCCGATATGTATGGCCTCATCGGCCATTTGTACATGCAGTGCATCACGATCTGCATCAGAGTATACGGCGACGGTGGCTATACCCATTTTTTTAGCGGTGGCAAAGACCCTACAGGCTATCTCACCACGATTGGCTACTAGAATTTTTTTCAGCATTATTTTTCTAATCTATGGTTAGTTATTTTAAAGGGGAATATTGCCATGCTTGCGCCATGGGTTTTCTACCGACTTGTTACGCAACATAGCCAGTGATCTGGCAACTCGCTTGCGCGTACTGTGAGGCATAATCACATCGTCAATGTAACCACGTTTACCGGCAATAAACGGATTGGCAAATTTCTTGCGGTACTCCTCGGTGCGCGCAGCGATTTTTTCTTCATCACCAATATCCTTACGAAAAATAATTTCAACGGCGCCCTTGGGCCCCATCACTGCAATTTCTGCGGTAGGCCATGCTAGATTGGCGTCACCGCGCAAGTGCTTAGACGCCATTACGTCATAGGCTCCGCCATACGCCTTGCGGGTAATAACAGTTACTTTGGGGACAGTACATTCGGCATAGGCATACAGCAGCTTAGCGCCATGCTTAATAATACCGCCATATTCCTGACTGGTGCCCGGCATGAAGCCTGGGACATCGACAAAGGTGAGTACTGGAATATTAAATGCATCACAAAAACGTATGAAGCGCGCGGCCTTCTTAGAGGCATCAATATCCAAACAACCCGCCAACACCATCGGTTGGTTAGCAACGACGCCAACCGTTGATCCTTCAATGCGGATAAAGCCGGTGATAATATTCTTGGCATAATTAACCTGGGTCTCAAAAAAAACGCCCTCATCAGCGACCTTTAAAATAACCTCTTTCATGTCATAGGGCTTGTTGGGGTCATTGGGCACAATCGTATCAAGAGACATTTCAATACGATCAGCGGGATCTTCAGTGGGCCATACTGGTGGTTTTTCACGGTTATTAGCGGGTAGATAGTTGAAAAATTGACGGACCTTCTCAAGTGCTTCAACATCATTAGCGAACGCCAGGTCAGCCACCCCAGATTTCGTGGAATGGGTCACTGCACCACCCAATTCTTCAGCGGTGACTACCTCATGGGTTACAGTTTTAACCACATCAGGTCCGGTAACAAACATATATGAGCTGTCTTCAACCATGAAGATAAAATCGGTAATGGCCGGAGAATAAACCGCGCCACCCGCGCAGGGACCCATCACCATAGAGATTTGTGGAATCACCCCCGACGCCATAACATTGCGCTGAAAAACCTCAGCGTAACCGCCCAGAGACGCTACACCCTCCTGTATCCGCGCACCACCAGAATCATTAAGGCCAATAATGGGCGCTCCCACTTTCATAGCTTGATCCATTACTTTACAGATTTTTTCCGCATGGGCCTCAGACAATGCGCCCCCAAAAACGGTAAAATCTTGACTAAAGACAAACACCAGCCGACCATTAATAGTGCCGTAACCGATCACAACACCATCTCCAGGTACATGCTGTTGGTCCATATCAAAGTCGCTGCAGCGGTGTTCAACAAACATATCCCACTCTTCAAAGCTGTTTTCATCAAGCAGCAAGTCAACACGTTCGCGCGCCGTTAATTTGCCTTTTGCATGCTGGGCATCAATTCGCTTTTGGCCGCCACCCAGACGAGCAAGGCGTCGTTTTTCTTCTAATTCTTCGAGAATTTCGTGCATGCTTTTCTCCCCTGGAGAATCGAGTTATTTAATAAGGTCTAATACGCTGGACGCTGCATTGGGAATATTGGTACCCGGCCCAAAGATAGCAGCTACACCTTGCGCAGTTAATTCATCGTAATCTTTCGGTGGAATCACCCCACCGCAAACTACCAGAATTTCTCCCGCACCCTGACGCCTAAGTGATTGAATCATCTTTGGCACTAACGTCTTATGTCCTGCCGCCTGAGATGAGACTCCCACCACATGAACATCGTTTTCAATAGCCTGCCTAGCAGCCTCCTCAGGAGTTTGAAACATCGGACCAACATCAACATCGAAACCTAAATCTGCGAACGCGGTTGCAATAACTTTCGCACCGCGATCGTGGCCATCTTGACCCATTTTCACCACTAGCATTCGTGGTCGCCGGCCATGTTCTTCTGCAAACTGTTCAACTTTTTGTTTGATTTTCATAAATCCCTCATCGCCCTCATAGGCAGAACCATAGACACCGCTAATCGATCGAGTTTGCGCACGATGGCGCCCCCACACTGACTCTAGGGCATCGCTTATCTCACCCACAGTAGCCCGCTCTCGAGCCGCGCTTACGGCTAACTCAAGTAAATTACCCTCGCCGGTTTCAGCGGCGCCAGTCAGCGCCGCCAGTGACTGTTGGCAGAGCGCCTTATTACGTGAACCGCGAATATCGTTTAAACGCTCAATTTGCGATTCTCTAACCATCGTATTATCAATGTCTAGCACATCTACGTCGGGCTCTTTGGCTAGCTGGTACTTGTTGACGCCAACGATGACCTCTTCTCCACGATCTATTGCCGCTTGACGCAGTGCCGCAGCCTCCTCAATTCGCAGCTTCGGCAGTCCCGACTCAACCGCTTTGGTCATACCACCCATTTCTTCTACTTCATTAATCAACACCATCGCAGCATCCACCAACTCACTGGTAAGACTTTCCACATAATAGGAACCAGCCAGAGGGTCCACCACATTGGTAATACCCGTCTCCTCCTGAATAACTAACTGAGTATTGCGCGCAATTCTGGCGGCAAATTCTGTGGGTAACCCCAAGGCTTCATCAAAAGAGTTAGTGTGCAGCGACTGAGTACCTCCCAGCACCGCAGACAGCCCTTCAATGGTGGTTCGCATAATGTTGTTATAAGGGTCTTTGCTGGTCAGACTGACCCCCGATGTTTGCGTGTGTGTGCGCAGCATTAACGAACGCTGATCTTTCGGGGAGAATTTTTCTTCCATCAAGGTCGCCCAAAGAATGCGTGCGGCCCTAAGTTTGGCGATCTCCATAAAGAAATTCATACCAATAGCAAAGAAAAAAGATAACCGTGGGGCAAATTTATCCACATCCATGCCACTATCTATTGCGGTGCGTACATATTCGATTCCATCAGCAATGGTGTAGGCAAGCTCCTGAACATTGGTCGCTCCAGCTTCTTGCATGTGATACCCAGAAATAGAAATGGAATTAAACTTAGGCATGCGCGCAGTGGTATAGGCAATAATATCTGAAACAATTTTCATGGACGGTGCTGGCGGATATATATAAGTATTGCGCACCATAAACTCTTTGAGAATATCATTTTGTAAGGTACCGGCTAGCTGCTCTGGCGCAACGCCCTGCTCTTCTGCAGCAACAATAAAGCTGGCCATTACCGGTAAAACCGCGCCATTCATGGTCATTGATACAGACACTTTATCTAACGGAATCTGATCAAACAGAATTTTCATGTCTTCAACAGAATCGATGGCTACACCGGCTTTACCCACATCCCCTTCTACCCGCTCATGATCTGAGTCATAACCACGGTGAGTTGCCAAATCAAAGGCCACGGAAAGGCCCTGCTGACCCGCGGCTAAATTTTTACGATAAAACGCATTAGATTTTTCTGCGGTGGAAAACCCTGCGTACTGGCGCACCGTCCAGGGTCGGCCGGCATACATGGTAGCCTTAGGCCCACGTTTAAACGGTGCAAAGCCTGGCAAGTTGTCCATGTGCTCAAGATCTTTGGTGTCTTCAGCGGTATACAGTGGCTTGATGGCAATACCCTCTGGGGTTTGCCACACCAACTCATCCGCAGTGCGCCCTTTAGTCTCTTTTTTCACTAGTGTCTGCCAATCTTTTATTGCCGGACCTTTCTTATCGGTCATTACTCTTTCCACCTTCTGACGCGTTGATTATAGGTCTATCATAACGTTTTTTGCTGTTGGCACTATGCCGTACACCACAGATTAATAGTAGGTCCATTTACAACACAATAAATCACATATATTGCCAAATATATTGGGCTATTTAGTCAATATATGCTATAAAATCACCATAAACTCACAATTAATCTATATTTTATAGAGTGAAATTCTGCTATGGCCACAATCTGCCAGCACCATGTCATTGCCTGCCTACATGGAATACGTCTTCACAACCTGCCACAGCAGCCAATTTTAGAGCGTGCAGGCATCAACCCAAATCGTCTCAATAAACGTGATCAACGCGAGCACACCGATCAGGTCGCACGTCTTTTTAAAGGGGTTCAAGACGCTTTAGATGATGAATTTATGGGTTTTACCGAGAATCCCTGCAAGGTGGGCCTATTTGCCACAATGAGTGAACTGGTTAGCCGCTGCGGCACGCTTGGAGAACTACTTGAAAAAGCAATCAGCTTTTACAACCTTGTTAGCAATGATATTCCCATGGGTCTTAATGTAGTTAATGGCAAGGCGGTCTTTGAATTTACTATGGCCAAACCCATGCTCGATCCACAACATTTTATGGCTGAATTTTGGCTGGTTATTTGGCATCGTTTTCCCAGTTGGTATATTGGTGAACCTATCCGGTTACAAGAAACCCACTTTACCTTTACTGAGCCTGGGCACACAGCAGAACTAGAGATAATGTTCCCCTCACCATTACACTTTAACAGTGACGCCAATCGGCTGGTATTTGACGCCCAGTATCTCGACAAACCGCTACTCAGGTCTGATCACGAATTAACTCAGTATCTTGAAAATGCCCCCGCAGATGTCATGACCATACCGGGTTCAGACACGCTTCTAGAGGCTCAAATAGAGCGTATTATCAGCCAGAGAAATGCCGACAGGTTGGTATTTGGCACCATCCATGAACTCGCTCATGAACTGGGAATGAGTTCGCAAACCCTGCATCGTCGTCTCACAGAGAGCGCCACCAGCTATCAAAAAATAAAAGACAATCTGCGGCGCAATCTTGCCATCGCCAAACTCATCAATGAAAAGCTCTCCGTTGAACAGGTGTCAGACGCCGTTGGCTTTAGTGAGTCGCGATCATTTACTCGTGCCTTCAAACACTGGACTGGCCTAACGCCTCGAGAATATTGCAAGCAAAATCCATAACCATTCATTACAAAACCTCTATGTTGGTTATCAATCTTCAAAAGTATGTAATCCATCATAAACAGAGCGTGTGTGTTTTTGACAGCTCATGGAATTACGTCCATCGCGAATAACGTGGGGCGCTAGAAAACTCGCTCTAAGTCCCACAACTTTAATTCATAAAGGAGCGCTCACCATGAGTGGTAGCACATCATCTTATTTGCTTTATTGTGCGGCGGGCTTGATATTGAGCACTCTGGTGACCTTACTATTTGAGGCATATCCAACCATCAGAGTTGCCTCTGACGGAGGTGTTGTATTTGGCATTATGTGCGCCATTTTGTTCCATGCCATTAAGAATCCTTAATAACCTACCCACAGGGTGTGGGTAGGTTAGGAATCATTATGCAGTCTTAGCTTTCTTCTTTTGGAGCAAAGGCCTGAACGCCGCATAAGGCAACAATAACAATAATACCTACCAACAAGCCCAACCAAGGTTCGAAGACACTAAATGCCATTGCTGTGATCACCATAGCACCGCGCTCTGTTGCGTCGTGCACAAGTGATAACGCCAGAGTGGCACAGGCAAACGCTGTCAGCACTAGCGTGACGGCCAACGCCAAGGGAAGCAGGGGCTCAAGTAGGGTCACGAAGGGTAAAACCACAAATAGGAGTGGTAAACCAAAGACATAGAAACTACCTATACTGTCAAAAATTGAATCAACTTTTTCACGACCCTCTGACCAGCCTTTTAGCAGCACTACTTGAATACCCGTCCACAAAACACCTTGGGTAGCAAAGAAAGGGGCGATGATACTCATTATTACGTTTCTAATACCTGTGGCCATGTGCGCACGACTACTATTTAACTCAAGCTTCTCATCTGTCCGAGTAAGCTGCGCCTGCTCTATCATTTCATTGCCCGTCACCAAGTCACCAAAAAACAAAATGTAGGTGATCAGCGCCAAAGGAAATGAAGATGCAAAGGTTTCAAGCGAAGGCCAACCAATCGCAAAAGGCGATGCCTTTGCCCATAAAGACGCAGTCGAAGCACCGACATCGAGAATTTCCCAACGAATATTGTATTCAAATTCACCGGTAAAATAACCAACAGTGCCCGCCACCAGGAACCCAGGAAACAGTCCAAATCCAAGAAGCTTTAACAGCCACGTTTTATCAGTCGCATAGGCCTGTAAAGGCTTAGAAAAAGCGAACACTAAACAAATCAAAACACCTAAAGTACCTGCAATGGGCGCTGATTGAAATACATTAGCCGCATCACCATCTTTGGTAACACGTAAAAAAGCCGCTATCGCAGCGCCCAATATAATGCCGCCTTTAAAGACATTAGGGACTATATTAATTAACTTTGCACCAAGCCCTGTCACCCCCAAAAAGATCAAGATAAAGGCAAAGTTGAGTGATAGCGCCGTCATCACTTGGAATTGGGAAGTATGATCTCCTAGATAGGCAGGTGCGGTAATAAACGCGACCACAAAAGGGATGGCAGGTGTCAGCCAGCCAGGTGCGTACGGGTCGCCAAAGAACATCCAAGAGAAAGAAATAAGCATGCTATGAAACATTGCCATGGTTATAGCTTCTTCAAAGGTGAGTCCCAGTAATGCAATAAAATAAGGGACCAACGCCATGCCTGTAGCGCCGGCTACAGCCAATCCTTGAAGCATGTTAGATAATGAAAATCGCAAGTGAATCAGGGGAATCCGCATAGTGAATGGGCCCCACTTAATACCGGGTTGAACGCCCCCATCAGGTCTTGTTTTCAGCATATTATTATTCTCATTATTGAGCTAAAAATTAATCACACACATTAGTGTGCAGTGACTTCCTTGCTAACATAGCGCCAGCGGTCTAGATATTCACTTTTCCATTGCAACATTATTATGAAAAGCGCTCAAGTATTACATAATTCAGCGATTCCGTTTTTAATTATGCTTAGGAATAAATTCAATACAACTCACAAACAGCGTATTCCATAGATGACCTTACACTACAAACCAAGTACCCTGTGCAGTCACTCATCACCAAGCCTGTGTAATGACTACTGAAATTAGACTCACCCAATTTAGCCATGGCGCTGGTTGCGGCTGCAAAATTGCCCCAAGCGTTCTTGAGCAATTCTTAAAAACTGATTTTGTTGCGCCACAGGATGACAACCTACTGGTGGGCAATAGTACTAAAGATGATGCTGCGGTTTATGATCTGGGTGATGGCTCTGGGATCATCAGTACTACTGACTTTTTTATGCCTATTGTAGATGACGCTTTTGAGTTTGGACGTGTTGCTGCGGCCAACGCCATTAGTGATGTCTATGCCATGGGCGGCGCCCCTATGATGGCGATTGCTATTCTCGGTTGGCCAGTTGATAAATTGAGTCCTGAGGTGGCACAGCAGGTTTTGGAAGGCGGCCGCCATGCCTGCAAAGATGCAGGCATTCATCTTGCCGGTGGTCACTCTATTGATACCCAAGAACCTATTTTTGGCTTGGCGGTTACAGGCAAAGTTGATTTATGTAACCTTAAACAAAATAGCACGGCACACAGTGGAGACTATTTGTTTTTGACCAAGCCCATTGGTGTAGGCGTACTAACCACCGCTGAAAAACAAGGCAAGCTAAAACCGCAACACAGTCGTCTAGCCGTTGAAAATATGATGGCATTAAATACTGTGGGTGCTGCTTTGGGTAAAGTGCCCGGTGTAACTGCGATGACTGATGTCACCGGCTTCGGACTGCTGGGTCATCTTCTTGAAGTGTGTCAGGGCAGTGGTCTTAGCGCCTTAATTAACCTATCTGCGGTGCCAGTATTAGATGCCGCTGTTACAGACTATATTGCGGCAGGTTGTGTGCCTGGTGGCAGCCAACGCAATTGGCAAAGCATTGCGCCGCACATTAGCCCAATTAGTGTTGAGAATCAGGCACTACTGTGTGACCCACAGACTAGCGGCGGCTTACTGATTGCAGTCAATCCTTTGGCGGCAGATCAGGTTGCCAGCCTCTTGCAACAGGCGAGCTGTTATTGCCAACCCATCGGTGAACTGAAAGATTATGACCCTATTCAACCAACTATTGAGGTACTGACTTGAGTAATGCCTCGCTGTCACTGACTAACGATTACCTGAACTTACTGCTAAATGGCGTGCCAATGATTGATGTGCGTGCGCCTATTGAAAGTCAAACAGGCGCCCTACCCTTTGCCACCAATTTACCCTTAATGTCTGATGATGAACGCCACCAAGTGGGCATTTGCTACAAAGAGCGCGGTCAAAAAGAAGCGATCGCGCTAGGTCATGAGTTAGTCTGTGGTGCCAGCAAGCAGGCGCGCATAGATGCTTGGCAGACATTTTTTGCAGCTCATCCCACTGCGGTATTATATTGTGCCCGTGGCGGTTTGCGCTCTCAGTTAAGCCAGCAGTGGTTGGCCGATGCGGGTATTGATTGCCCGCGCGTAGAAGGTGGCTATAAGCACTTACGTGGCTTTTTAATAGAACAACTTAACGCAGTGTGCAGTACCGAAAACTTAGTAGTGTTATCGGGAATGACCGGCACCGGTAAAACTGACATTATCAAAACTCTGCCATGCAGTATTGACCTTGAAGGTGCGGCTAACCACAAGGGCTCAAGTTTTGGTCGGCCTTTGGATGAGCAGCCCGCACAGATTGATTTCGAAAATAATGTCATTCTTGAACTCATGAGTGTACGCCACCAACACCCCGGGCGCAGCATTATTGTGGAAGACGAAAGTCGAAATATTGGTGGTCGCCATTTACCTATTCCACTGAGCGACGCTATGGCTACCAGTCCCATGGTGGTCATTGAACTGCCGTTTGAACAACGCATTGACAAGCTTTGGCGTGAGTATGTTATCGAACGCTACCAAGACACACTGGCCTATCATGGTGACAATGCTGAACAAGCCTTTGCTGACTACCTTAGGGACAGTCTGTTGCGGGTCAAGAAGCGTCTTGGAGGTCAAAAAACCAAGGAAATTCTAGAGCTTATGGAGAGCGCCATTGAGCAGCAGCACAGCGATGACTTCACTAGCCACCGGCATTGGCTACAGGCCATAACCGCAGACTACTATGACCCAATGTATCTATACCAGTTAGAAAAACGCAGTGATAGAGTGATATTTAAGGGTAACCACCAAGAAATCACTCAGTGGTTATCTGAGCTTACTTGAGCCTTAGCGCGGTTGCATTCGTACACCACCATCCAAACGAATAGTCTCGCCGTTGAGATAGCTATTTTCAGTAATATGTACCACCAATTGACCAAACTCAGAGGGCGCACCTAGTCGCTGAGGAAACGGTATATTTGCCACTATGCCGTCTTGAACATTCTGCGGGGCCGCGAGCATTAAAGGAGTCGCCATAACCCCAGGGGCAATAGTATTGACACGAATGCCCTGCTTAGACAGATCACGAGCCATAGGGAGTGTCATGCCAACTATGCCACCTTTGGTTGCTGCATAAGCCACCTGACCCATTTGGCCATCAAATGCGGCAATGGACGCTGTATTAACGATCACTCCGCGCTCAGTTTTTTCATCCGGCTCGTTCTTAGCCATTGCCGCTGCAGCACAGCGTGACACGTTAAAGGTACCAATTAAGTTAACTTCAATAACTTTGCGATAGAGGTCAAGATCATGGGGCTGACCTTCGCGGTCAACGGTTTTTGCGGCAATGCCAATACCTGCGCAGTTCACGCAAATGTCAACGCGGCCCAAATTTGCAAGAATCGTCGCAAAAGCCGCTTCGACATCGGGGCCGTTAGAAACATCCAGCTGCATAAAATGGCACGAACTGGCGCCAAGCTCTGACACTGCCTGCTCACCCGCACTGACATTCATATCAAAAATAACCACGGTCGCACCCGAGTTAATCAACAATTCTGTAGCCGCACGACCCAACCCTGATGCGCCACCGGTAACTACTGCCACTTTTTTATTAATATTCATTGTTATTAAACTCCTTTTGGTTTTACTTCTTGGACTAGCACAAAAGGCGGAATCACTACGGCCCAGTGCTCAGTATTATTGGTGTGCCAATCTAACGCCTGCTGGTCGTCAACCTCAAATAAGGTGCTATTCGCCAGCCAGCTCTCGACTTGACCACGATCATCTTGATGAAAAGCCACGGCGACCTGAATAAGATCAACGTTGCCAGATACCCCCATTACATTACCCGCAGCATAATGCTTTTGCAGGTCATGCCAACCAATCTTAGCGGTCTCGCTATTAAGTCGAGCCTTTAACTCTGACGTAGTACCAACGGAATTTTGCGACATAAACAGGCTCTTTCAACGGACTAAATGGTGCGATAGGATAGTATCGGCAGGCAAATTTATCAACCTGGTGGCGCGCTGTTCAAACCACCCATCGGGTGAAATTACGCAGTAACTGTAAGCCAGCCTCGGCACTCTTCTCTGGGTGGAACTGTACCGCAAACAAATTATTATGGCTCAGTGCTGCAGCAAACTTTACACCATAATCGCAGTACGCAGCCACGTTTGGATTATTCTCGGCAGTGGCGTAATAACTGTGCACAAAGTAAAACTGGCTGTCCTGCTCAATACCCTGCCACAGAGGGTGATCTATGCTCTGTTGAACATTATTCCAGCCCATGTGCGGTACTTTTAAGCGCCCACCCGAGGCATCTTTGCTGTGCGGGTCAAACAACTTAACCGCCCCCGGCAAAATACCCAAACAGTCAACGCCACCACTCTCTTCGCTGTGTTGCAACAGCGCTTGCATGCCCACACAAATCCCCAGTACCGGCTTGTCGACAATAGCCTGACGGAGCACCTTACCAATTTTGAGGCGTTGAATTTCTCGCATGCAATCACCAATAGCGCCTACACCGGGAAACACTACCCGGTCGGCACTAGCAACCAGTGCCGGATCTGAGGTAATGGAAACTTTAGCATTGTTACAGACATGCTCGAGCGCCTTGGATACCGAGTGCAGGTTGCCCATACCGTAATCAATAACTGCAATGTGGTTATTAGACTGACTCATAGAGTGTTACAGATGACCCTTAGTGGAGGGCAATACGCCAGCCATACGCTCATCGGCACTTGCCGCCATACGCAGCGCTCGCCCAAAGGCTTTAAAAATAGTCTCTACTTGGTGATGAGCATTGGCACCGCGCAAGTTATCAATGTGCAGAGTAACAAACGCGTGGTTAACAAAACCCTGGAAAAATTCGCGGCTCAGGTCAACATCAAAGGTACCCACATGACCACGCACAAAGTCTGCCGCCATGAACAGGCCGGGGCGACCAGAAAAATCCAACACCACACGTGATAGAGACTCGTCCAATGGCACATAAGCATGGCCATAGCGCGTTAAGCCTTTTTTGTCGCCAATAGCCTCTGCAACTGCCATACCCAGGGTAATACCAATATCTTCGACCGTGTGATGATCGTCAATGTGAGTATCACCCGTCGCCTGAATATCGATGTCAATTAAACCATGCCGCGCAATCTGATCGATCATGTGGTTTAAAAAAGGTACTGGGGTATCTAGGTTTGCGCATCCGCTGCCGTCTAAATTTACCGTAATAGTAATTTGAGATTCCAGTGTATTGCGCGTGACGGTCGCTTTTCGCTCTGTCATCAGCTGCTCCAAAATGGTGTTTTTGGGCATTATACCTGAAAATTAGAGCAGTTTTTTTGAAATGATTGCGCGCTAATCTTTACAGATACTTGTCTCTAGGTGGGACAGCGTTACTCGGTTGCGTTACCATACTGCGATGGATTTTAGCTATGCAACAGGCACAGAGATTAGCAGCAGTAACCGAGGAGTTAAGGTGTCAAAAATTAGTAAATGGTTGAAAATTATTGCGCTATCGCTGCTGGTACTAATCATCACTGCAGTGGTGGCTATAAACTCGCTGATTAACCCCAATGATTATGCCGCAGATATTGAAGCTGTGGCTGAAAAAAACCGTATAAAGCTTGAGATTCAGGGTGATATTAGTTGGCAGTTTTTCCCGCAGTTGGGTATTTCAGTTAAGCAGGTGCTTTTTTCCAATGATGTTATTAACGCCGGCAGTATTGATGAACTTGTCGTTACCGCGGGCTTATTAGGGCTTATAAACACCAACTTCGATGCAGAAAACTTGCCGATTAATTCAATAAAAGTGGTTAATGGCCGCGTTCGTTATATTGCGCCTAACTTACTACCGATTCAATTTGACAAGATTGCGGTATCTATTAACAATTTTTCATTAAACGGCGATGATACTGATGTTAGTGGCTCCGCCGAGATATTTAATGGCCTGCCGCTGTCCATTGAGGCAACGGTTGCAGTGCAACTAGATGCTCAAAAGCTCAGCCGTGTTAAGGCTACCAACATACGGCTTAGGGCCGACCAAATGAGTATTAATGGCGCCGTTGATGCGGATTTCACCAATTCTCAGATCATTGGCAAACTGTCCAGCCCGTCCATTAATATGCGCCGCCAAATCAAGGCCATACAGCTTAATTTACCTCTATTTACCATACCGACTATGTCCAGCCCTACTGCTCTAACCGACGTATACTTTAATAGTGACTTTAGTATTAATCCCCGGGGATACTCCAATTATATTCATCAGATATTTATTGATGGTCAGCAGTTTGATGTGACGATTGAAGCCGACCAAAGCACGGGTAACATGGATGCGTCAGTGACCGCCAATCAATTCAGGTTAGGTGATTATTTGCCGCCGCAGGGGTCGCCGGGCAGTGAGATACAAACAGCCGCTGTTTTTGCCCCATTGGCACTGCCCTTTATGCTTTGGCAGGGCAACAGCCAGATAGAACTGGCTATTGACGAAATTGCTATGCAGACCTTCTCTGTCAGGAATCTTTACACTCGGCTGGCTGGTCGTAACAATCTCATACAACTAAGCTCACTGAATGCCGACCTTTTTGGTGGGCAGCTTAATGCCAGTGGAGAGTTTGATCTGCGTAATGCACAACCTTCGTTTAGTGTGCAGCCTCAACTGAATACGATTGACCTGGGGGAGGCCTTCCTGGCTCTGACAGGAAAAGCAGATGTCGGAGGTCAACTCACCGCAAAGATGACTGTCAGCGGCAACGGTAAAGACATTTTCACCATTCAACAGTCAATGCTGGGTATGGGACAGTTTAGCGTGGCAAGTCCGTCTTTCGCGGCCATGAATATCGAACAAACTGTCTGTCAAAGTGTGGCTCTACTCAGCGGCAAGAGCTACTCAGGTAGCTTCTCCGCAGGCACTCAGTTTGGTACTCTGCAAGGAAACCTGAGGTTTGCCAGCGGAGTACTACTAATCAGCGATCTCAGCACTGCAATTGGCAACCTCAAACTCCGCGGTCGCAGTAACATACAAATGATCGAGCAGACCTATCAACTAAATGCAGATGCTGTGATTACCGGCTCAAAGAGCAGCCCCTCTGGCTGCGCCATTAACCAGGCTCTGCAAAACCAGCTTATTCCGTTTGTGTGTGAAGGCTACTTTGGCCCCAATGGTGATGGCAAACCCAACTGTATGCCCGACCAAAAGGTACTTGGTAAACTGTTACAAAATACCTTGCTTGATAAGCTTGGGCAAAAATATTTAGGTACCGCAGGTGACCAATCAACAACTAGTGGTGATACGGCTAAAGATGCCTTTAAAAACTTTTTCAAGAAAAAACTAAACGACTAATGAAGCCCCCTGCCTTTCAAAAAGCCATACTCAACTGGTTCGACCAATACGGTCGTAAAGAACTGCCGTGGCAACAGAACATAGATGCCTACAGCGTATGGGTGTCAGAAATTATGTTGCAACAGACTCAGGTCAGTACCGTCATTCCTTACTATTTGCGCTTTATGGATAGCTTTCCAACGGTACAAGATCTTGCTGCGGCGACTACCGATGATGTGTTACACCACTGGACTGGGCTTGGCTACTATGCCCGTGCACGCAACCTCCACAAAACTGCACAGCAGGTTTCTAACGGCTTAGATGGTGAATTCCCCTCGAGCGTTGATGCTCTCTGTGAATTGCCGGGTATTGGACGTTCTACCGCGGGTGCCATCAGCGCAATTGTATTCAAACAGCAGGCCCCTATTTTAGACGGTAATGTAAAGCGAGTACTGGCGCGATTTTGTGCTATCGACGGTTGGCCAGGCACAATGGACGTGGTAACCAAGCTATGGTCAGTGGCAGAAACCTACACTCCCAAATCACGCATTGCCGACTACACTCAAGCAATGATGGATCTTGGCGCGACCCTGTGCACAAGGTCATCGCCAGACTGCCCCTCTTGTCCCATTAGCAGTCAATGTATTGCATATAAAAATGGTAATCCGCAAGACTACCCCGGTAAAAAGCCAAAAAAGGTTATACCGGTGCGCGACACCTGTTTTTTAATGGTGACCAACCAACAGGGTCATTGGCTGTTAGAGCAAAATCCACCGGTTGGGCTCTGGGGCGGACTTTGGGTATTTCCCCAATGCGATAGCACCGAGGTAATAGAAGATACTTTGTTGCGATTGGGCGCAAAACATCAAGGTTGCACCATACTGGACCGCAAACGGCATACCTTTAGCCACTTTCATCTGGACTACCATGCCGTGCATATTATTCTGGCAGATGACAGCCATTTTGAAAATCAGGTGCGTGAGAGTGCCAATCAAGTCTGGTATAACCCACAAAAGCCTATATCATTGGGGTTGCCCGCACCGATCAAAGCTTTACTGGACAGTGTTGCAAGCAAATAATCTACAGCGTAATTAATGAGGTCTACTATGGCTCGCACAGTCATGTGTCGTAAACTAAACAAAGAACTTCCTGGGTTAGATATGCCACCCTTCCCGGGCCCGAAGGGTGAGGAGATATTCAATAATATCTCTAAAGATGCCTGGGCAGAGTGGATGACTCATCAGACAACTCTGATTAACGAATTACGTCTCAACATGATGGATTTATCCTCGCGAACTTACCTCTCAGAACAGCGAGAAAAGTTCTTTAATGGCGAAGAAGTCGACCAAGCTGAAGGTTACGTCCCACCAACCGAATAATTCCTTGACGAGACGCAGATCAAACGCTTTAATACGCGCCTCTCGCGGAAGCGATGGAAGTTTACAAAGCCCAGATAGCTCAGTTGGTAGAGCAAAGGATTGAAAATCCTTGTGTCCCTGGTTCGATTCCAGGTCTGGGCACCATTATCAACAAAGCCTTAGCAACTGCTGGGGCTTTTTTGTTTCTCTTGTAAACATTCTGCTTCGGACTTACTATTTGAAAATATCCACGATTTTAAATCGCCCGAATATCGCAAATGTATGCGGAGAATTTAGTGAAGACTGTCGAATATGGCACTAAGACCGGCACATTAGTTATATATTTTCATGGTGCGCCGGGCACTATTGAAGAGTGCGCTGTATTTGATAGATACGCACGACATAACAATCTAAGAATTGTCTGTTTGGATAGATTTTCGATACAACATACTACGGATGCCGAACCCTATTACCAACAGCTAGCGAAGCACATTAAATGTTTTGCCGGCGAAGAGTCATTTGATATCATTGGCTTCTCTATAGGTGCCCATGTCGCTCTTGAGGTTAGCGCACTTCTGCAGCAACAGATTCGAAATATTCACCTAATTTCATCAGCCGCCCCCCTCAATAAAGGTGATTTTATCGATCACATGGCGGGCGGATTGGTCTTCAAATTAGCCATGGACAGACCTCTTATTTTTAGATTCTTAACGTACTGTCAAAAAGTGATGGCAGTTTTAGCACCAAAAATGCTCGTACGCATGCTCTTTGCTACCGCTGCTGGGAAAGATCATGAACTTATTAAAGCACCTGATTTTAACCACCATATTACTGCTGTGCTAAAACAATGTTTTAAGAACGGCTCTAAAGGCTACTTACGCGATATCAACTTTTATGTAAATTGGACTGGCGATATAGATATACAGAACAGCAATGTGCACCTATGGCATGGTACGGATGATAATTGGTCACCGTTTTCCATGGCAAAATACCTCCGTAAAGCAATGCATGGCGACGTCCACCTTGAGGCGATGAAAGGCTTGTCGCATTATTCCTGCCTTTATGCTGCTGCACCAAAGATATGCGCTCAAATAGGCGATTCTTAGTAACCTTATTGACCTTATCAGTGCCGACATTGACTGGCTAACGAAAAAACGCGGTTAAATCATCCACTGATGAAATATTAGCGATGAACCAAGTAACCATGACAATAAAGCGGTCCAGCTTCAAACTTTGCTTTAGGTGAGACTGTTACAGTTAACTAAACACCGCCGTATTTAGCGGCTGGCCTCTTTTGGCGCCTCTAACTGCGGTTCATCGGGCATCATAGGTTCTGACTCCAACCGCTTCCCCGCACCAAGCATCACCCCTATCCACCGTGTTTCTTGTTGGCTCTCTAGAGCTATTTTTAACATAATAGTGAGGGGAATCGACAAAAGCATACCAACTGGCCCAAGCACCCAACCCCAGAGTACCAAAGAGACAAATACCACTAAGGGCGAGAGGTTGAGTCCGCGGCCCATCCAACGTGGCTCAAGCACATTACCCATAACCAAGTTGACCACAACAAAGCCAGCTAGGGTCAAACTCGCTTCAAATACACCCAACTGCACCAGCGCTAGCAGCACCGCTGGGACGGCGGCGATAAATGAGCCTACTGTGGGAATAAAGTTAAGTAAGAATGCGATTAGACCCCACAGCACAGCGTAGTCGACACCGAGAATAGTCAGCCACAAGAAGATAATTAAACCCGTAAGCAAGCTAATGGCTGCTTTGATCGCTAAGTAGCTATGAACACTGTCTGAAAAGGTACCCAACCATTGTTGCGAGTTGTCATTACCTGTGGCACTGCGCAATTTTTCACCAAAACTGACATTTTCTGCCAAGATGAAAATTACCGTAATCAGAATCATGACAGCATTGGTCATAACATTGCCAAAGGATGCTAGCGTAGTGCCAACAACACCCATTACCGCGCCGGGGTCAAAACTACTACTCCATTGTTCAGCATCAATAGCAATACCTCGCTGACTCAACCATTGCTGTATAGAGGCGCTCATTGCGGATAGCTTGGTAGAGTACACGGGTATGTCTTGACGGAAATTATCCACCGAGGAACCGACCACCGCAGCCAGCAGCAGTCCAACTGAAAATACCAACGCAATCACTAAGAAAATGGCCGCACTACTGGGCACGCGATAGCTTTTTAACCAAGACAGCAGCGGGGAGACAATCATTGCAATGAACACCGCGAGTAGAAATGGGACTAACAGTGGACCGGCCATCTTTAGTCCAGAGACAACGATGACAAAAGCAGCAGCAACCACCAAAAAACGAGAAAATGAAGATGTTTTTTCTATCATCGATCTACTCCACAACAGCGAACAAAATTTCATTAGGCCGAGTGCCCATCAGAACACTACTATAAATTGTCGAAACAGAGATCGCAAAGATTAGCTAGCTTAATTAAAGACCGTAACAATGGCCGTTGTTGTTTGGGTTTTCATTTTTCATATCGCATGCGCATAGTTCATACACTTTTTTGTATATTGGAAACAGCCTCTAAACCCAGTGTGAAACGGTGTACACAAAACTATCTTTTAACTATACTTCTCTCTTCCATTGTTAAATGGAAGTTCTCAGGGCGGGGTGAAAGTCCCCACCGGCGGTAATCCTTGACGTTAAGGTAGCCCGCGGGCGCTTCAAACAACTTATGTTTGAAGGACAAGCAGATTTGGTGAGATTCCAAAGCCGACAGTTAAAGTCTGGTTATGAGGATAAGGCATAGACTTCGATCGAGCATTAGTTCGACCTTCAAAAGCACGTTGCCAGCGCAGTTGCGCTTGTAGATGCGTCTTCCCTTGTTTGCCCTCAATCCAATTTACAGGTGGTTTAAATAGCCCCTTAATTAAAATTGATTTGAGTATTTTATGAATAAAACTAGCAGTAAAATAGCGTCTCGCGGACGTATCGCCTTCGTTCAAGCTACCTGGCACAAAGATATCGTCGATCAATTACGCGATGCGTTTTCTCAGGAATTTAATACTTTAAGCGACAAACAAGTCAGCTACTTTGAACTACCCGGCGCCTATGAAATACCCCTGTTTGCCAAAGCATTGGCGGAAACGGGTGACTATGCAGCAGTTATTGCTGCCGGATTGGTAGTTGATGGGGGTATCTATAGACACGAATTTGTAGCGTCTACTGTCATCGATAACCTAATGCGTGTGCAAATGGATACTGGCATGCCCGTTTTTTCAGCTGTATTAACGCCTCACCATTTTCATGCCGGTGAGGAACATCAACAATTCTTTAAAGAGCACTTTGTGCTTAAGGGCCGAGAAGTCGCCCATGCATGCGCTAACACGCTAGAAGCCTTGAGTAAACTTAGCTAAACAATACTAATTGCTAGGGGATCAGTAGCAGCTTTAGGGTAACCAATAAGGTCACCATTGCAATAATAGGCTACACAAGGTCCGCGCCACAGGTCATTACTTAATTGGAGCTCACCTGTGCACCAAGCATTTGCGCTATGGCAATGGCGAAAGTACATAGCCACTAAAGACAATGATAATAGCGGATGTACCGTTGATGGCTAAGACCATTAGTTTGGTCGACGTAATAGTGACTAAAAGCCCCTATATTATCAGTGTTAATTCCATATAATCCCAATAAAAGTGAATACTTACTTCTACTATAAGTTCGGCTATTAAAACTTTTCGGGGTATTTTGCCTGGAAGCCGCCGTAATAGGTCTTAATTGCAATCAAATCGGTTTCATAGTCTCCAGTAGGATGGTAAAGATCACCGATAATAAATTGTTTGCCCTGAAAGTCTAGACTGATCAAAAGAATTGGGCAGTCGAGTAGTTTCGCAATCCGTAAGAACCCGGTTTTCCATCGACTGACCTTTGAACGAGTTCCCTCTGGCGCAAGGCCAATGGCTACACCATCTTCACGATTAGACAAATCAGCTACGTATTGAACGATATCTTCCGGCTGCTCACGATTGGTTGGTATACCACCCAACCAGCGCATAAACCAGACTGCGCCTGGCTTAAAGATAGTATGCTTGCCCAACCAGCGAACTCGCAAATTGAGACCCAGAACCGCAGCCATAGCGAAGACAAAGTCCCAATTTGATGTGTGGGGCGCAACAATAATGAGCACGCGCTTGATACTGGGAATGCTCCCCACTACCTGCCAACCAAAAATAGTTAAAACCGTTCGGCCAAACCACCGTGTTAGGGCACTTCTGTTCGCTCGTAAATGTTGTGGGACTTGCTCTTGCGTTACGGAATACCCATCAAAAGGCATTTTTCCATCCTGTTTTTAGACTAATTAGTGGTTTAAAAACACATAAACCTTAAAAAGTGAATACTCACTTACGTAATAGCCCTTTAAATCCATTAAAACTGGCTTGGGAATTTTCCATGAAATTGCTCGTAATACTGACGAATTTCTTGCAAATCTGAATCATTGTCGCCGGTTGGGTGGAATAGATCACCGATAACCACAATTTTGTCGACGTAATCTACGCCTATCATTAATATAGGACAATCCAATGATTTAGCAATGCGCAAAAATCCAGTCTTCCACTTTTCAACTTTTTTACGAGTGCCTTCAGGGGTAAGGCCAATAATAACGCCATTTTCTTTCTCGGCTAACCGAGCGACATTATCGACAATCATTTTGGGGTTTCTACGGTCAGTGGGGATGCCACCTAACCATTCCATAAACCATGTAAAGCCAGGCTTAAAAATACTATGTTTAGCCATCCAGCGTATTCTTAAGTTGAGTCCTAGAAAAGACGCCATTGCAAGTACAAAGTCCCAGTTAGACGTGTGCGGCGCACCAATAACAATCAAGCGCTTTAAATCTGGAATAGTACCCTCGACACGCCACCCTAATATTTCAAGAACCGTTCGACCGAGCCATTGAGAAAAAGCGTTACGGGTACCTCTAAGATGCACAGGCACTTGCTCTTGCGATACGGTTGTCGGCTTTATGGTCATAACGAACCTCGGATTAGCATCACACTAAATTGTCAGTGTTCGCGCGTAGCACGAAAGTTTATGTCAGGGTAACGCTCTTCAGAGAGGGATAGGTTAACCCGCGTAGGCGCGAGATAGGTTAAGTGCCCGCCTCCATCTACGGCTAGATTATCTTCGGCTTTGTTGCGAAATGCCTCCATCTTTTTACTGTCATCGGACTCTACCCAACGCGCGGTGTGCACATTGACCGGCTCATAAACAGCATCGACACCATATTCTTCTCTCAGACGGTAGGCCACCACGTCAAACTGTAACTGGCCGACTGCACCCACCACAATATCGTTATTGCGGAAAGGGAAAAATACCTGTGTGCTGCCCTCTTCTGAGAGTTGTCGAATACCATTTTGTAGCTGTTTCGCTCTTAGCGGGTCTTTTAGACGAATACGTTTAAATAATTCAGGCGCAAAGTGCGGAATACCGCTAAATTTTAATGTTTCACCATCGGTAAAGGTATCGCCAATCTGAATCGACCCGTGGTTGTGCAAGCCAATAATGTCACCTGCGATTGCCTCTTCCACAGAGATACGCTCGCCCGCTTTAAAGCTAAAAGCGTCTGATACGCGCACGTCCTTTCCTAGACGTACATGTTTCATCTTCATACCTTTGGTATATTTCCCAGAACATATTCGCAAAAAGGCAATGCGGTCGCGATGCTTGGGGTCCATGTTGGCTTGAATCTTAAATACAAAACCAGAAAATTCTGCTTCACTTGCAACAACCTCACGCTGCGCAGCAAATCGCGGTTGAGGCGACGGCGCCCAACGCACAAAGTCGTTTAACATCTCGCGAATACCGAAGTTACCCAGTGCGGTGCCAAAAAATACTGGTGCTAATTGGCCGGATAAGAATTGTTCCATATCAAACAGATTTGTGGCGCCTCTCACCAACTCAATTTCTTCTAACACATCATCGACATAGGCACCCAGCGCCGCTCGTGCTTCAGCGGACTCAAGACCCTGTATTTGAATATCATCTGATAGAAGGTGCCCTTTGCCCTGCACATAAACGTGAATAGTGTCGGTGTAAAAATTATAGACGCCCTTAAACTCTCGACCCATCCCTATGGGCCAGTTAATGGGCGCCGCTTTAATCTTGAGTACACTCTCAATTTCGTCAAGCAAATCAATAGGATCACGAATATCGCGATCCATCTTATTCACGAAGGTCAAAATGGGCGTGTCACGCAATCGACACACATCCATTAGCTTAATCGTTCGCGCCTCGACACCTTTGGCGCCATCAATGACCATTAGCGAAGAATCTACTGCTGTTAACGTACGGTAAGTATCCTCAGAAAAGTCTTCGTGACCTGGGGTATCCAGTAAATTAACCATACAATTACGATAAGGAAACTGCATTACCGATGAGGTAACCGAAATCCCACGCTCTTTTTCCATCGCCATCCAGTCTGACGTAGCATGGCGGTCGCTTTTGCGGCCTTTTACGGTACCTGCTACCTGAATCAAATTACCGAGCAATAACAACTTTTCAGTAATTGTAGTTTTACCGGCATCAGGGTGAGAGATGATAGCGAAGGTACGTCGATCGGAAGCAGACTCGGTCATGAGGAAAAAGGATTCAATTTAAAGGACGGCATTATAGCCTTGCTGCAGTCATCGGTCAGCTAATAAAACAGGTCTATTTAAACCAATCTCAACCTTTCAATGTCGCGTATAATAAAATTATTGAAAGTGACGTACTGGATATCATCTTCGTCCCAAAAAAAGCACCCAGTTTAAATAATACTATTTGTACGCTCAGGAGCACTAGGAATGCGGTATCAAGGCCAAACCGACTATGACCATAAGGGTCCAAGTCCTCGTCGCGGGGTATTGCTGTGTAACTTAGGAACGCCTGACGCTCCTCAAACGACTGAATTAAGACGCTATCTAAAACAATTCCTCAGTGATCCAAGAGTGGTAGAAGTGCCAAGACTGCTTTGGTGGCTAATTCTCAATCTGGTGATTTTACGTATTCGGCCGCGTCGTTCAGCGAAGCTCTATCGAAGCGTCTGGAGTGAAGGTGGCTCGCCTCTTCTGGTCAATAGCCAAGCTCAGGTGGATGGGGTGCAAAAGATATTATCACAAAAATACGGGGCCGAAGTGCCCGTTGTTTTGGGCATGCGCTATGGTAATCCGTCAATTGAATCTGCCATTAATAAACTGACAGAAATGAATGTGAGGGACATTACGGTATTACCTCTTTACCCCCAGTATTCCGGCGCCACCACTGGGTCAACTTTTGATGCTGTTGCCGACGTATTTAAGCGAACTCGCTGGGTGCCGCAGCTCAATTTTATTGGTGGTTATCATCAATCTGAGGCTTTTCTTGATGCACTTTGCGCGTCTATTAAGCGCCATACAGACATCCATGGCCAGCCAGACAAACTGGTTATGTCCTACCATGGCACGCCGCAGAGCTATCTCAAAAAAGGTGACCCCTACCACTGCCTATGCCATCAAACTACTCGGCTAGTGATTGAGAAAATGGGTTTAGACGCAGATAAGGTTATGACCACATTCCAATCCCGATTTGGCCGCGAACCATGGTTACAGCCCTACACTGACAAAACACTCGAGGCCATGCCAGCAGAAGGAATCAAGCATGTTGCTATTATGTGTCCAGGGTTCTCTTCGGACTGCCTAGAGACGATCGAAGAAATCAATATGGAAGCACGTGAAAGCTTTATTGAGGCCGGCGGCGAACACTTTCACTACATTCCCTGCCTCAATGATGACCCGCAACATATTCAGGCTCTAGCAAATATTGTTGACAGATATCTGGCTGATTAATTAACTCGTTGCAACCAACTTTTAAGGACGTGACTACAATTTTCATCTGTGCACTGGGTGGCTATTATGTCTGCCCTAGTTGCACCCTGATTAACAATAACAATCGGCTTGTTTTGTTGTTGGGCCCATAGGCAAAAACGGTAACCGGAATAAGTCGTTAACGAAGAACCAATCACTACTAGACCCTCAGCATTACGCATTTCACGCTCAGCATCGGCCAGCCTCCCCATAGGCACTGAATCGCCATAGAACACCGCGTCGGGCTTTAAGATGCCGCCACAATATTCACAGTCAGGGATTTGCATCGCAGAATAATCAAGTTCATCAATATCAGCATCACCGTCAGGGGCTATAGCACCACTCAGTGCTGCATAATCGGGATTGTTTTGCTCCAACCACAGCTGTAATGGCTGGCGAGGAAACTTAAGCTGACAGGATATGCAGGTCACGGTGTCGACTCGTCCATGGAGGTCTATCACTTTTTGACTGCCGGCACGCTGATGAAGACCATCTACATTTTGCGTGACCAGACAGCCAACGTGGCCAATGACCTCTAAATCTGCCAAAGTTTTATGTGCAATATTGGGCTTGGCTGATGCCATGAAACGCCAACCGACCATGTTCCGCGACCAAAATCGTTGTCTGGCACTATGCTGTTGAATAAACTCTTGGTGTTTTACCGGCGGTTTTCGCTGCCACACTCCATGGCGATCGCGATACGTCGGTACGCCAGATTCTGCGCTGACACCGGCACCGGTAAGTACCAACCAATGCCTGTTCTGAATCAGTTGATCTAAAACATGTATCACTTAATTTCCTTAACTGCGCAATGCGCTAAGTTTGTTTTTTCATTTAGACATTAAATATTACTGGTTTAAACGCTAAATAGGGAATTATGTTGAGGCTACACGTATAATGGGCTCTGGTAAAAGTAAAAAAATTGACTAAGTAGCGTGCATTGAATTGAAAACGATTGATATTAAAGTTTATATGGAAGGCATTGGTATAGCCGCCTCAAACGCCGCAAAGATTTTGGCCAAAGCGTCAACGTCCACCAAAAATAACGCCTTGTCGAATATAGCATCGGCGTTAGAGTCGGATCGAGTCAATCTACTAGCCGCAAACGCAAAAGATATGGACAACGCTCTGGCCAATGGCTTAGATGCAGCCATGCTCGACCGCCTGGCTCTTAATGAATCACGAATTAGCGCCATGATTGAAGGCCTCAATCAGGTCGCTGCGCTGCCTGAGCCGGTCGGCCATATCACGGATCTCCAGTCTCGGCCAAGTGGTATTGAACTCGGTAAAATGAGAGTTCCCATAGGCGTCATTGGCATCATTTATGAGTCTCGCCCCAATGTGACTATTGATGCGGCGAGCCTGTGTTTGAAATCTGGCAATGCTACTATTTTGCGTGGTGGTAGTGAGGCTATTTTATCCAATCAAGCGATTGCCGCTTGCATTGATCAAGGGTTACTTAAGGCTGGACTGCCCAGCACTGCCGTCCAAGTTATCCAGACTACAGATCGCGACGCTGTTGGCGAGCTGATCACTATGACTGAGCATGTTGATGTGATCATCCCTCGCGGCGGTAAAGGCCTGATCAAACGACTCATTGCGGATGCTAGAGTACCAACCATTAAACACCTAGATGGCAACTGCCATGTGTATATTGATAGCGATGCCGATCACGGCAAAGCCATTGATATTGCTCTTAACTCCAAGACTCACCGATATGGTGTTTGTAATGCCATGGAGTCACTACTAATTGCTGATTCGATTGCCGCAGAGTTACTTCCGAAACTGGCTTCACGGTTTGCAGAAAAAGGGGTTGAGTTACGCGGCTGTGAGCAGTCGAGGCGGATATTGCCAAATATTAATGCGGCGACCGAAGAAGACTGGAGTGAGGAGTATCTTGCGCCAATACTAGCCGTAAAAGTCGTTACTGGCATAGATCAGGCGATTGAGCATGTTAATCATTACAGCTCCAAACATACCGAGAGTATCGTCACTGAGAATAAAGACACTGGCGATCAGTTTTTAGCTGAGGTTGACTCTAGCTCTGTCATGATAAATGCATCAACACGATTTGCTGATGGCTTTGAATATGGGTTAGGCGCAGAAATTGGTATTTCTACCGACAAAATTCACGCGCGCGGGCCCGTGGGACTCGAAGGTCTAACAAGCCAAAAATGGGTAGTCTTTGGTAATGGACAGGTCAGACAATAAGATGGCTGTAGCTCTATTTGGTGGTACATTTAACCCAGTGCATAACGGCCATTTACGTATTGCCTCAGAGCTTGCCGAACTGCTGCCGGTATCCGAACTGAGAATGATGCCCTGCGGTGTGCCACCGCATAGAGACAAAAAGGTGGTGTCTGCGCATCAGCGTATGGAAATGTTAAAGATTGGTATTGGAGATGGCAATCCGACTCTGTCGATCGAAGATATCGAGCTGCAGCGAACCACTCCCAGTTATAGTATCGATACGGTCAATCTAATACGGCAAAATCTCGGGCCGTCAGTCCCCTTATTTTTATGTCTAGGAATGGATGCACTGGTCAGCATTAACAGCTGGCACAGATGGGAGCAGTTACTGGATTTTTGCCATATCGCAGTCTCTTCTCGCCCAGGATTCGTCGCACCAAAAAAAGGTCCTCTCTATGAGTGGATAAATCAGCATTACTGTGCTGATCTAAGTAAACTAGAGCAACGCCCTGGAGGGCATATTTATTTTTGTGATCTGACCATGCTGGCTATATCGTCGACAATTATTCGCGATAAAGTTAAGTGTAAAGAGAGCATTAGATATATGACCCCAGACAGCGTAGTAAACTATATTCAACATCATCGCCTATATGAGTAATTAAGCACTATGAAAAAGAATCTCCATGAAATTGTCATCAATGCCCTTGAAGAGGTAAAAGCACAGGATATCGTTAGCATTAATGTCCAGGAACTGACCGGCATTATGGATACCATGGTGGTGGCTAGCGGCAATTCCAGCCGCCAAGTTAAATCACTTGCCAATAACGTTGTCGTTGATGGCAAAAAAGCCGGATTTTCGTTGATTGGTGTGGAGGGAGATGATGTTGGTGAATGGGTACTGGTCGATTTTGGTGCTGTAATTATCCATATTATGCTCCCGGCAACACGGGTATTTTATGATCTTGAGAAATTATGGTCACTACGTCCTGATGACCGGCCAATAAACGCAGACGAAGAGACCTTGATGAACAGCACTCCAGGTCTGGATCAGTAGTAAAATGAGGCTCAGCATTTTTGCCGTAGGTACGCGGATGCCCGACTGGGTATCCACCGGGTGCTTAGAATACAGCAAGAGAATGCCTCCTGAACTGCGCATTAAAACCATAGAGATAGCACTGGGTGCTCGCGGTAAAAGCCAGTCATCCAGCAAAGCTATCGAAACTGAAGGCAAAGCCATTTTAAAGGCTATCGGTGAAAAAGACTTTGTGGTTGCTTTAGATGTGCTCGGGAAAACCATGAGCACAACAAAACTAGCGTCCAATTTGGCCAGCTGGCAAATGGATGGTCAGGATGTTAGCTTGTTAATTGGTGGGCCTGATGGACTCTCAGCAGACTGCCTAGAGAGAGCGAATATGCGTTGGTCACTGTCAGATTTAACATTGCCCCACCCACTGGTGAGAATTTTATTGATGGAGCAACTTTATCGAGCTTGGAGCATTAATGCTAATCACCCTTATCATCGCAACTAGAGGAACCAGCACAAGATAATGATTGAAGAACAAGCATTTTCGGACCCTGCTAGAGAACGACAAATTTTTGTCGGCAGAGCGTTATTAGCAAGTTTTTTGATCCTCGTGTTTACTGCTGTTTTAATCGCTCGCTACTTCGATCTACAAATTAACCAACATCAAGATTTTGTTACGCAGTCCGATAACAACCGTGTTCATTTGCGGCCAAACCCGCCAGCAAGAGGCGTGATTTACGACCGCAATGGCGAAATTTTAGCGGATAATCAATCTGTATCTAACCTGACTATTATTCGTGAACGCTCTGGTGACTTGGATGAACTCATAGAGAACATCAGCGCACTGGTGCCTCTGTCAGAAAGTGATGTAAAGCGTTTTTATAAACGGTTAAAACGTAGGCGTCCCTTCGAACAAACTCCCCTAAAATTTAACTTAAGCGAACAAGAGCAAGCGATTCTGGCGGTTAATGAGCACCGTTTGGACGGAGTTAAAGTAAGCGCACGGCTATCTCGGTTCTACCCAAAGCGCGGCCTATTCGCTCATGTGGTTGGTTACGTCGGCCGTATCAATGAGCGGGAGATAACTCTGATTGATCCTATTCAGTATAGCGGCACTGATTCTATAGGAAAGGTCGGGCTCGAAAAATTCTATGAGGATAGCCTGCTTGGCAATGTTGGTAGTGAGCATGTGGAGACCAATGCTCGGGGGCGGGTAATGAGAGTTTTAGATAAGGTTGACCCCGACTCAGGCAGTGACTTAGTGCTGCATGTTGACAGTAAATTACAGCAGATTGCCTTTGACGCCTTTGCCGGGGAACGCGGCGCGCTGGTCGCTATGGATATCAAAACCGGTGGTGTCTTAGCAATGGTTAGCGCGCCCAGCTACGACGCTAACCTGTTTGTCTCAGGTATCAGCCAAAAAAACTATAGTCGATTATTAAACTCCGCTGATAACCCCATGTTTAATCGCGCTATACAGGGTCAATACCCGCCAGGGTCAACGGTGAAGCCTTTGTTTGGCCTAATTGCGCTAGACAGTAAAACAGTGTCTCCTAGCACCAAGATTGACGATCCAGGTTACTTTAAAATGGAGGGTATAGAACGTCCTTGGAGGGACCATAATTCTGAAAGAGGTGGCCATGGTAAGGGCGTGGATTTGGCCGAGGCCATCATAGAGTCTTGTGATGTTTTCTTTTATAAAATGGGCATTAAAACGGGTATAGATATTCTTTCATCAGAGAGCATGGCATTTGGGCTTGGCGCTAAAACTGGTATAGACCTGCCAGGTGAGGCAAGGGGTATTATGCCCTCTCGAATATGGAAAAAAGAAAACCGCGGCGCGTCTTGGTTTAACGGTGACACAATTAACATGAGTATTGGCCAAGGATTTATGCTGTCAACTCCGCTTCAACTAGCTGTCATGACTTCGCGCATTGCTTCAAAGGGAAAGGTTATTGAACCACGCTTAGTTAAGTCAATTGACGGTGTTGATTTGATCACCACTGAAAGTACTCAATTACCAGACATAGACCCAAAGTATTGGGACTATATCCATCAGTCAATGAAAGGGGTGGTACACTCAACAAAAGGCACAGCGACATCAATAAATCGCGGCCTCAATTACACCATGGCTGGCAAAACAGGTACTGCTCAGGTAGTCAGTATTAGCGCAGATGAGGACTATGACAAGTCAAAACTCAACAAACGTCAATGGGATCACGCATTATTTATTGCCTTTGCACCCTTTGAAGATCCTCAAATTGCGGTCGGCATAATTGTCGAGAACGGCGAACATGGTAGCTCTGCAGCGGCACCTATTGCTCGCGCAGTAATCGATGGTTATTTAAATGCCGATTCAGATACAACTAACGTTGGTAATCTGGCGTTACAAGGATTGAGTGTTTATGCAAATCAATGATTTTGTAAGGACCATGCAAAATCCTGGAGGCGCGCGTCGTCTTAGCCGATCTGTGAATGTTGATTTCATTTTGTTCTTACTACTTTTTTTACTCTGCGCCTTTGGTCTTGCGGTATTGTTCAGTGCGGGCGGTCAAGACCTATTCTATGTGAAGCGCCAACTGATGTTTATGATTGTAGGGTTTGTACTAATGCTTGGCGTTGCGCAGATTTCTGTGCGGACCATGCAAAGGTGGGCTTTTGTTATTTATGGTTTAGGTTTAATCTCGCTCTTGGCCGTGCTCCTATTTGGCGTCGGCGCTAAAGGGGCTCAGCGTTGGCTAGACCTAGGGTTTACGCGATTACAACCGGCCGAAATGATGAAGATCTGCGTTCCTTTGATGATTTCTGCCTATCTAAGTAAGCGCTTTATACCGCCCACTTTTAAGCATGTGTGTTGGTCTGTGGTAATGATACTGATGCCCACTTTACTAATTGTCCGACAACCTGACTTGGGAACTGCAATTCTGGTGTTCGCGTCTGGTTTTTTGGTTTTATTCTTAGCGGGACTGGGCAAGCGTTATATTCTTGGTACCGGTTTGATTTCTCTTGCCGCTATTCCAGTGATGTGGCTATTTGTACTTCGCGATTATCAAAAACAACGAATCCTTACACTACTATCTCCTGAAGATGACACCTTAGGCTCAGGATGGAACATTATCCAATCGAAAACCGCAATTGGTTCCGGTGGTTTTGATGGCAAGGGCTGGACTGAGGGAACGCAGTCTCAATTGAGTTTTCTTCCGGAAAGCCACACTGATTTTATCATTGCGGTCTTAGCAGAGGAATTTGGCTTGATTGGTGTTATGGCACTCTGTACCCTATATCTATTGATAATCGGAAGATGCTTGTTAATTGCTACCAATGCGCAATCACAGTTTGGCCGACTGCTAGCTGGTAGCCTGGGAAGCATATTTTTTGTTTATATTTTTGTTAATATGGGGATGGTGTCGGGGATACTACCGGTTGTTGGCGCCCCACTGCCAATGATTAGTTATGGTGGAACTGCTATTTTAACCCTGTTCATAGGATTTGGTATGCTGATGGCGATAAGTAGAGAGCCTAAGCAAATGAGGACTCAGTTTTGAATTATTTTTTAAGAACCATTATTTGTAGTATTTTTGCTTTGAACTGCGCCACCTCATCAGCGGACTATTCCAAACATCCTGACGCTGAAAAATTCGTCGATACCATGGTTAAACAGCATCAATTTGAGCGCCAACAGATGCTTGATTGGCTGGCTTCAGCCAAACACCAAAAATCTATTGTGGCGGCAATGAGTCGCCCTGCAGAAAAATCTAAAGCCTGGTATGAATACAGAAACATTTTTGTTACTGATACTAGAACTTCTCGAGGCCAAAAGTTTTGGTTGGAGAATATAGAGACTCTAGAAAGAGCAGAAAAAGAGTTCGGCGTTGACCCTGCGATTATAGTCAGCATTATCGGCGTTGAAACCAACTACGGTAGGAACGTTGGCAGTTATAACGTAGTAGACGCACTGTCTACGCTAGCATTTGATTATTACACTCAAATCGAAAAGCGTGAATCGAGGCGGAAGTTTTTTACCACCCAACTAGAACATTTATTTCTTCTCGCACGCGAGCAAGGCAAAGATCCACTAACCTTAAAAGGATCCTATGCCGGTGCCATGGGCTGGGGGCAATTTATGCCCAATAGTTACCGTAACTATGCAGTAGATTACGATGGTGACCAATTTGCTGACATCTGGACTAACCCTACTGATGCCATAGGGAGTGTTGCCAATTACTTTACCAAGCACGGCTGGAAAGAGGGGCAGCCAGTGGCCACAAAAGCTCACATTGAGGATGGCAGAGTCGTAGATGCGACAGAACTCAATAAAATGAAGCGGCCAACCAAAACCATCGCCACTCTAGTCGCTCAGGGGTATATTCCAGTAGATGCATTTCCCACTGATCTTGCTGCATTCCCGATTCGCCTCGAGGCTAAGTATGGCGAAGAATATTGGCTGGGCTTGCATAACTTTTACGTCATTGGTCGCTACAACCCAAGAACTAAATATGCCATGGCGGTTTTTCAATTAAGTCAGAATATCCGCAGTAATCTGTGTAGGGCAGACAATATTTGCTAGTCATTGAAAGGTCTAATTAATCTGCCCTATAAACAAATTTTTAGACTCTTAAATCCCCAAAGTCTGTGCACATCTGGGGTCTTGGGATGCTAGACTAACAGCCTTAACTCGCAAAACAATGGTGTATAAACAATGGCAAAAAAATGGCTCTTCTCCGCTGCGTTGATTATTGGATCATTCGCCTTTTCATCATTCAGTAGCGCACAAAATATGCGCCCCGCAGCACCAGAAATTGCCGCTAAAGCATGGATTCTCATTGATGCTAATACGGGTACAGTTTTGTTGGAGAACAATGCCGATGAACAGCTTCCACCGGCGAGCCTAGCAAAGATGATGACTACCTATCTAGTCTCCAATGAGATTGACGAGGGACGTCTAACCGAAAATACTGAGGTGTTAATTAGTGACAATGCCTGGGTACTAGGAGGTGCTAAAACCGACGGTTCTACAATGTTTTTGAGCCCAAGGACTCGTGTTTCAGTCATCGACCTCATGCACGGTGTCATTATTCAATCGGGTAATGATGCCTCCATTGCACTGGCTGAACATGTAGCCGGAGGTGAGCACGCCTTTACTGATCTGATGAATCAGCAGGCCGAGCTTCTCGGTATGACCAACACCCAGTATATGAACTCGACCGGACTTCCTGCCGAGGGTATGTTCACTTCTGCACGAGACTTGGCAAAAATTGCTCGTGCGATCATTCGTGATCATCCTAAATACTATGCAATATATTCAAAAAAATACTTTGAACATAATAATATTAATCAACCTAACCGAAATCGACTTCTGTGGCGAGACAAAAGCGTCGATGGGCTAAAAACAGGCAGAACTGAAGAAGCGGGTTACTGCTTAGTGTCCTCTGCTAAGCGTCGAGATATGCGTTTAATCACCGTTGTTCTTGGTGCCAGTAATGACGAAGCTAGAGCACGTGAATCACAGCGATTACTCTCTTATGGCTTTAGATATTTTGATACTCAGGTCCTCTATTCTACGGGTGAAACGATTAAAGCTAATGCCAAGTTGTGGTATGGCGAAGATGAATTTCTGAATTTAACCGTTGCTGATGATGTCACTCTAACCTTCCCTCGCGGGTCAGAAAAAAATCTAAAAGCAGAGGTGGTGCTTAATAAAGTAATCAAGGCACCTATAACTGCAGGCCAAGTATTGGGAAATTTACAAGTTAGCTTGAATGAAGAAATATTGGTTGATGTACCCTTGGTCGCAGAAAAAGATATTGCTGAATCTGGCATTTTTGCACAGTTATTTGATTGGATTATTCTTTTCTTTACAGAGTTACTGTCTTGAGAGCATTGATGTGAATGATCAAGAACCTCCACAAATAGAATTCCCTTGTGACTACCCTATTAAGGTTTTAGGAAAGGCGCACAGTAGCTTTGCCGAGCATGTGTTGGCTGTAATGGATCAATATGCACCGGGCTTTGACCGGCAGAAAATTTCAGTACGCGACAGTAGTAAAGGGCGCTGGCAGGCAATAACCGTGACCATCACGGCAACCGGTAAGCCACAATTAGATGATATCTTCGCAGCACTGAAAACAAGCTCCAGTGTTAAAATGGTACTTTAACCATGGCCACTGCATCACCCATCGTTATTCGCCAACTTGGACTTCAAGACTACACCGAAATATTTCTCTTAATGAAAGCCTTTACCGATCGGCGGGATAATTTAACTCGTGATGAAATCTGGTTTGTGGAACATAATCCGGTATTTACTCAAGGGCAGGCTGGCAAGGATGAGTACATTCTTGTCCCTGGAGATATTCCTGTTCTAAAAAGCGATCGCGGGGGCCATGTTACTTATCATGGACCGGGTCAGATAACTGCGTACTTATTAATCGATTTAAAGCGACTTAACATCGGTGTACGTGGACTCGTTTCAGTGATCGAAAAAGCGCTGGTAGATACCTTAGCCTGTTGGCAAGTGACAGCTGCACCGCGCAGCGATGCACCCGGAGTTTATGTCACTAATGGCAAGAAAATTGCCTCATTGGGCTTGCGCATTCGAAAAGGTTGTAGCTACCATGGTTTAAATTTCAATGTCGATATGGATATGTCACCTTGGCAACGTATAAATCCTTGTGGCCTCGGCGTTGAAATGACTCAACTCGCGGACTTAGTCAACCCTGCACCTGCCTTAGACCAGGTGATGCGTAAATTAACCAGCCATCTGATAGCAGGACTCGGTTATAATGACTCCGAACTGGTGACAGAAAAGCTAATCTTAACTGATGGATACTAAGGACTATTATTCGTAGTGGAAAGTACAGTACCTACAAAAGAAATGGATCTAGACAACGTTGATGGTAAATCAGCGAATCTAATTCCAACTATTGAGCTTGAGACGGCGCCACCCAAGCGGACTCGTCGGCTGAAAGCTGGAGAGAAATTGCGCAGCGCCGACAAGGTAGAGAGAATACCTGTGAAAGTCATTCCAACGACTGAAATACAGCGTAAACCACCATGGATGCGCGTGCGTCTGTCGGCCTCACCAAAAGTACAAGAAATTAAACAAATTTTGCGCCGCCATAAAATGGCTACAGTCTGTGAAGAAGCCGCCTGCCCAAACTTGCACGAATGCTTTAGTGGGGGCACGGCCACCTTCATGATTATGGGTGAGATTTGCACTCGACGCTGCCCATTTTGCGACGTCAGTCATGGCAAGCCCAATAAACTAGATGATGCAGAACCAAAAAATCTAGCCTTAGCTATTCGCGATATGGCTCTCAACTATGTGGTTATTACCTCTGTAGATCGTGATGATCTCCGTGATGGCGGTGCACAACACTTTGCTGACTGTATTCGTGAAGCAAGGCTTCTCTCTCCGAAGCTTAAGGTAGAGGTCTTAGTACCCGATTTCAGAGGTCGCATGACCCCAGCACTAGACATCATGAGTGCCACACCCCCAGATGTCTTTAATCACAACATGGAAACTATTCCAAGGCTTTATCGTGAGGCTCGTCCAGGAGCAAACTATGCCTGGTCACTAAAACTACTGAAAGAATATAAAGCACGCAATCCACATATACAGACTAAATCGGGATTAATGGTCGGTCTGGGCGAAACTAAAGATGAATTATTGAGAACCCTCGATGATCTACGTGAGCACGATGTCGACATGCTGACTGTCGGTCAATACTTGCAACCCTCTCCGAGTCACTTAGCCATTGAAAGATTTGTTCACCCCGATGAATTTGCTGAATATACCGAATACGCCTATGCGATTGGTTTTAAACAAGCGGCCTGCGGACCCCTAGTGCGGTCAAGCTATCACGCAGATAAACAAGCCCGTGGAGAAAAAGTGACCTAGTACCATGATTGAAATGAGCCAAAGCTTTAGATGCAGTAGATTACTATGAAGGGTTTATAGGTGAGTGAGCTGTTGGCTAAAAGACGCTGCAGATGAATGACTAAGGTTAATCCTGAGTCCAAACCTCTCGAATTGGCTCACCAAAGTCGTCATAAATGACTTTTTTCTTGGCTCGCTTGCTCGGCACAGACACCTTCGGAGGGGATTTTTTCTTTTTGCGATTGTCTAATGCGGAAACAACATCATTAATATAGGTACGGGTTTTTGGCGGTTCGCCACTAACAAACGCTGAGCGCCCTCTCGGCTTATCTGCCGGCTCCCCAGTTTCTCCCGCTTGGTGATGCTTAATCTCGCCACCAAGAGAAATATACTCCTCGGTCTTGCGCCGCATCTCATTGCGAATCGAATTTTTGCTTGATTGGTTTTTCAACGCTCTATCTCAAAAAATACCTAGTTGCTAGTCTAACAAAATCATTGAATGTTTTAAACACTAGCCGGTCGTGGTAGGTGAAAACAAACTTTTCCAGAGTACTATTCAAAAAAATCTAACTGTAGTGCCATTTCTTGCTGACGTGTATCCACGAAGCGTACACCTAACCCGAGTAAGCGTACTGGTCGTCCGCCTCGTTCCCAAGCTTGTTCGAGTAAGGCCTCAAAGCTCTCTTGAGGTAGTCCTTTGCTAAGCTGGCGTTCAACCGTCGTACTGGTAAAGTCATTAAACTTAACCTTAATAAATTGTTTAGTGACTAAATAGTCGCTATCCACCCGCCGCAGCCGGCTCCGTAACTCTAGTAATAAGCCTGATATTTTAGCCTTGCAGGCTTCTTGGTCCAGCAAATCATCCGAATAAGTATGTTCAACACTCAGGGACTTTCGACGGCTATCCGAATTGACAGGTCGGTTATCTGTTCCAGAACTCAAGTCATGAAGGCGCTTACCGAAGGTGCCGAATTTATCGACTAATTCTATTAACGAGCGCTGCTGTAAGTCACCACAGGTCTTTATTCCCAGACGATTTAACTTTTCATTTGTAACCTTACCAACACCAAATATTCGTTTCACTGCTAATGTTTTAACAAACCCTTCGACATCATCCGGAGTAATCACGAACTGGCCGTCCGGCTTATTCAAATCACTGGCAACCTTCGCCAAGAATTTATTAGGCGCTATGCCTGCAGAGGCAGTAACACCGACCTCTTTAGCAATCGTTTGCCTTATTTGTTGAGCAATTAGTGTTGCACTGCCCTGACATTCTTGACAATCGGTAACATCTAAATAGGCTTCATCTAATGAAAGGGGCTCAACTTTATCGGTATAGCGATAAAATATTTGACGAATTTGATGCGCGGCTTGACGGTATTTTTCCATGGTCCCTGGAATGACCACTAAATCAGGGCATAGTCGCATAGCATGAGCTGTTGGCATCGCCGAGTGAATTCCGAATTCCCGAGCTTTATAATTACAGGTAGCAATCACTCCACGTCGATCTGATTTCCCACCTATGGCAATGGGCAGCGAGCGCAAAGAAGGGTCGTCACGCATTTCTACCGCGGCATAAAAACAATCACAATCACAGTGAATGATTTTTCTCAATTTGGTACCTTCTGACGTCTTAGTCCACAGTATCGTCTTCAAATTGATGATCGGCTACCCTAAACCCAAGACGTTTGGAAATAATTTCAGGAAGCAATAACATCGCAGGGGTCAACAATAGAGTGAGTACAGTCGCAACTGCAAGGCCATTAACAATTGCACTGGCCAATGGCTGCCACCAAGAGGCTACCATGCCACCCACCGTGTAGGTCCGAGCAACCAAATCGATGCTCACTCCGTTTGCCAGTGGTAGCAGCCCCACAACGGTGGTAACCGTAGTCAACATCACAGGTCTGAAGCGAGACTTAGCCGCCGTATATACTGCTTCAGCTGACGTTAATAAGGGGTTGTGCCGCCGCAGGTAATTGTAGGTATCAATCAGAACAATATTATTGTTTACCACTATGCCCGCCAAAGCAACGACTCCCACACCGGTCAAAACCGTACTAAAGGTAGCCTGAGCGATCAAAAGCCCCAGAAGTACTCCTGCTGTGGAAAGCACTACCGAGAACAAAATCAGCCCCGCCTGATAAAAACTATTAAATTGCATGACCAACATAATCATCATCACTGACATAGCCAAACTGAACGCAGTTGACAAAAAGTCGGCAGCGGCAGCCTGCTCCTCATTGGCACCTCGAAAGCGAATCTTAACCGGCGACTCAGAATTTTGTTGCTCAAGCCACTGCTCAATAACTCTGGTTTGATCATCAACTAGGTAGCCTTCTTCTGTGTTGGCTAAAATAAATACGGTTTCCATCATATCGATACGCTTAATCGAATCAACCCGAGGTTTGGCTATACGCTCGCTAAAACTGCTAATGGGTACTGGGCCATTCGCTGTGTTCACCCTCAAATCATCGATTGATGTTAATTGCCTATCCTGACTTGGAAACCGTAATCTGATTTCGATTTCATCATCAGAATCGTCTGGCCGAAACTTACCAACCATAATCCCACCAGTAACCATTTGAACCATATTTCCCACGTCGGCCACATTGACACCAAGCATAGCCGCGCGAGGACGATCAACCTCTATTTCCCATTGAATGCCTGCTAGCGGCAAGGTATCTTGGAGATCACTTACCCCGTCAACATTGCCAGCAATCCACTCCCTGAGCTCGGCGGTCTTTCTATACATAGCTTGTCGATCTGATGAAGACAGCTGAATTTGAATATCTTTTCCCGTTGGAGGCCCAGTATCTACCTCTTTGCCAGTAGCATAAATTCCAGGTAAATTTGTAATTTTCTTACGAATTTCTGCAAAGACAGCATCACTACCTCTGTCACGTTCTTCCCTTGGGTAGAGTTCGATTAACATACTGCTGATCTGATCACGGCTAGTATCGGTTCCGAATACAGAGAAATTACCGGAATTGCTATAGCCATAAACTTGGTGAACCCCGTCAATATTACTCACGATGCGACTTACTTTTAGAGTGATTTCTTCCTGCTCACTTATCGATAGATTGCCTTGAGCACGGACATTGACGATGCCATATTGACTCTCGATGGACGCAAAGAACTCCTGCCCGGCGTTAAATTTTCCATACAGTAAAAAGATACCCACAATTAACGTCATGGCCACTAGAACCGCTTTAAAGGGCGCCTTAATGACTGGTCTCAAAAGCTTCAGATAGAGATCCAGTATTGGCTCAAATAAAGTTTGGGCGGCGGCTTCAGATTGATGATCCTCCGGCAGCTTTTTACGCTTACCTCGGCGGCGAGCCATCACAATACCCATTGTTGGCGCGAAAATTAGCGCATAGGTTAGTGACCACGCTAAGACTGCAAACACCGTAATTGGCAAATACGACATAAACTCGCCAGACACTCCCGGCCAAAAAAGTAACGGCAAGAAAGCAGCGAGAGTTGTTCCTGTCGAGGCAATAACCGGAATCGCCATTCGCTGCACAGCAGTGATATAGGCCTCGCGTGTGGAAAGACCCTCAGCACCTTTGGTATTAGCAAATTCAACCACCACAATGGCACCATCAATGAGCATACCCAGAGACAATAGTAGGCCAAACATAACCATAAAATTAAAACTATGCCCGAGTAAATTGACAATAATGAGCGCACCCAGTAGGCAAAAGGGAATACCAAAACCCACCAACAAGCCAGACTTAACGCCGAGAGTGGCAACCACTAGAATCAGTACTAGGCACATCGCGGTTATGATGTTGCCCTGAAGTTCGTTGACCATCTGATTAGTCATTTCTGAACTATCAAAGGTATATCCGATGTCCATGTCAACAGAAAACTGATCTCGCGATCGACTCACCGTCTCTCGCGATGCTTCAACCGTCTTAATTAAGTTAGCAGTCAATCGTTTGCGGACATCAATGGCAATAGTTTTTTCGCCATTAATAAAGCTATAGCCTGCGGCATCCTTAAATGTTCGACGCACATCGGCCACATCACCTAAGGTTACCGACCCCTCAGAGCTATTGCGCACTGGCAATGCCCGAATATCCTCGGCAGTTTCAATCAATGCGGGAACTTTGATACCAAAACGCCCTTGAGCAGCATCCATTTCACCTGCGGGAATCAATAAGTTGTTAACTCTTATTGCCTGCACGATTTCGTTAATATTTAACCCGTATTGCTCTAGTCGAGGAGGATCAATCACAACATCAACTACCTCATCTCGATGACCAGAAATATCGGCGGTAAGCACTTCTGGCAGCATTTCCAATTGACGTTGATAAAATTTTGCAGCGCGGAATAATTCACGCTCAGAGACCTTACTACCTGAAAAAGTAATCACGACTGTTGGCTCAGGACTTGGACTAAGCTCCGATACAATAGGTTCCTTGGTGTCTTGAGGAAATTCCGCTTTGGCGCGATCTACGGCTTCACGCACATCGGCCAGGGCCTGTTTAATATTGTCTCCTACCTCGAATTCGGCAGTTAGCACAACAGCTCCCTCACGTGCAGTGGCCTTAACTTCATCCAGACCATCTAGTATTTTGAGTTCTTTTTCTATCGGCCGGATCAATAATCTAGCGCCATCTTCAGGAGAAATTCCGTCATGCCTAACCATGATCATGACCACCGGCAACGTCACATTAGGATTCAGTTCTACGGGCATCGAAAGACGAGAACCGGCACCAGCAACCAGCACTAGTAACATAATGGAAAGGGTGGCTCTGGAATGCTCGACTATTAGTCTTAAAAAACTCATGTTAATAAAAACCTACTTTAAAGTTTAACGGTCTTTTGTACGAAAGTAGGTTCGATCACCTCACCATCGATAACGTAATTCTGTCCCACTGTAATAATATTCACCGACCCTGGTAATCCAGATACCCAGATCCCGCTACCTGTTTCGCCAAGCACTATTACCGGCAGTGACTGCGCGATGTTCCCAGTTCCAACTATACGGACTGTCATACCACCCTGATCATTGAGCAGAATACTGCTCGCCGGTATCAAGTGCGCCTGAACCCCCTTGGTAAGAATCTCAAGACGAGCAGACAATCCTGCTCGGATAGATTTTTCAGTATTTTTTATCACAGCCTCAAGTCGATAGCTTCGCGTCGTAGGATCAGCGCGGTACGCAATATAACTCACTGCTGCTTCTAGAGGAGCATTACCTGCGATACTAGCCGAAGCTACGTTTCCCAGCTTAACCTTACTAACTTCGAGTTCATTCACCAATGCAGTTACCTTCAATGGATCTAAGTCAACAATCAACGCACAGGTTTTACCTGGAATAACATAGTCTCCAATTTCCACTTCACGGGTTTCTATAATGCCGTCAAATGGTGCAACAACTTTAAGATGACCGACGTTTAGCTGGGCACGCTTAAGGTTAGCCTTTGCTGTTTCAAGCGTTGCTTTAGCCTTAGAGATTGCCAGTTCCGACTGAAACCCGCCACTTTTCAATTTTAAGGCCCCACTATAAGCAATCGACGATTGATCAAGTTGCGCCTTGGCTTGATCTAAACGAAAGTAACGATCTTCAACACTAATTTCACAGATGGCTTGGCCCTTTTTAACGGCTGTACCCTCTTCCACCAAAACAGCAGAGATTTCCCCAGCTATTTGCGCAACCATATTTACTGACCGATAGGGTTCGGTGGTGGCGCGTAGAGACACTGTGGGCTCATATAACTCATCATTAAATACAGTAACTTGGACATTAGTTGGCTGCGAAGTCTTAGCCGAAGACTCTTCAGACTGCGGCGCAATTAGCAGCCCGCTGCCAAACCAAATGATAAGTGCAATAGTGAAAAAAGCTGCGAAGCGAACGTTGGTGTTCAAGGATTACATCTCCATATTAAAAGGTCACAGGCTTTTCACCTGCATTTTTATACTGTTCTGCTTTAGGGTTCATTAAATAGGTCTGACTCGTATTTAGCTGTCACTCGGGTGACACCAATATTTCGTCCATAATTAAAAAATGGACATCCAAACCGTCCAGCCATGTACCTTACGCGAAAAACAGTGGTGTGGCTTAAGTAAATGCTCGTTAAACTGCTATTTTGTTCGCTGACAGGATCAAACACCCTAGCCAATTTTTAGACAACTCGCTATACTTTGTCGCCTAATAATCAATGCCACGTTACGGACTTAAACCATGAGCTACAACGATATTCCTGCAGGTAGAGATCTGCCAAATGACATCAATGTTGTTATCGAAATTCCAGCCAATCATGATCCCATAAAATATGAAGTGGACAAGGATAGTGATGCTATTTTTGTTGATCGATTTGTAGCAACTCCGATGTTCTATCCCGCTAACTACGGATATGTCCCGCAAACTCTATCTGAGGACGGAGATCCTCTGGACGTCCTAGTGGTGACTCCTTATCCCGTTATGCCCGGTGCGGTGATCCGTAGCCGCGTAGTCGGTGTTTTAAATATGAGCGATGAGTCAGGGGTTGATGCGAAGTTATTAGCCGTACCGCACAGCAAACTAACCAAGCTCTATGAGCATGTTCAAGAAACTAGCGATCTACCAGAACTACTCATCGCACAAATTGTTCACTATTTTGAAAATTATAAATCACTTGAACCTGGGAAATGGGTAAAAGTAGATGGCTGGGATGATGCGGCTGCAGCAAAACAAGAAGTGTTAGCTTCACGACAGCGCTACCTCGATGAAGATTAACCCGATGACCTTAGGCCCTCTCAATTGAGAGGGCCTAAAACAATTTTTTAATGTTTAAACAACTCTTCAAAAAGATCATCGCTGCTAAGATCATGCTGATGCAGCAAATCTCGCAATCTGCGTAAACCATCTACCTGAATCTGTCTTACTCGCTCTCGAGTCAGACCGATTTCTGAACCAATCTGCTCCAGGGTTTGTTCATAGTGATTCATCAAACCAAATCGTCGAACTAACACCTCTTTTTGCTTTTCTGGTAGCTGCTGCAGCCATCCCTCCAAAGCCGACGATAAATCATTCGTTTCAGCATGACTCTCTGGACTTAAGGTTGAAATATCAGCCACTGTATCAATTAACGATTTATCTTGATCAGCTACCTGAGCATCAATCGATGAGATTCGCTCACTCAGACTGAGAATTTTGAGCACATCTTTAATGGGTTTGTTGACTTCAGCAGCGATCTCCTCTGGTGTTGGATCGTGGTCTAACCTCTGAGCCAATTTTCGAGACGCCCGCAAATACACATTTAATTCTTTTACTACGTGCACAGGTAGTCGGATAGTCCGAGTTTGATTCATTATCCCTCGCTCGATGGTTTGTCTGATCCACCAGGTGGCATAGGTCGAAAACCGATAGCCTAACTCTGGGTCAAACTTTTCAACCGCTCTCATCAAACCGATGTTGCCTTCTTCGATAAGATCCAAGAGCTCTAAGCCTCGATTAAGATAGCGACGGGAAATTTTGACTACGAGACGCAAGTTACTCTCTATCATCATATGTCGAGAGCGCTCGCAACCTTGCTGTAATTTTCGCGAGTAGAGAACTTCTTCAGCAGCGGTTAATAACGGGACAAAGCCGATTTCTTTTAGATAAATACTCGTCGCGTCGACAACTCGACGAGCCGGACTTTCAATTTTATTCTTCTTTCTTGCGACTGAGGACAGCGTCTTAAACTCGTCGCCAATTACATCTTCGACCATTTTTGCAACTCCTTTGCAACATCAACTTTTTGCTTAGCGGCTAATCCAAACACCAATCCTTGCAGACCTTAAAACAACAAAACTCACCTATTTTAAGTAGCTTATAGGATTGACAGGGTCGCCATCTTTTCTTATTTCAAAATACATCGTTCCGTCGACGCCTAAATTTGAAATTACATCAGCCTGAGTAACAGACTGACCAACCGATACCAACAATTTATCATTATTTGCATAAGCGCTTAGGAGAATATCACTATGCTTAATGATAATCAACCTCCCATAACCGCGTAATCCTGAACCCGCGTAGACCACATTGCCGGGGGCAGCAGCGCGAACTTGACTGCCTTTACTCGCTTTAAGTTTTATGCCTTTCTGCAGCTTGCTAGGATTAAATGTCTCGACTACTTGTCCATCTATAGGCCATTTCCACTCCCAATTACTGCTATAAACAGGCGGTTTTGTTCGAGGTGAAGTACGGTTTACTCGCTCGCTCGCGGGGCTATTTACCGCTTGGATGGCTTGCGCTTTAGAAGGCGCTATTGGCAATGGATCAAATGACAATATTTGTCCTAGCTTTATAAGATAAGGAGGGCTCAAACTATTTTTACGGGCCAAACCGCCAACCGCTAACCCATACTTAGACGCAATCGAAAATAGAGTATCTCCAGCAATTACAGTATGGTGGCTTTTTAGCATGATCAAACTTAGCTTCTGCCCGGGACTAATAGTGTATGGATCGATCAGTGAATTAGCACGTGCGAGATCATAAACGCTTAAATCATATCTCCAGGCAATCGAGTAAAGCGTTTCTCCAACATCCACCTGATGTGATTTGATTCTAATACTTGGAGGCTGACCGCGGTCACTAACGCTAGCTGAATGGTTAGAACAGCCTGCAATAGAAGATAGCATTAGCAACATGAAAGCTATTCTTAACACCGGCGTAGACCTACCTTTATCAATTATAATTTGGACTTATTCAAAAATTCTACACTCAAAACCATAACGAACCCAATGAAAAATACAAACAAACATAATAAAGTTTGCGGATCTTGCCCCGTAACCTCCAAAAATTGGCTGGGGAATACATTTTCAGTGACCGTAACCGGGGCTTCACCAGCGCCGATAATGCCCTCGGAAAGCGTATTTTTCCAGGGCCAAATAATACTCAAGCTACCGACCAAAAAACCGCACATTACGGCAATCAGTGCAGTTTGGAATCGACTTAATAGCCAAGACAAAAAACGACTGAAT
>Ga0209712_10000083_pt1 | contig 77857 bp, 75 predicted proteins | sample ArcOceMetagenome_FD_187443 | JGI IMG/M metagenome (GOLD analysis project Ga0209712, IMG submission 187443) | Marine eukaryotic phytoplankton communities from Arctic Ocean - Arctic Ocean - Greenland ARC118M Metagenome (SPAdes) (version 2) | ecosystem: Environmental > Aquatic > Marine > Oceanic...
ACGCAACCGATTGGGACCGCCGTCTGACCGTGAAAAACGCACCGGCCTTTGCCATTATCGGTGAGCCGATCACGCTGACCCTGCGCATTGATGATATTGGTGCCGCCCCACAATCGCAGGGCGCCGCACTGCTCGATATCTCTATCGATGGCGGGCCACCGCAACGGTTTAGCGTGTCCATTGGGCAGGACATCGACGTGCCCTTGACCTTACCCCACAGCGGGCGAAACGTAATCCAATTTACGGTACCAACAGCTGCCGCAGAATTGACGGATCGCAACAATACATCACTGATCCAGATTAACGGCGTGCGAGATCGTTTGCGCGTCTTGCTGGTGTCGGGCGAACCCCATGCGGGTGGGCGCACATGGCGCAATCTGTTGAAGTCCGACAGTTCAGTTGACTTGGTGCACTTCACCATTTTGCGCCCCCCGGGCAAACAAGACGGTGTACCGGTTGAAGAGTTAAGTCTGATCCCTTTCCCAACGCGTGAGTTGTTTCTGGAAAAGATCAACGACTTTGATTTGATTATTTTTGATCGCTACAAACGGCGCGGCATCTTACCTTTGATCTACCTTGAAAACATCGTGAACTATGTTGAGCAGGGCGGTGCTGTTCTGGTTGCAGCTGGCCCTGATTTTGCCAGCGCTGATAGCATTTATCGCTCGCCCTTGGGGCGTGTCATTCCCGCTGAACCCACGGCGCGCGTTTTGGAAGAACCTTATCTGCCAGTTGTGACCGATCTGGGGCAACGCCATCCTGTGACGGCTAATCTGCAGTCCAATGGTGAATGGGGCAAATGGTTGCGCCAAATTGATGTGGTTACCACTTCGGGGGACACTGTGATGGAGGGTGCGGATGGGCGGCCTTTGTTGGTTTTAGACCGTGTTGGAGAAGGGCGTGTGGCGCTGCTGGCCTCAGATCATGCGTGGTTGTGGAACCGTGGCTATGACGGTGGTGGGCCACAGTTGGAATTGCTGCGCCGTTTGGGTCACTGGATGATGAAAGAACCCGATCTGGAAGAAGAAGCCCTAACCGCCAATGCAATCGGTCAAACCATGCGTATCACGCGCCGTACTTTGGCCGAAGACATACCTGAGGTCACAATAGCTGCCCCTGATGGCACCATTGCGACACAGCGTTTGGATCAGGTTGAAGCTGGTAAGTTCGAGGGCACGTTTGAGGGATCAGAGATTGGGCTGTATCGCCTTAGCAATGGCGAGCAGGACACCGTTATTGGCCTTGGCCCTGCCGCCCCGAGCGAGTTTGTGAATACGATTGCGACGGACGGCATCTTGGCCCCGATAATCAAGGCCACGGGCGGTGGCGCGCATGGGATTGAAGATGGCTTGCCATCCCTGCGCAACGTGCGCGAGGGACGCCCCGCAACAGGGCGTGGTTGGATCGGACTGACACCACGCCACGCGTTCGAAGTGCGCGAGGTGCGCCTGACCCCATTGATGCCGAGTTGGTTGGTCCTGCTGATCTCAGGTCTGTTCATCATCGGCGCGTGGCTGCGCGAGGGGCAGCGCTAAGCGGGCTGATTGGCCTGTGTTAGAGCCTGTTCAATATCATAAATCAGATCATCTGCATCTTCGATCCCGATAGACAGACGTAGCAAACGTGGATGCACGGGAAAGCCGTCGCCTGAAACTGTCTTGCGATGTTCAACCAAACTCTCAACCCCACCCAACGACGTTGCTGGGTAAAACAGTTTGCAGAATCGCGTGGTGTCGATGGCTGTTTGCTCAGTCCCTTTGACGATGATCGACATCATACCACCGAACTGACCGTTGGTCTGGCGTTTGGCCACTTCATGCCCTGGATCGGACGCAAGGCCAGGATACAGCACGGCCTCTAGCAACGGATGCCCCTCAAAATGGGTGGCAATCGCCATTGCGTTTTTACACGACCGTTCAACGCGTAAGAATAAGGTGCGCATCCCACGGATCAACAACCACGCGTCAAAGGAATGCAGTGCGGTGCCATGAAGTTTGCGCACCATGCAGATGTCATCCCAATACTTGCCTGTTTCACGTACAGACAAAACGCCGGCGGTAATGTCAGAGTGGCCGTTCAAGTATTTGGTGGCGGAATGAAACGAAATGTCGGCCCCAAAATCCAATGCTTTGGTCATAGAGGGTGGCGTACCAGTACAATCAGCGACCAACTTGGCACCAGCAGCATGCGTGATGTCTGCGGCGGCCTGAATGTCTGTGACTTCCCAGTTTGGATTGTTGGGGGTTTCGACCCAAACAAGGGTGGTTGGTTGCGCAGCAACTGCGCTTTCCAATTCTGCTAAATTTCCAGCGGTATAGTAACTGACTGTGACACGGCCGTTGGCGGCGTAATTCTGTATTTGCGCCAAAACGCCGTGATACATGACCTTGGGTGCCACGATATGTGACCCTGTGGGCAAGTGTTCGATCACAGCGGTGCAGGCGGACATGCCGGATGCGAACAAAAGCGATTCAGTGGCACCCTCCATCTCTGCAATCACGGCTTCTGCGAGGGCTGTGGTTTGGCTTCCATCACGGCGATACCAATAGGGTTTTCGCACTTCATAGTTTTCATCGCGTGCATATGTGGCCGCAGGTTGGATCGATGGGACAACAGCGCCTGTTTCGGCTTCGACAAAGTGCAGGGCTTGGGCCACGCGTGTTTGGATCGACATTTTACGGTTGCTGTTCTTAGTCATTGGATAGTGCCCCTTAGGTCGGTTTTGAGCATCTGGCCATCAGTATGATCATTTGTACAGACAATGGATGCTAAATGTTTTGATTTACGTAACTGTTAAAAATGACGCATAGCTTCGAAAGCGAGCCACCGATACGAAATTTTTTGAACCCTTTGGCCGCTGCCGTTTTAATAGTTATTTAGCTTCTGGGTAAGGGCGCACAAACACCGGTTTATCCGCTGTGGATAGATCGGGCTGATAAGCATAGCCGCCGGCGTCAAATTCAAGAATTGATTTTGGATCGGTCAAACGGTTTTGCGCCATATACCGCGCCATCGCACCGCGCGCCTTTTTGGCGTAAAAACTGACGATCTTTGGGCCTTGGCCTTTATCTTCCATGAAGGCTGGGGTGATGACGCGCAACTTTAGGGCTTTTAGATCCACTGCGCCAAAATACTCTTGGCTGGCGCAGTTTACCAACACGTCACTGCCAACTGCCGCCGCTTGGGTGTCCAGCTCGTTAGACAAAGTGTCCTGCCAGTAATCATACAGGTTCTTGCCGTTTTCTGTTTTCAAACGGCTGCCCATTTCCAAACGGTAGGCTTGGATCAAGTCAAGCGGGCGCAATACGCCATAAAGGCCGGATAAAATGCGCAAGTGATCTTGAGCCCATTTCATTTCATCGGCGTCCAAAGTTGCGGCCTCAAGCCCTTGATAGGTATCCCCCGCAAAAGCGAGCGCCGCAGGACGGGTTACATCCGCTTCAGGTACATCTTGAAATGCCTTAAATCGATCAAGGTTCAGGGTGGCCAGTGCATCACTGAGGTGCATCAGTTTTTTCAGATCGCCGTGGGACAAACCGCGGACGGTTTTCGCCAGCTTGATTGCATCATCTTGAAAATTAGGGGCTGTGGTCGCCACATCCCGCTCTGTCCAATCCAGCTTTTTCGCTGGTGAAATCACAACTAACATTTCGTCACCCCTTCAATCTTTTAACTTGATCTAGCCCGCATCTAGCAGCACGTCCAGAAATGCCGCAGTAAATCGTTCGGCACGCCGCTCACCCAGCAAACGGTTCATTGTATCCGCATCGCCAGACCGCATTTGAGCAATCTTGGCCAGCATCGAGGCAGAGCAGGTCAGCGGCTTGTCGATGCCACCTTCACCACGGGTCAATTCAGCCTGAACCTCAAGCAATCGGTCATAGATAGAACCCGCATCACGCCCCGCCAGTTTGCGCCGTGTCGGGTGCATTTGGGCGGCTTCTCCGTTTATGACTTCAAGAAATGCATCGCCATAGCTGTCCAACTTTTTGGCACCGATCCCACTGATCCCTGCCATTGCATCCAGATTGGCGGGGCGTTTCTCTGCCATTTCAATCAGCGTTTTGTCGTTGAAAATGATATAGGCAGGAACCTTTGCGGCTTCTGCCAAACCACGGCGCTTGGCCTTAAGGGCGCTGAGCAATGGGGCATCTTCGTCGGATACCATCGCTTTGACCGCTGGGCGGCGTGTGGCAGATTTGATTGTGTCACGGCGCAACGAAATCTTGGCCTCGTCACGCAGAATAGGCAAAGCGGCATCGGTCATACGCAATGCCCCGTGGCGGGTGGGATCAGGACGGATCAAATCGTGACCCATCATCTGGCGGAACACGGCCTGCCACTGTGGTTTGCTGTACTCACGTCCAACGCCGTAGGTGGGCAAACTGTCGTGACCACGTTCCCGGATTTTTTCGGTTTGGGCACCCAATAGAATGTCAATCAGATGACCAGAACCAAACCATTCTTTGGTGCGCAAAATAGCGGACAACGCTTTGCGCACAGCAACCGTACCGTCGAACACGTCCACAGGGGTATCGCACAGATCGCACTTGCCACAGGTCACTTCGGTTTCGTCAAAATAGGCCAGCAGATTCTTGCGACGACATTCCAATGCCTCTGCCAATCCAAGCAACGCATTTAAGCGTGCGTGGTCTGCCGCGCGACGTTCGGGTGGTGCAATCCCTTCATCAATCTGGTTGCGGCGCAGACGAATGTCTTCGGGCCCAAAAAGGGTCAGGGTTTCGGCTGGGGCGCCATCACGTCCAGCACGGCCAATTTCCTGATAATAGGCCTCAATCGATTTGGGCAAATCTGCGTGTGCGACCCAGCGGATGTCTGGTTTGTCGATCCCCATCCCAAAAGCAACGGTGGCAACCACAATTAATCCGTCTTCTTGTTGAAAACGGCGTTCTGCGATGCGTCTGTCTTCGGCATCCATACCGCCGTGATAATGCAGCGCCAAATGTCCCGCATCGCGCAAGCCACCTGCCAAACCTTCGGTCTTGGCGCGTGTCCCACAATAGACGATCCCCGATTGCCCTTTGCGCGCATCAGCGAAATCCAGAATTTGACGGCGCGGGCCATCTTTGGCGGCAAAGGCAAGGTGGATGTTTGGGCGATCAAACCCGTGCAAGAATTTGCTGGGTGCGTGGCCATCAAACAGCTTTTCGATGATCTCTATCTGGGTTTCAGCGTCCGCCGTTGCAGTAAAGGCGGCCAATGGCACGTCTAGGGCACGGCGTAATTCACCAATGCGCAGATAATCAGGGCGGAAATCATGGCCCCATTGGCTGACGCAATGCGCCTCATCCACCGCAATCATATTCACGCCAACACGGCGCAACATGCCCATAACACCACCAGCGGCCAAACGTTCAGGGGCCATATACAGCAGCTTTAGATCACCACGTTCCAACCCCTCCCAAACCGCGTCAGATTCTTCGGGGGTGTTGCCAGAGGTCAAAGCGCCCGCATTCACCCCCGCCTCTTGCAGTGCGCGCACTTGGTCGCGCATCAAAGCAATCAAAGGTGAGATAACGACAGTAACGCCGTCTCGCAGCAATGCGGGCAATTGGTAGCACAGGGATTTACCGCCACCCGTTGGCATAATGGCCAACACGTTTTCACCCGCAGTTACGGCTTCAACAATATCTTGTTGGCCGGGGCGGAAGGCATCAAAGCCAAAAACATCGCGTAGCAACGTGGCAGCGCCGATCATGCGGGGAACCCTGTAAATTTTAAGTTATCTGCTCTTACAACTGACAATTTCACACTAAGATTCAGGGAACAAGAGCCTTACGCAAATCCAAAGATAACCGGTAAGATATAAGTGCGCAGCGAAATCACGATGATCAGTGCCACAAGGGGGGCCAAATCCATTGGACGGGTATCAGGCAAAATGCGGCGTATGGGTTCGTACATAGGCTCTAATAAGCGGTTTAGGCCTTGCCAGATTTGCATTACCATCGGTTGGTGAAGGTTCAAAACCTGAAAGTTGATCAACCAGCTCATGATAATATGCGCGATCATCACAAAGTAAACGATCCCTAGGATCAATTGCAGTGGTCCGTAAATTGCCAACATCTTATACATCCTTGTAGCGTTGCCAATTACCTAAGGTCGCACAGCCCAAAGGGCAAGCCTGCGGCCATGTACTTGGTTGACCCTTTGCAAAAAACCCCGCCATAGCAGCCTCAAAGGAGACTGCACATGTTCCCATTCGTTCGTATGATTAAAGATATCGTTTTAGCCCGCAATCTACCGCCCCTGACTGACTTTTCCGAAATCCATGAATCCACGCACATTTGTTGGCCGTGGGATATCGATTTCTTTGGTGAGATGAACAACGGACGTGTGTTGACGATCTATGATCTTGGTCGTTTTGCATCCGCCCAACGCGGTGGTTTGATCAAGGCGCTGTATGTCAACAAATGGGGACTGGCGATGGCGGGGGCCATGGTGCGCTATCGCCGCCGTTTGACTGCGTTTGAACGTTTCACCATGCGCAGCCGTGCAGTGTGTTGGGATGAACGGTTTATCTACATCGAGCAGTCGATGTGGAAGCTAAACGGTGAGTGCGCCAACCACATCGTTTACCGCGCCGCCGTAACCGAAAAACGCCGCGCTATTTCACCCGTTCGCGTGGCTGAGGCGCTGGGCCACAACCCTTTCAGCCCACCCATGCCTGAATGGATGCAAGCGTGGACCGCAGCCGAAGACAAACGCCCATGGCCGCCCATGTCAGAAATTACCTGAAACCTTTCCTTGCGTCCGTGTCATTGCCCCGTCCATAAACGGTTTAATATACAAAAAAGGATCTGGGGCATGGCGCACTTATCACTGAAAAAGCGTATCTGGGGTTGGTACTTTTTTGATTGGGCCAGCCAGCCTTATCATACAGTCCTAAACACCTTTATCTTTGGCCCGTTTTTCGCGTCAATCGCCGCCGTCTATTTTCTAAACCTTGGTTTGAACGAAGAGCTGGCAGACGCCAAAGCCCAATCCCTTTGGGCGTGGAGCACAGCGCTGTTTGGTATTATTATTGCGCTTACTGCCCCCGTCTTTGGCGCGATGGCTGACAGTACAGGGCGGCGCATGCCGTGGATTGTGGGCTTTAGCATAATGTATTTGGTTGGTTCGGTCCTTTTGTGGTTTACCGATCCTGCGGCCAGCAATCTTTACTGGATGCTTGCATCCTTTGGGATGGGGTTTATTGGCGCAGAATACGCGCTTATCTTTGTGAACGCGCAATTGCCTGCGCTGGGCACCAAAGAAGAAATTGGTAAGATTTCAGGTTCTGGATTTGCCTTTGGGTACCTGGGGGGTGTGTTTTCACTGATCCTTGTTTTGGCGTTGATCGTGGAACAAGGGAACGGCCTGACGATCATTGGATTGGAACCAATCTTTGGTCTTGATCCAGAAAAACGCGAAGGCACCCGTGCGACCGGTATTGTGACCGCACTTTGGTTTGCAGTCTTTATGATTCCCTATTTTATGTGGGTGCGTGAAAAACCATCTACCGCCAAACGCGCTAGCGTGCCTCAAGCGTTGAGCAGTGTTATGATCTCGATCAATGGGCTTCGGAACAAGCCAAGCTTGGCGGCCTACCTTTTTTCCTCAATGCTGTACCGTGATGGCCTGAACGGGCTTTATACTTTTGGAGGTGTTTACGCGGCCTTGGTCCTGAATTGGGAAGTTAGCCAGATTGGTGCCTTTGGCGTTATTGCGGCGTTAGGGGCGGCATTGTTTAGCTACTTAGGCGGATTTGCTGACCGTAGGTTTGGGCCAAAGCCCATTATCATCTTTTCGATTCTCGCGTTGATCGTCGTCAGCTTTGTCATCATTAACCTGTCCCCAACTACATTCTTTGGCGTCTCATTGGCGGAAGGAACGGGGCTTCCAGACACTGTATTTATGGTCTGTGGTGTGTTCATCGGCGGCATGGGTGGGGTTTTGCAATCCACCAGCCGTTCGCTCATGGTGCGCCATTGCGATCCAAGCGCATCTACAGAATATTTTGGGCTTTATGGCCTGTCAGGGCGGGCAACCGCATTTTTAGCACCTCTGTTGATTGGGATCGTTACCCATGTCAGCGGAAGTGCACGAATCGGTATTTCACCGGTTATTGGTTTGTTCCTATTTGGTCTCATTCTTTTAATTTGGGTAAAAGGAGACGGAGAAAGTAACAAGTGAAAAGATTACGCAATGTTTCGATCATCGGGGTAACACTCATGTTGATTGCGTGCTCGGGATCATCTGATATCAATATTGATGGTACCCAAGTTGTTGAACCCAAAGCCTCAGAAATTAAAGGTCTAGCGAAGGCCGCTTTTGGTGGTGTGGCATTCGCATCGACCCAAGCACCCGCAGTTCATGGGGGTTATGCAAAAGGATGTCTTGCTGGCGGTGTAGAACTTCCTGAAACTGGTGCCACATGGCAAGCCATGCGCCTGTCGCGCAATCGCAACTGGGCTCACCCTGAAATGGTGGAAATGGTTAAGAAGCTGTCGCGCGTTGCGGCCCGTCAACCGAGCTGGAACGGTCTGTATGTGGGTGACATGAGCCAACCACGTGGCGGCCCAATGCTGACGGGACACCGCAGCCATCAAAGCGGTTTAGACGCAGACATTTGGATGCTGCCTGCCAAGAACCTGAACCTTTCTGTCAAAGAGCGCGAATCGATTTCATCAATCTCCACGCGTCGTTCAAAAGGGGCTTTCACCAACGACAGTTGGACCCGGGCCCACCACGAGATCATTAAGGCGGCAGCCAAAGATAAACGCACAGAACGGATTTTTGTTTTCCCCGGTGCCAAAGTTAAAATGTGCGCAGATGAAAAAGGCAGCAAAGCGTGGCTGCGCAAAGTGCGCCCGTGGTATGGCCATCATTATCATTTCCACATCCGCCTTGCCTGCCCGAAGGGCGCACGCGGATGCAAAAGTCAGAACTCGCTACCGGCAGAAAATGGTTGTGTGGATGCACAAAAGTGGGTGGATGATATACTGAACCCACCAGCGCCAAAACCGCGCGACCCGAATGCACCCAAACCGAAACCTCGTCGCGAATACAAAGTCGCAGATTTGCCTCAGAAATGTACAAACGTCTTACGTTCGCGCTGATTTGCGCAGGCAGTTTTTGGGCAGGGGCATCTGTTGCTGAACCACATCCGGTCTTTTCTGGGAAAGTCTTGGTTAAGGGGTCTGGTGGTTTGTCTGCGCTTGATTTGGAAGCGGATGGCCAGTCTGGAATCACGTTGTAGAAGAGCGGTGATCTGTTGATGATTACGTTGGAGCGTGATGTGGGATTGCTGAGCGTGGGCACGTTGGTACCGTGGCCCACACTGTCCAAATTGATGGAGATATCGAGGGAATTGCCTACAATGGTAACAGCCCATATTTCTTTTTATTCGAGGCTCCGGCACACGTCATTTCGATCAATGACGTGTGTGAAATCAAAGAGCTTCCAAACCACCCGGATTTTGCCAAGATTACGCGCAACAGAAAGCTTGAGGCGCTGGCGATCGATGCCAATGGTGCATTGTACACACTTCCCGAAGTTGCATCCCACCGCGTCAACGGGTTTCAACTTTATGCGCTCAAAGAAGGTTTTTGGCAGGTCGTAGCGCAGGTTCCAAGCCGTGGATTTTTCATGGTGGTTGGCGCAGACTTTGGGCCTGACAATTTGCTCTACCTTCTTGAACGCTCTGACAGTCCGCTGGGTTTCTGGACACGTGTCAGACGCTTTGATCTGGCCCAAGATGATCTGGCTGAGGAAATCCTTCTAAAACGGGCCAATTGCCCCATGATAATCTTGAGGGCATCAGCGTTTGGGTGGACCCGAAGGGTGCAACACGGGTGACTATAATCTCTGATGATAACTTCCTGCCTGTCCTGCGCAGTGAAGTTGTTGAGTACGTTTTACACGAATGACTTGCGCGACGGCCTGACACTGTTTAGGCAGCGTCCGTCTGCATGGTGCAGGCCGAGTTCTCCGCTACCTTGTAAAACGGATCAAAATTATGAACAATCTATCACTCTCACGTGGGCACCTCCCTGGTATCCTCGCTATGGCCGCAATCGTTGTCGCCTCTAACATCCTTGTGCAATTCCTGATCCTTGATGGGCTGCTCACATGGGGCGCGTTCACCTATCCGCTCGCCTTCCTTGTCACTGATGTGATGAACCGCGTCTATGGCGTTTCCGCAGCGCGCCGCGTTGTTTTTGCAGGCTTCATCATGGGCATCATTTGCTCGCTCATCGGCAGCCAAATCATATTGGAATACGGTCCTGCCGTTCCACTGCGTGTGGCGATTGGATCAGGCACCGCCTTCTTGATCGCACAGTTGACAGACGTTGGTATCTTCAACCGCTTTCGTAGTGGCACTTGGTGGCGCGCGCCTCTGATCTCTACGCTTGTGGGATCTGCGCTTGATACTGCGCTGTTTTTTACGATCGCATTCTCAGCGACTGTTGCAATATTTGGCGCGGATGCGGATGCTGCGATCTCTTGGGCGTGGGAAGCCGTGCCATTCATGAACGTTGGTGCGATGGCGCCCCTTTGGGTTACATTGGCCTTCGCAGACTGGTTGGTAAAGCTGACCTTGGCGCTGATCGCTTTGGTTCCGTTTAGGATGATCACTGCACGGTTGAGCGGCGCATAATAAAAACGTCGCAACCGCTGAAGTTTAAAAATGCACGGGGTCAAGGCCTCGTGCATTTTTGTTTAGATATTGAAAAAAGTTAATCTTCTTTTTCAAAGTTTAATGGCGGGTAATCATGAACGCATAGTTTCACTGTGGTCGCTTCGAACTGTAAAGAACTTGGTGCAAACTGTGCAGCTCTTTGAAATCCGCAATATTTGGGGCGTTCTGGCGGTCGTAAACTGAACAGATTACAGCCCGTTCTCCACATCGCGCCTTTGATGAATAACTGTGCGGTCGATTAACCCCACACATTATGCCACAAATTTTTTATAAAAAACCTCTTTGTGATTTTTAAAACCTGTGCGAAGATTCAAGTGAGTTCAACAAATGTAAAGGAGGTGATCTAGTGTCTAGAAAGATATTGGAGAGTGGTTTTGGAACAGCTTTGGAGGTCGCCCGTTAAGGCAGCCCTTGACGGTAAGAACAGCCAAAGTGGATCGATCCGGTCTAACCAGGATCCCTCCTAAAATTTCGAAAGGGTCGCCCCATGTAGGGCGGCCCTTTTTTGTGGGCGCATTGCGTTGTATAGGATCACTATGGTCCGCATCAATGATGACATAACCCTGTTCGATTGGGAGCTATCAGAAAGCTTTATGCGCGCGTCTGGCCCCGGTGGTCAGAATGTCAATAAAGTCTCTAGTGCAGTGGAATTGCGCTTTGAAGCCGAGCGCAGCCCATCCCTTACCGTTCCTGTCAAAATCCGCCTCAAACGGTTGGCCGGACGGCGTTGGACACTGGACGGTGCATTGATCCTGCAATGTGATGAAACCCGCAGTCAGGCGCGCAATCGCGAGCTAGTACGCCAACGCCTTACAGACCTTATTCGCAAGGCGTTGGTCGCTCCAAAACGGCGCATCGCAACCCGTCCCACACTGGGATCAAAGAACCGCAGAATCAAAGCTAAAAAGGTCCGTGGTGAGGTTAAGAACATGCGCGGTAAGGTGGATCCTGACAGTTAAGACTGTCGTTTTTAGGCATACCTTTTTGATCAATCCAGCTAGGATGAAGTGAACCAAGGTTTGGACCCTCATGCGCCCCACAGATAGAACAAATCTCGCCATCATTCTAAGCCTTGTGGCTTTGACACTTTTTGATGCGATGGGGCTGATCATCAAACACCTGTCTGATAGTTATTCCGCTGCGGAATTATCCGCGTGGCGCAACCTTTTTGGGTTGATCCCATCCATAATCGCGCTGTGGTCTTCAAAGGCGTGGCGCGATGGTGGAAAGCGTTTGAAAATCCGCCAATGGAAGCTTGGCTTATTACGCGGTGCAGTCGTCACCTTTGCCCAGTTATGTTTCTATATGTCATTGGGCTTAATGGCTTTTGCCACAGCTTCCACCATCACTTATGCAAGCGCATTGTTCACTACTGCACTTGCAACTCCGTTGCTTGGTGAACGTGTTGGTTGGATCAGGTGGTGTGCTGTTTTGATCGGCTTTGCAGGTGTCATTATGGTTGTTCAACCAGGCGGAGACAGCTTTTCGATCTATGCGCTTTTGCCGCTTGCAGCCTCTGCTTTTTATGCGTTGGTTAGCGTTACTGCGCGGCTGTTTGATGATAATGTTCCTAGCCCATTGGTGAACCTTTATTCATCGTTCACCGCTGCGATTGGCGCGTTCCTAATCGCCTATTTCTGGACTGGTTTCACACCGATCGCCACGGCCTCTGATCTAGGGTGGATCATCGCAATGGGTGGCTTCGGGGGGACGGCTGTTCTGTTCCTTATCGTCAGCTATCGGATGACGGAACAAAGCAATCTTGCGCCTTTCAGCTACTTTGGAATTCCGCTCGCATTTGTGCTGGGCTGGTTGTTCTTTGACGAGGCTCCATGGGGCACATTATTTCCCGGTGCGCTCCTGATTGCAGCGGGCGGGTTGCTGATTGTATGGCGCGAAAGAACGCAGCCTAAACAGAGTTAGACAAAGACGTCTTGCACCTTTTGCTCACCCACACCAAACACGCGTTTGTAGCGTTCGATTTCGGCCTTTGGGCCCATAGCTTTGTTCGGGTTGTCCGACAGCTTGACCGTAGGTGACCCGTTGGCTTCAACAGCCTTACAGACCAAAGAAAACGGTGCCAGTGCATCGTTTGGAACCAGCTCGCGGAAGTCGTTGGTTAGCAAGGTGCCCCAACCAAACGAGATGTTGGTTTTGTCATGGAATTGGCCATGCAGTTCTTTGATCTTTTTGACGTCTAAGCCATCGCTAAAAATGACACGTTTTTTCTGTGGATCTTCGCCGCGTGAAACCCACCAATCGATCGCAATTTGAGCAGCAGTTGAAGGGTCCCCACTGTCGATTCGGATGCCTGTCCACCCTGCTAACCAATCAGGTGCTTTATCAAGGAAACCTTGGGTTCCATAGGTATCTGGAAGGATGATGCGAAGGTTGCCTTCGTGCTCATCGCGCCAATCTTTGAGAACGTCATATGGGGACTGTGCGAGTGCCGCATCATCCTCAGCTAAAGAAGCGTATACCATAGGCAATTCATGGGCGTTTGTGCCAATGGCCTCCAGCTCGCGGCTCATTGCGATTTTGCAATTTGAGGTGCCTGAAAACTTGCTGCCCAATCCCTCACGCATCGCTTGGGCACACCAGTCTTGCCATAGGTAGGAATGACGGCGGCGGGTTCCAAAATCAGCGATGGATAGGCCTTCAAGGTCACGTATATCTTCGATTTTTTCCCATACACGGGTCATGGCGCGTGCGTACAAAATTTGTAGTTCAAACTTGCCCATTTGATCCAGAACCGCCCGTCCGCGCAGCTCCATCAGAATGGCTAAGGCTGGGATTTCCCAAAGCATAACTTCGTGCCATTTCCCCTCAAACGTCAACTCATATTGATCGCCCACGCGCTCAAGGTGATAGGGGGGCAAACGTAGCCCTTCGAACCATTCCATAAAGTCAGGTCGGAACATCTGGCGTTTACCATAAAACGTGTTCCCGCGCAGCCATGTGCTCTCTCCGCGGCTAAGCGAAAGAGATCGAACATGGTCCAATTGTTCGCGCAATTCACCTTCGTCAATCAGGTCTGCCAACGGGATTTTGGTTGAGCGATTGATCAGGCTGAATTTGACGTGGGTATCAGGTTTGTTGTGGAAGATGCTTTGGCACATCAACAGCTTATAAAAATCAGTATCGATCAGGGATCGCACGATTGGATCAATCTTCCATTTGTGGTTCCAAACGCGTGTTGCAATATCGACCATTTTTTCGGCTCCGGATGGGTGTTTAGGCGCTTAAAGCAAACGCACATGTGACTTGCAAGGATCAGGCGAATGTGACGCCGGATGCCTTCATGCCGGCAATCGCAGCATCCAACGATCCATCCATGTCAATGGCGCGACAGAGATCCATGTTTACGGTGACATCAAACCCTAAATTGACGGCATCCACCGCTGAAAAATTGACGCAGAAATCTGTGGCCAATCCAACCATGACCAGTTTGGAAATTCCGCGGGTGCGCAGATAACCCTCAAGCCCTGTTGGGGTCTTTTGATCGTTCTCAAAAAACGCTGAATAGCTGTCGATTGAAGGGTTATACCCTTTCCGAATAATCATATCCGCGCGGTCTTGATTTAGATCGGCATGAAACAGGGCACCGTCAGTTCCCTGTACACAGTGATCTGGCCAAAGAACCTGATCACCATAAGGCATCTTTGTTTGCTCATATGGCCTTTTATCTGCGTGTGAGGATGCGAAGGACGAATGGCCCTCAGGGTGCCAATCTTGGGTTAGCACAACGGCGTCTGCCTTGGTCATCAAAGCATTGATGCTGGACACAATTACATGTCCCCCAGAAACGGCCAAAGCGCCATTTGGGCAAAAGTCATTTTGCACATCAATTACGATCAACGCATGGGTCATTTGGCATCCTTCAACGGTATTTGTAGCGGGGCTATGATCGCCCTAAGCGGGCGTTAATGCAAACCCCTTGTCCAAAGCACCACTTAGGCGTATCTGAGCGCCCATGATTACAATTGCTGCATTATACCATTTCACCCGTTTCGAAGACGCTGACGCATTGCGTCCAGCCGTGCGCGCCTTGTGTAATGAGCAAGATGTGAAGGGCACGATCCTGTTCGCCAATGAAGGGGTCAACGGAACGATTGCCGGTCCGCGCGCAGGAATCGACGCCGTTCTGGCGCACCTGCGCAGTCTTCCGGGTTGTGCTGATTTGGAGTGGAAAGAAAGCTTTAGCAAAAAACAGATTTTCGGCAAAATTAAAGTACGCCTGAAGCGTGAAATCGTCACGATGGGTAAGCCCGATGTTGATCCGCTTTCTGCTGTGGGCAACTATGTGCAAGCCAAAGATTGGAATGATCTGATCGCGCAAGACGACGTTGTCGTGATCGATACGCGCAATGACTATGAAGTGGCAATTGGCACCTTTGAAGGCGCGATTGATCCTGAGACGTCCACTTTTGGTCAGTTCCCCGTGTGGTGGGAAGCCAACAAAGAACGCTTCCACAACAAGAAAGTCGCAATGTTCTGTACGGGTGGTATTCGCTGTGAGAAATCGACTAACTATCTGTTGGGGCAGGGCGTTGAGGATGTGTACCACCTTAAGGGTGGGATCCTGAAATACCTTGAAGAAGTGCCCGAAGCGCAAAGCACATGGCAGGGCGATTGCTTTGTTTTTGATAATCGTGTCAGCGTTGGTCACGGTCTAAAAGTTGGTGAGCATACATTGTGCCACGCCTGCCGCCGTCCGTTGTTTCCAGAAGACATGATGCGTGCTGAATTTACCGTTGGCGTTAGCTGTCATCAATGTGTTGATGAAACGTCTTTTTCAGACAAAGAGCGTTTTCGTGAGCGTCAAAAGCAGATTGAGTTGTCGCGCAAGCGCGGCGAAGATCACATGACGGCGAATGGTTCCTAAACCAGTTTTCCGCATTAGGTTTATATACTTACAGACAATTGAAATTGTTAAGAACTGCGTAACAGCTGCCTGCTAATTCTAACCTTGGGTGAAATTGGGGTGGTGGATATGCGCGCGCATCTGAATGCCGCACCAGCCATCATTAAGCGTAAAAAAGTTATCAAAGGGGGCCGGCACCATGGTGGTGTGTGGAAAGTTGCGTATGCCGACTTATGACCGCAATGATGGCGTTTTTTATGTTGATATGGCTGTTGAATGTGACGACTGAAACGCAACGAAAAAGGATAGCGGATTAATTTCACCGACGATACCTGTGAACTGAATTTCTGGTGGTAGCGACGGTGCCTCTGGAGGGCAGTGTGTTCTCTAAAGATGCATTGCCTCAGAACGGCACTGGTGCCTCTTCCTTGCGCACGACTGCGCAGAACCAAGTGCGCGGTGATATGGGAAGATCTGATAACGATGGTGGCGAGGCTGCCGCGCAAGATGAGGCTTTTGAGTCTCTCAATGCTGAATTTGTGGGCCGTGGTGGTGAAAGCCACGTCATGGAAAATGCTTTGGAACACATCATTACACGCGTGACAGATGAGGGATTGGTAATTGATATTTTTACAATCGAGGACCAAGCGTTGTTTGAGCCAGGTACGGCAATTTCTACCGACTTGCTCGAACTTGTGGTCTACTTAATAGCCGACATTGTAAAGACTGTTAGAAATGGGATTGCGATTGAAGGGCATGTACCAACGGGTGCAATTGTGTTGGCCAATAATCCTGTGTGGGATGATTCCACAAAGGCGGCAAATGCTGTGCGCAAATTGTTTGAAGCAACAGAGCTGGTTAATGAGACGCGCATTCTTCGTGTCTCCCAAGGTAATCTAGTCCTTCGTATCCAAGAGGCACCACTTGCTGTGCAGCCGAATCCATTTGCAGTAGGAGAAACGGTTGTTGTTCCTCGAACCGACGTTGCGATCGAAGAGGAATTCGAAATTGGTCTTGCTGAAGAACCTGATGGGACGTCGTTGTCAGAGGTGATTGCCTGCTTGAATGCTTTAGGCGTTGCGCCCCGCGATATAATCGACATTTTGAAAAGCATCAAAGCATCAAAGCATCAAAGCATCAAAGCATCAAAGCATCAAAGCAGCAGGCGCGCTTCATGCTGATTTATTTTCAACTAGTTGTAGTTGGCGCTGAAAATTTGAATCAGCGCCAACTGATTTTTAGAAGTCGAGGTTTTCAACGCTCAGTGCGTTTTGTTGAATGAACTCACGACGTGGCTCAACAACGTCACCCATTAGTTTGGTGAACAGATCATCGGCTTCTGCCATGTCTGACACCTGTACTTGCAGCAAAATACGTGCGTCTGGATCAAGAGTGGTCTCCCAAAGCTGATCTGGGTTCATTTCACCAAGGCCCTTGTAGCGTTGTAGGGATAGGCCTTTTTCGCCTTCACCCAAAATGGCGTCCAGTAAATCAATTGGACCATGGATAACTTGGCTGCGATCTTTTCGAACCAAGGTGGCCGGCAATTCGTAAACGTCTTGCAAGCTTTTGGTAAAGCTACCCGTTTTATGGGCTTCACCAGAACGCAACATTTTTCCATCCAAAGTTCGAACTTCTTCGACACCGCGCAAAATACGAGCCAAACGCATACCGTGATCTTGCGTAATACGGCCGCTCCAGCCTTTTTCGTATTCTACAGCAATTAGGTTTAAACGGGCTGCCAGTCTGTCAGCGGTTCCTTGTAAGTCACCATCAACGGCACCCGGTACAAAAGCACCAGAAATCGCGGCTTGTTCTAAAATGTGACGCGGATAATGGGTTGGGAAGGCTTGGAAAACGCGGCGTAATTGGCGCGCTTCGTCGACAATGCGAATAAGATCCTGACCTGATATTTCTTCGCCGTTGCCCTGGCGGAGAACTGCACCCTCGATGCCTTGCTGGACCAAATAGTTGTCCATCTCGGCTTGATCCTTCAAGTAAACTTCTGAACGACCACGCGAAACTTTGTACAGCGGTGGTTGTGCAATGTAGAGGTGACCATTTTCGATCAGCTCCGGCATTTGACGGAAGAAGAAAGTCAAAAGCAACGTGCGGATGTGTGCACCATCGACGTCAGCATCGGTCATAATGACGATCTTGTGATAACGGAGCTTTGCGAGGTTGAATTCCTCACGTCCAATTCCTGTACCCAAGGCCATGACCATATTGCCAATTTCTTGTGATCCCAGCATGCGGTCAAAGCGTGCGCGCTCGACGTTCAGGATTTTACCTTTAAGCGGCAAAATTGCTTGTGTCTTACGATCGCGTCCGGTTTGTGCGGAGCCTCCAGCACTGTCACCCTCGACGAGGAAGATTTCAGTGTTAACCGGATCTTTGTCAGAACAATCTTTCAGCTTCGAGCTAAGGAAGTTCATGTCCATTGGGTTTTTACGGCGTGTCAGATCACGGGCTTTGCGTGCGGCCTCACGGGCTAATGCAGCTTCGATGATCTTACCAACAATGATTTTCGCTTCAGTTGGATTTTCTTCAAACCATTCTGCTAACTTTTCGTTCACCATACCCTCAACGGCTGGACGAACTTCAGAGCTGACCAGTTTGTCTTTGGTTTGGGAGCTAAATTTTGGATCTGGAACCTTAATAGAAAGAACACAGGTTAGACCTTCACGTGCATCGTCACCAGTGAAGGTAATTTTCTCCTTTTTCGCGATTCCTGTGGACTGTGCATAGTTGTTGATGGTCCGTGTCAGCGCCCCACGGAAGCCTGCCATGTGCGTGCCGCCGTCGCGTTGTGGAATGTTGTTTGTGAAGGGCAGAACGTTCTCGTGGTAGCTATCGTTCCACCACATTGCGACCTCGACAACGATATCGTCGCGTTCACCGATGATATAGATTGGCTCAGGCATCACAGTAGTTTTTGAACGGTCTAGGTATTTAACGAATTCTTTCACGCCGCCATCGTAATATAATTCGCTGCGCAGTGGCTCAACTGGACGGTCATCACACAAAATGATCCGAACACCTGAATTCAAGAATGCTAATTCACGAAGACGTTTTTCTAGTGTCTCAAAAGAGTATTCGAGGTTCGAAAACGTTTCTGTAGAGGCCAGGAAGCGTACTTCGGTACCCGTGCGGTCACCACATTCGCCAACCACTTTGAGGTGCTCAACTGTGTCACCGTGGGCAAAGCGGGCAACATGCTCTTTGCCATCACGCCAAATACGCAGATCCAACTCAACAGACAATGCGTTCACAACGGAAACACCAACACCGTGAAGACCGCCGGAAACTTTGTAAGAGTTGCTGTCGAACTTACCACCAGCATGAAGCTGCGTCATGATAACTTCAGCCGCTGAAACGCCTTCTTCTTCGTGGATGCCCACTGGAATTCCGCGCCCATTGTCACTGACTGAAACGGATGAATCGGCGTTAATTGTTACAGTTACTGCGTCGGCATGCCCTGCAAGGGCCTCGTCGATGCCGTTGTCCACAACTTCGTAAACCATGTGGTGCAGACCAGAGCCGTCATCAGTATCACCGATATACATTCCTGGGCGCTTCCTAACAGCCTCTAACCCCCTGAGAACCTTAATGGAACTTGCATCATACTCTTCGGAAATCTGCTCGTTTTCAGCCATGCCATTACACCTTTATTATTTGGTAATAGTATATGGTTTTTTAAGAGGATTGTCACGCGTCAGCCACAACATTTTGTGTCAGAAGACGGCAATGACCAGTCCAACAAGAATGAGCAAAACGCCTGATCCGATATTAAACTTTTTTAGAAGTGTGGTAGAGGATAAAAGGACGCGAATTTGCCCAACACATCCTGCCAAAACAAGGTTCCCTACAAATGGAACAGCTACGGATATTGAGAGGATTATGAAGATGTCGATCGTAGTGACTGTACGCAAATCGAAGAATCCGGGCAGCACACCCATGTAAAATAGGACGGCCTTAGGGTTGCCAAGAATTGCAGCAATTCCTGCCAGAAAACCAGCCCACATTCCTGGGCGGGTCAATCTGCTGTCGTTTGAAATGGCACGACCTGCGTGTCGGATTAGAGCCCAACCCATGGCAATGAAAACCCCACAAGCAATCCACCTAAGAACAATCATGAAAGTATCAAAGACCGACAAAATCCATGAAATCCCAAGAATGGCGATCAGTGGCCAAACAATATCCCCAACCGCAACACCCAGGGCCAAGGGCCACGCAGCGTGAAAGCCACCTGAAAGCCCTCGTGCAGTTAATGCGACCAAGACAGGCCCAGGGGTCAAAAAGAGGATGAGCAGCGCACCAGCGTAAAGAAGCAGGTCGTTTGGATCTAGTGTCATTACATGGCCCTAACTATGGATGAGCCGGCGTCTTCGGTGACTTCAAAGTATTGGGCGCGATCACCTAAGCTGTCAAATAGCTCGGTACCTGTGCCGGTCATCCATGCTTGGGCCCCTAAAGCTGAAATTTCATCATACAAGGCAGCGCGGCGGTCCGCGTCTAAGTGGGCGGCGACTTCATCAAGCAACAAAAGCGGTGGCGCACCGAAATCTTGTGCCAAGGCGCGGGCATTGGCGAGAATCAGTGAGACAAGCAACGCTTTTTGTTCTCCAGTTGAACAGTCGCGTGCCGGTACGTCTTTAGCTTTGAAAGTGCCAATCAAGTCCGCGCGATGTGGACCAATTAATGTGCGACCAGCCACCAAATCACGCGGGCGATTTTCGGCTAACGCAGTACAGAGGTCATCAACTGACGTGGGTAAAGGACCGTCGGCATAAGTCAGTTCAAGGAAGGCATTTGGGAAAGCAGTGACAGCATCTGTTTGGGCTGTTTCGATTTGCGTTAATGCTGACAATCGGTTGTTGTGGATCGCCACGCCCGTCTCAGCCATGGTTGCCTCAACTGCAGTGTACCAATGGGGGTCGCGCACCATATCTTTCAGCAGACGATTGCGTTCGCGCATCGCCTTTTCGTAGGTCAGGGATAGTTCGGCATGGCGCGGTTCAAAACTAAGGGTCATGCGGTCCAGAAAACGCCTGCGCCCCTCTGCGCCTTCGATCCATAGGCGGTCCATCGAAGGGATCAGCCATAGGACACGCGAAATGCGGCCCAACCCAATTTGAGGGGCTGCCTTTTCGTCTATGCGTAGTTGTCGGGCTGCACCCGCTTCAGACCAAATATCAATCTCGTGTGTTTGTGTCGGCGCATGCAGCAACCCGCTGATTTTCCAGCCCAACGCTTCGGGCCGTCTTGCCATATCTTCGGCACTGGCCCGACGAAAGCCACGGCCTGGGGAGAACAGCGAAACCGCTTCTAGTATATTGGTTTTGCCAGCACCATTTGGACCGAACAACGCAACAGGGCGTTGATCGACAGAAATACGAGCAATCTTGTGAGATCGGAAATGCGAAACGATCAGTGAGGAAAGGTACAACGACATGTCCGTGACCTTTCTTGTTCCAAAAGTACTACAGCCAGTTTTTTAGGCTTAGACACGCATCGGCATGACGACATAAACTGCGGAAAGGTCATTGCCTTCACGCATCAATGTCGGGTCGCCTGATGAATTGAACATGAAGACAGCATTTTCGCGATCAACTTGGTTTGCAATCTCAAGCAGATACTTGGCGTTAAAGCCAATTTCCAAGGGTTCATCGCTATAGGCAACTGCCAGTTCTTCTTCGGCTGCACCGCTGTCTGGTGCGTTAACGGAAAGGATCAAACGATCGTCTTCCAACTGCAATTTAACAGCACGTGATCGCTCTGATGAAACAGTCGCAACACGATCAACTGCTTTTGCAAAATCAGCAGCATCAACTTCCAGCTTACGTGTATTCCCTTGTGGGATGACGCGTGTGTAGTCAGGGAATGTGCCATCGATGACTTTAGATGTCAGCGTGATGTTTGGCGTCGCAAAGCGAACCTTCGTTTCAGAAACAGAAACGGCAATCATCATATCGTCATCGTCAAGAAGCTTGCGCATTTCACCAACTGTTTTGCGCGGTACAATGACGCCAGGCATATCTGAAGCGCCTTCAGGCATATCTGCATCGATACGGGCAAGACGGTGTCCATCTGTTGCAACACAGCGAAGTACTTTTCCGCCATCTGATTCAGAAATGTGCATATAAACACCGTTCAAATAGTAGCGGGTTTCTTCCGTTGAGATTGCAAATTTTGATTTATCAAACAAGCGGCGCAGAACAGGTGCAGGTATGCTAAAGTTTGATGCGTATTCCGAAGAGGCTATGACTGGAAAATCTTCGCGTGGCAAAGTCGCCAGTGAGAAGTTTGAGCGGCCCGCTTCAACGGTCAAACGACCGGCTGCGCTGTCGGCTGTCAGAGTGACCAATGCGCCGTCTGGCAGTTTGCGTACAATTTCGTGCAGTGTCGTTGCGGACACGGTCGTTGCGCCTGCGCGCTCAACTTGTGCCGGTGCTTTGTCGACAGCTTCGATATCAAGGTCGGTTGCACGGAAGGATACATCTGATCCTTCGGCTTCAATTAAGACGTTCGCAAGAATTGGAATGGTGTTGCGGCGTTCAACAACCGACTGTGCTTGAGCCACTGCTTTTAGCAAATCACTGCGTTCGATACTGATTTTCATGTGGCTTCTCCAATCCCGACTGTCGGGACAGTCAAAATACCCTGTCCCGTCATATTCTCAAGCGTTTAATTGGTTTTGAGGCGGATTAGCTGGGTCGTCAAGTGAAGCTGCCACATTAGTGTGATTTTTAGATCAGGCTTCGAGTGAACGACGCAGTAATTCCAGGTCTTCAGCCATCTGCCCATCTTGAACGCTGAGCTCTTCAATGCGGCGAACACCGTGCATGACAGTTGTGTGATCACGGCCGCCAAAACGGCGCCCAATTTCTGGCAACGAGCGGCTGGTCATCTTCTTGCAAAGATACATTGCCACCTGACGTGGGCGTGCATAGCTGCGCAAGCGTTTAGGGCCAATCATATCGCTGAGGCGAATATTGAAGTGATCGGACACTTTGCGTTGAATTTCTTCAACTGTGATTTTACGCTCAGACGCGCGTAGAACATCAGCCAAGCAATCTTGGGTCAGCTCCATGTTGATTTCACGACCAACAAGAGAGGCGAATGCAAATAGACGGGTCAAAGCGCCTTCAAGAACACGAACGTTGGTCGAAATGCGGTGCGCAAGGAATTCTAGCACGCCATCTTCAACTTTTAGGCCTGGATAGTTGGCTTGTTGCATTTCTACTTTGCTTTGCAGGATACCAAGACGCAGTTCGTAGTCCGTTGGGTGTAGGTCCACGACCAAACCACATTGCAAACGTGACTTCACGCGATCTTCAAGATCCTTGATCTCGCCTGGTGCGCGGTCAGCAGAAATGATGATCTGTTTATTTTGATCAACAAGCGCGTTGAACGTGTGGAAAAATTCTTCTTGCGTGCTGTCTTTGCCTGCGATGAATTGAACGTCATCTACCATCAAAACATCAACAGAGCGGAAGATTTCTTTGAAATCCATCATCTTGCGATCACGCAATGCTTGTACAAAACGGTACATGAATTGTTCGGCTGACAGGTACAAAACGTTCAGGTCAGGACGGCTGGTTTGCAGTTCCCAAGCGATAGCATGCATCAAGTGTGTTTTGCCTAATCCAACGCCACCATAAAGGAACAGTGGGTTAAACGTGACGGGACCGCCTTCGGCAACGCGTTTTGCAGCAGCGTGCGCCAATTCGTTTGGTTTGCCAACAATAAAGCGGTCGAAGGTGAAGCGTTTATCAATCGGTGCAGTGCTCAACGTAGGGCGCGGGGCTGCAACCTTTGCTACTCGTGCTGTTGCTGTGGGAGCCTTTGGGCGTGATGTTGAGGTGTGCGTTGGAACGGCGAAGCTTAAACGGCAAACTGATGGATCAACTGTACGTAACTCGTGCAGGATCGCGTCAGCGAAATTTTGGCTTACATAGTTTCCAAGAAAATTCGTTGGGACGTGGAAGGTTGCGATACCATCTTGCAAGTCACGAAACTTAAGTGGCTCGATCCATGTCTTGAAATTGTTCTGGCCGATTGTTTTGAGCAACTGTTGGTTCAGTTGTTCCCATTCTTGTTGTGTCATATGCTGCGCACCGTCCATTAATGTATTACAACCAGATAAGCGTCTTGGCTCATTCAGCTTAACCACAATTCACTTATCACTAGACGAAAAATTTAGATCCGTTTCCAACCAGAAACAGATTTTTCGTTTGGAATTTGACAGATTTGGTATGGAATTGATCGAATCACAGCAGTGAATCTTGATCAGATATAATACCGTCCTGTACACCAATATTTCCGACAGGCTTGTATCACGGTAGCGACACAAAACAGATGTTGAAGAAACGCAGTACGTTCTTCTTACCTTCAGCCCAACTGTCCCGTCCCAGAAACCGTTGGGTTTGAACTGTCCCCCAGTAGGCGAAGTGAATCGCTTGAAATAGTAGTAACAAGTTCGATAGTGGTGCGGCAACAGAACTTCATTGTTGACTCTATGATTCTACAAAAAGAATCTGAGGGACCGTTTTTTGTGTACTGGAATCAAAAAAAGACACCGCAGTGAGCGGTGCCTTTTTTACAATAGGTTTGATCGGTTTAAGTGATTGATTTAACACGTGCAGACAGGCGCGAAATTTTCCGCGACACTGTGTTCTTATGGAAAATACCTTTGGTCACACCGCGCATCAGCTCAGGCTGTGCTGCACGAAGTGCTGCGATTGATGCTTCTTTGTCGCCAGATTCGATGGCTTCTTCGACAGCACGCAGGAATGTTTTGATGCGCGAGCGGCGCGCTTTGTTTACAGCTGCACGGCGTTCGTTTTGACGTGCGCGTTTCTTGGCTTGAGGCGTATTTGCCATTTTATCTCGTCCCGTTTCATGTTCGGTGCGGTAGTTTTATACAGCTAAAAGCTGCGGTGAAGTGGCGTATTTAGGCGCTAAGTCTTTGTGAGTCAATGTATGAATGGCGTTACTTGTCGCGGAACTGTGCTTCACGCTTTTCTAGGAATGCCGACATGCCTTCTGATTGGTCCTCGGTCGCGAAAAGTGCGTGAAAAACGCGGCGTTCAAACAACAGTCCCTCATTTAAGGAAACCTCATAGGACCGGTTCACTGATTCTTTAACGGCCATAGTCGAAAGAATTGATTTTTCAGAGATCTTTTGCGCAGCGCCCAACGACTCTTCAAGCAAACGCTTAACTGGGACAACACGGCTAGCTAGGCCACTACGCTCTGCCTCGTCCGCATCCATGAAGCGCCCAGTTAGGTTCATATCCATTGCTTTGGATTTCCCAACAAAACGAGTCAAACGTTGTGTGCCGCCGATACCAGCCATGACACCGAGGTTGATTTCCGGCTGACCGAATTTTGCAGTCTCAGAGCAGATGATGAAATCACACATCATTGCCAATTCAGCACCACCGCCCAGCGCATACCCAGAGACGGCTGCGATAATTGGTTTGCGCACACGCAAAATTTGATCAGTTTCTGGAGTGAACAGGTCTGTGGTAAAGGCTTCAACAAATGTCATTTCACGCATCATTGCGATGTCGGCACCAGCGGCAAAGGCTTTTTCGGAACCGGTCAACACAATGCAACGCACTTTGTCGTTGTTTTGGCAGGCTGTCATCGCATCGGCCAGTTCACCGAGTAGCTGAGCATTCAAAGCATTGAGCGCGTCAGGCCGGTTTAACGTGATAAGTGCGACGTGGTTTTCAACATCAACGATGATGGTTTCATATGCCATTTAGGTTCTTCCGTTATCCATGTCAGAACTAATTTAGTATCACGACTGAAGTCTGTTTCAAGCTATGTTTGGCAGGAGGGGCAATGGAACGATGATCTGCCGGACTGAACAATGCGTTCTATGGCCTTTGTACAACCCTCTGCACGACAAGGGTCTCCCTCGCGCCCATATACGTCAAAGGAATGTTGAAAATATCCAAGTTTTCCATCTGCTTGGCGGAAATCTTTAAGCGAAGATCCTCCCGCCTCAATCGCCTCAGATAAGACATCTCGGATGATTGGAATCAGTGATCTGACCCGCTTTTTTGTCAGGTCTTTGGCAAGTCGTGTTGGGGCGATGCCTGCGCGAAAAAGTGCCTCACAGACGTAAATGTTGCCTAAGCCACAGACGATTCCCTGATCTAGCAGTGCAGATTTAACTGGTGATTTCTTGTTTTCGAATGCTGTGATTAGTACTGAGTCGTTGAAATCGTTTCCAAGGGGTTCAGGGCCCAGCGCTGCCAACAACTTGTGTTTTTCAGCGGTTGCTGTGTCCAATAAATCCATCGCGCCGAAGCGACGTGGATCGTTAAAGGTCACGCGTGCCCCGTTGCCCATGTGAAAAACCACGTGATCGTGTTTTTCGGGTGCTGGGTGTTCATGCACAAATTGCCCCAATGAATCACCAGAAATCAGCATACGGCCGGACATGCCCAAGTGGATTAGTAATGTTTCACCACTGCTCAGGTCTGCCAGTACGTATTTCGAACGTCTGCGCAGCCTCAAAACGGACTTACCAGTCAGGCGCTCTGACATGTTGTCAGGGAAGGGCCGGCGCAGATCAGGGCGGTTTACATCTGCCTGGACGATGACCTGTCCCTCCATAGCTGGTGTTAAACCGCGACGGACTGTCTCAACCTCTGGAAGTTCGGGCATTGGATGCTCACTTTTATTAACGGGCGCAGGACGATACCTGTGACAAAGGGGTGTATTGTGCGTGGCCCCCAGCCCCTTATAACAAGGGTATATTGTAAGGACGACAAGACCTATGACTCGAGATAGCGCAAATACCACCCATTTCGGCTTTAAAACTGTACCTGAAGGCGAAAAAGCTGGGCGGGTCCAGGGCGTGTTCAACTCTGTCGCCAGTAACTATGACATTATGAACGATGTCATGAGCATGGGCATCCACCGCATTTGGAAAAATGCGATGATGGATTGGTTGGTCCCGCGCAGTGGTCAAAAGCTATTGGATGTTGCTGGTGGTACCGGTGATGTGTCGTTCAAATTTCTAAAACGTGCTGGCAGTGGTCATGCGACAGTTCTTGATCTGACAGAACCTATGTTGATCGAGGGCCGCAAGCGGGCCGAGGCTGAAAGCATGCATGACAACCTTGATTGGGTTGTGGGCGATGCGATGGCATTGCCGTTCGAGGACAACAGCTTTGATGTTTATACAATCAGCTTTGGCATTCGGAACGTGACCCGCCCACAGGGGGCGCTGAACGAAGCGTATCGAGTGCTGCGTCCGGGTGGTCGTTTGATGGTTTTGGAATTCAGCCAACTGCCGAATGCAGCAATGCAAAAAGCATATGACCTGTATTCATTCAATGTGATCCCCAAGATGGGCAAAATGATCGCCAACGATAGTGAAAGCTATCAATACCTAGTCGAATCAATTCGTAACTTCCCAGATCAAGAAACATTTCTAGAAATGTTGCGCGTCGCTGGTTTCGCAAATGCGAAGTACCGCAATATGACTATGGGAATTGCAGCACTGCATTCAGGATGGAAAATCTAATATGCGTGGCCCACACAATATCTGGCGACTAATCCGTACAGGCGCAACACTTGAGCGCACAGGCGCGATGAATGTCGTGCTGGATGCGTTTGAAGCGCCGCGCTCTCTGCGGTTTGTTGCCAAGGTGCTGGGCAAGCCATTTATGTGGTTAGGCTACAAAGGTGACCCTGAAATGCCACCAGCGACCCGTGCGCTGACGGCGTTAGGCCCTGCATATATTAAGCTGGGGCAAGTCCTTTCGACCCGTCCAGATGTTGTCGGCGACGAGTTGGCGGTTCAACTGCGTGTGCTTCAAGACAAACTACCGCCATTCACAATAGAGGAAGCCAAGGCTGAAGTCGAACGGGAATTGGGCCAGCCTGTTGATCAGATTTTTTCAGAGTTCAGCGAACCTGTCGCTGCGGCTTCAATCGCACAGGTTCATCGGGCACGTGTTGCGGCAACGGGTGAAGATGTTGCGGTCAAGGTGTTGCGTCCTGGAATTGAACGGGCATTTGGCAAAGACGTTGATGCGTTTTACCTTGCTGCACGGATTATGGAAATTTGCGCTCCAAGTGCGCGCCGCCTTAGGCCCATCGAAGTGATCGAACATTTTGATGGCGTGGTTCAGGGTGAACTTGATCTGCGCTTAGAAAGTTCTGCAGCTTCTGAATTCGCGGCTAACACCGTGAATGATGAAGGCTTTCAACTTCCGAAGATCAAGTGGGAATATTCAGCACGTCGTGTGATGACTTTGGGTTGGGCAGACGGCGCTCCAATGGGCGACAACGATGCAATTGATGCTGCGGGTCACAACCGCGCTTTGCTTGGTGATCGTGTTTTACAATTGTTTCTAAGTCATGCTCTGCGCGATGGCTATTTCCATGCTGACATGCACCAAGGCAATCTAAAGGTTGCTCCAAACGGTGACATCATTGCCTATGATTTTGGGATTATGGGCCACATCGATGAATACACACGTCGCGTTTACGCTGAGATTTTGTACGGCTTCATTCGCAAGGATTATAAACGGGTCGCGCAGGTCCATTTTGAAGCAGGTTATGTTCCTGCTGACAAAGATGTTGATGAATTTGCACGCGCACTGCGCGCTGTTGGCGAACCCATTTTTGGGATGGATGCATCCCAAATGTCTATGGGTCGCTTGTTTAGCTATCTGTTCGAGGTGACCGAACGCTTTGGCATGGAAACACGGACCGAATTGATTTTGCTGCAGCGCACCATGGTTGTGGTCGAAGGCGTCGCCCGTAGTTTGAACCCGCAAATTAACATTTGGGAAGTCGCCAGCCCAATCGTGACTGATTATATCACGAAGTCCATTGGGCCGAAGGCTGTTCTATCTGATCTAGGGAAAACCGCGCGCGTTCTGGCGCGCTTTGGCCCACGCTTGCCGGCATTGGTCGAAGGCCTGTTGATTCAACAGGGTCAACTCGACACCCCTAATCGCCCAACGTTTTGGCGTTGGATTATCCTTACGGCTGTTTGTTCCGTTGGAATCGGTGCCTTTGGCCTTACGCTGGTCGCGCGCTTTTTCTAAGCAGGCGTTAGTTCTTTGCGACCCGTGGCGGTTAAAGTCCACGCCTTGCAACCTTCGAACACGGCTGTCGTTAACGGTTTGAACTTACCTGCACCGGTATCCAGATTGATGCGGTTTCCGTAATGGGTGGCTGCTTCGACAATGGTGTGGCCGTGAACGATCATCTTTGGATGGGCGGCTGTGTATTCGTGAAACCCCTTACGGATCCAAATTAAATCTTCCAAGCTTTGTTGATCGAGTGGCACTTCTGGACGCACACCTGCGTGACAGAAAAACAGGTCGTCATGCGTATAGGACAACGATAACTCTTTTAGGAATTCTACATGGGCTTGCGGTACAGCGGCTAGGGCCTCGGCATGGGTGTCCATTAGTCGGGTACGACCTGACGAAATGACATTGTATGACGCAAGTGTGGTATCGCCGCCAAGACGCGGGTGAAGCCAATACAATTCAGTGATGATCTGTGGATCGTGCTGTGGTGGGCTTTGCATGAACAACTCAAACATGTGGTCGTGGTTGCCTTTGATAAATGTCCAATTGCGGCCCGTGCTTTTGCCCTGGATCAGCAGATTAATCACACCGAGGCTGTCTGGACCGCGATCAGTGTAGTCACCCAAGAACACAATTTGTGCATCCTTACCGCCATCTTCTTCAATCAAATCTAACACGCGGTGCAGTTCTGCCAATTGCCCGTGGATGTCCCCAATCGCGTAGATCGAGCCAGATTTTTTTGTTTCCGATGTCATTGTTCAGTAGCCTCACGCAAAACGCCACCCCAACAATTGGAGCGGCGTATGCATTGTTAAATATTTTGTCGCCTTAGGCTACGTCAAAAGCCAATGGCTTCACTTGCTTGAACAATGTCGTCGCGTCTAATGCATCGATAACATCCTGTTTCACAGGATGATCGATGTAAAGAAGGGCAATCGCTTCGCCGCCAACTTCGCTACGGCCCAGGGTAAAGTTAGCGATGTTAACGCCATTTTCGCCCATAGTGTTGCCCAGCAAACCAATGATGCCGGGAACGTCTTCGTTCGTGGTGTACAGCATGTTTGCACCGATTTCGGCGTCAACGTTGATGCCTTTGATCTGAATGAAACGTGGCTTGCCATCGCTGAACACAGTACCTGCAACAGAACGCTCACGTTTGTCTGTTACCACAGTTACTTTGATGTATCCGTCAAAAGCGCCTGACTTATCTTGGTTGGTTGTGCTGATCTGGATGCCGCGCTCTTTTGCGATTAATGGTGCGCTGACCATGTTCACATCTGGGTTGGCTTTTTTCATGATACCCGCAACAACGCCGCAGTTAAGCGCGTCTAGGTTCATTTCAGAAACCGCACCGTCATAAAGAATGTTGATGGCTTTGATTGGCTCGTCCGTCATCTGGCCTGTGAAAGAACCGAGGTGGCTGGCCAGCTCAAGCCATGGGCCCATAACCTTGGCTTCTTCGGCTGTCACGGATGGCATGTTCAGCGCGTTGGTCACGGCACCTGTCAGAAGGTAGTCAGACATTTGTTCAGCAACTTGAAGCGCAACGTTTTCTTGGGCTTCTGTTGTTGCCGCGCCAAGATGAGGGGTGCAGACAACGTTTGGCAAGTTGAACAATGAGTTCTCTTTGGCAGGCTCGTTTGCGAACACGTCAAAGGCAGCACCAGCAACGTGGCCGGATTTCAACGCTTCCGCCAACGCTTCTTCGTCAACCAAACCACCACGGGCACAGTTGATGATGCGAACACCTTTTTTGGTTTTAGCTAGGTTTTCACGGCTTAGGATGTTGGCTGTTTGCTTGGTGAACGGAACGTGCAACGTGATAAAGTCTGCCCGCTTAAGCAGCTCTTCTAGCTCAACTTTTTCAACGCCCATCTTCTCGGCTTTTTCTTCGCCAAGGAAGGGATCGTATGCCACAACCTTCATCTTCAAACCACGGGCGCGGTCGCAAACGATGCCACCGATGTTACCTGCGCCGATGACGCCAAGGGTCTTGCCAGTCAGTTCAACACCCATGAATTTGGACTTTTCCCATTTGCCGGCATGTGTAGATTCGCTGGCTTCTGGGATCTGACGTGCCACTGCAAACATCATCGCAATCGCGTGTTCGGCGGTAGTGATCATGTTGCCAAAAGGCGTGTTCATGACGATCACACCCTTTTTAGAAGCGGCTTCTTTGTCGATGTTATCAGTACCGATACCGGCGCGTGCGATGACCTTTAGGTTTGTTGCATTCGCAAGGATCGCATCAGTCACGCGGGTCGCGGAACGGATGGCCAAACCATCGTAGTTACCGATGATGGCCGCCAAGGCTTCCTTGTCTTTTCCAAGGTCTGGCTGGAAATCAACATCGATGCCGCGGTCACGGAAAATTTGAACAGCTGCTTCGCTAAGCTTGTCGGAGATGAGTACTTTAGGTGCCATGATGGGCTCCAATTCTAATGTATGTTTTATGTCGGTATAACGTCGGTATTGCGTCGGTGTTTGAAACCGATGCTTAAGTGGACGCGATTTCGGATTCGAAAGCCCAAGCGAGCCATGGCAACATCGCTGCGATGTCAGACGTTTCAACCGTCCCACCACACCAGATGCGCAAGCCTGCTGGTGCGTCGCGATATGCACCAATGTCGAGCGCCACGTTTTCGTCGGCCAGACGTTTTGCAATCGCTTTTGCAAAATTTGGACCGTCAGTAATGCGCTCATCTGTGAACTTCACGCAAACAGATGTGTTTGAACGTGTCGCAGGATCAGCCGCAAGAAAATTAACCCAATCGTTGACGGCAACGAAATCTGTTACGGTCGCAGTGTTTGCATCCGCACGTGCAATCAAACCCTGAAGGCCGCCAACTGAACGGGCCCAATCAAGGGCAAATAGGTAATCTTCAACAGCCAACATAGAAGGCGTGTTGATGGTTTCACCTTTAAAGATTCCGTCGATCAATTTTCCACCTTTGGTCAGGCGGAAGATTTTTGGCATTGGCCATGCTGGTGTGTAGCTTTCCAGACGTGCAACTGCACGTGGGGAAAGGATCAGCATGCCGTGGGCCGCTTCGCCACCCAAAACTTTTTGCCAAGAGAATGTTGTAACGTCCAACTTGTCCCATGGCAGGTCCATCGCGAAGGCCGCAGATGTTGCATCGCATAATGTCAGGCCGTCACGGTCCGCAGGGATCGCATCGCCATTTGCCATACGAACGCCAGAAGTCGTGCCGTTCCAAGTAAAGCAAACATCGTTGTCATAGTTCAGGGCAGACATGTCCACGATTTCGCCGTAGTCGGCGGTGTGAACGGTATGTTCAATTTTCAGCTGCTTGACCACATCAGTGACCCAGCCCACGCCAAAGGATTCCCATGCAACCATTTGTGCAGGGCGCTCACCCAACAAAGACCACATCGCCATTTCAAAGGCGCCAGTGTCAGAGGCTGGAACAATGCCGATTTTGTAATCAGCTGGAATGCCAAGAATATCGCGTGTCTCTTCGATTGCGGCAGCGAGCTTAGCTTTGCCGACAGCAGCGCGGTGTGAGCGACCAAGTGGTGCATCGTTCAACGCTTCAAGAGTGTGGGTGGGGGGTTTAGCACACGGGCCAGACGAAAAACGCGGATTCGCCGGCCGCGTGGCCGGTTTCTGAGTAGTCATTGATGCTATCCTTACAGATAATTGCCCTTCGTTGGGGAAGGGTGTCCCATCTCCGGGGATAGTCGGGGATGCAGACTGGCACAACAGTGAAAACGCAGTTAGAACGCCGCCTTGTCAGCTTTTTGCGACATCAATGACGCCGATCGGAAACTTTGCTATGTATATTTGCACTTTGCTCACCTCTCCACAGAATCCAAACCTTGAACCTGCTTTGGTGGAATCACTTCGGAATGCATGGGGTGGTGGCGATGCTATCTGGTTGGCACCGGACGAAGCGGCAGAGTTTGCATTGGCTGACATTCCTGCCAATCGCTGGGACGTTTGGGCGGATCTGCAAAAGATGTCTGTCGATTTGATCGTTCAGCCTGTTGTGGGGCGTCGCAAGAAGATGTTGCTGGCCGATATGGACAGCACGATGATCCAGCAAGAATGCATTGATGAACTGGGCGATGAGGCCGGTGTGGGCGAGCGCGTGAAAGACATCACTGCACGCGCCATGAACGGTGAGTTGGGTTTTGATGGTGCGTTGCGCGAACGCGTGGGATTGCTCAAAGGTCTAAGTGCCGATGTGATACAGAAGGTTTTGGATACACGCATCACTCTGATGCCTGGTGGCGCGACATTGCTTGCTACGATGAAAGCTGATGGTGGTCACGCGGCGCTGGTGTCTGGTGGTTTTACTGCTTTTACTCAGTCTGTAGCTACCAAGCTTGGCTTTGACGAAAACCGCGCCAACACCTTGATCGTTGAAGACGGTGTTTTGACAGGTGACGTGGGCATGCCGATTCTTGGCAAGCAGGCCAAGATCGATGCGCTGGAACAGATCACCGCGCGCTTGGGCATTTCTGAAGAAGACGTCATGGCCGTGGGTGATGGTGCCAATGACCTTGGCATGTTGCACCGCGCTGGTACTGGTGTGGCGTTGCACGCCAAGCCAAGTGTCGCTGCCGAGTGCGATGTGCGCATCAACTACGGCGATCTAACGGCGTTGTTGTATGTTCAGGGGTATTCGCGCGACGAGTTTGCCGCGCTGAATTGATTTTTGAATGGGGCTTTGCCCCAAACCCCAGAGTTTACCTAGTAAGATGAAGCTGTGCGTTAGATAAGCTGAGGCGCGGCACGTTGCGTGCCTGTGCGTGTGCCGACCCAATTGCGGATTGGCGCGTTAAGGTACTTCATCGTTTCAGGGTGCTCTGCATCAAGCACACCAAGTTTTACGAGGATCGCAGCGATTGCGCATTCTGCCGCGCGGGTTGTTCCGTCGGTGATCTTGAGTGCAACGCCCATTTTCAGTTCCGGAATGATGGCGATAAAGAATGCCTCAGCCCCTGTTTTGACAGCGACCTTGCCCCCCATTGCGCGCATCAGGTTGGTACAAGCCCGTCCTTCACCCGCTACCAATTCTGGGTGCAGCATCATTGCCGATCGCAAGCGTTCTTCGGCACTGTCTGCTGGTGCGGCTGCGAATGTTGCCATTGCGCGTGCCATGCCGTGAACAGTGGTTGCATAGTTCGGCGCACCACAGCCATCGATGCCGTAGCCGGGGCTGGTGAGTTGTGTGGTTTCTTCGAATGCATCTAGGCAAGCAACTTGAACTGGGTGGGTCGGGTCGATGTATTCTGGCCCCGCTTTGAGATGTTTGGTGAGCGTCAGGAATCCAGTGTGTTTGCCAGAGCAGTTGTTATGCATTTGGCAAGGCGTTTCATGCGCGCGGATCAGGCTCTCGCGGGCGTCTTTATCGCTGGGTGCTTGTGGACCACAGCGGAAATCATCATCGCTGAGCCCCATTTGTTCCAGCCATTTAGAAACAGGATCTGTGTGGATCGCCGCCCCTTGGTGAGAGGCGCAAGATAGGGCGAGTTGTTGGGTGGTTAATCCATGTGCATCGGCAGCACCTGAGCGGATCAATGGCAGTGCTTGGATCATCTTGGAGGAGGACCGTGGGAGCACAACTGCGTCCGGATCACCCCATGCGTGAACGATTTGTCCAGTGTCATCGCAGACGACTGCATGCCCAGAATGGACGCTTTCAAGGAACGGACCGCGCCAAATTTCGGTCATTGGTGCTGAATTTGTCATAATTTTCCTCACAACTGAGCGAAAACCTACCAATCAGGCTTTCGCAACTCGCTAGTTTCGCGCTAATATGCTTCTTGTCGAGAAGAATACGGACGCTGACAAGAGTGTGGTCGCAAAAAGAACCATGGGCAGCGATCTGAAAATTGAGGTTTAGGACAGTCTGGAGGCTGGACAGATGGGAATTAAAACAACTTTTGCTGCACTACTTTGTGTAGGTTCGCTGGTGGCATCAGGTGCCATGGCACAAAGCCAAAGCACAAATCGTGTTGCTCAAAAGACCAAATGGAGTGTTTTCGTTGAAGACGATCCCACAGAGTGCTGGAGCGTATCCGCACCTGAAGAGACCGTAAATTCACGTGATGGGCGGGTCGTCGCTGCCACGCGGAGCCAGATTTTGCTGATGGTGTTTTATCGCCCAAGCGAAGTTGCAAAAGGTCAAATCGCGTTTACTGGTGGATATCCATTTGCAAGCGGTAGCACAGTCAACGTGAATATCAGTGGCAATGAATTTGAAATGTTCACTGAAGGTGAGTGGGCCTGGCCTGCAAGCGCATCGGATGATGCTAAAATGGTGACAGCGATGAAGCGCGGTGCGAGCGCCATCGTGACCGGTGTTTCTGGCCGCGGCACAGTGACCAAAGATACGTTTTCACTGCTTGGCTTTACAGCCGCGGTCGAGGATGCAGAAAAACGCTGCGGCGGTTAATGCGCAGCTTTTGACAGTTAAACGCGGCTCCGTCAGGGGGTCGCGTTTTTTCTTGCTCTGTCGAAACCTTTTGATACTGGCCGACATTCCTATATAGAGCGGCATCTAACCCATATTGGATGAACAACATGTCTGCTCCCAGCGCGCCGATTACCCAAGACCTGATTACGATCCCTCGCAAGATGCCGGATGGCCCTATCAATTTAGTAGGTCTGTCACGCGATGCTATGCGCGAGCTGTTGATCGAACACGGGACAAAGGAAAAACAGGCCAAGATGCGTGTTGGTCAGATTTGGCAGTGGATCTATCAGTGGGGCGTACGCGACTTTGCTGAGATGACAAACCTGTCCAAGGATTTCCGCGCTGATTTGGCAGAGAAGTTTGTGATCGCTGTCCCTGAAGTTGTGAACAAACAAGTCAGCACCGACGGAACACGTAAGTATCTTGTCCGTATCGCAGGTGGCCATGAGGTTGAGGTGGTTTACATCCCCGAAGCTGATCGTGGCACGCTGTGCATCTCTAGCCAAGTTGGCTGCACGCTGACCTGTTCATTCTGCCACACGGGTACACAGAAGTTAGTGCGCAACCTGACGGCTGGCGAAATCATTGGCCAAGTTATGTTGGCGCGTGATGATCTGGACGAGTGGCCAGAGCATGGCACCCGTACTTATGAGGCGCGCAAATTGTCCAACATCGTTCTGATGGGCATGGGTGAGCCGCTGTATAACTTTGAGAATGTGCGTGACGCGATGAAGATCGCGATGGACCCTGAAGGGATCCAGCTGTCACGCCGTCGTATTACATTGTCGACCTCTGGCGTTGTTCCAGAGATTGCGCGTACCGCAGAAGAAATTGGCTGTTTGTTGGCAGTGTCCTTCCACGCGACGACAGACGAAGTGCGCGATAATTTAGTGCCGATCAACAAACGCTGGAACATTGAAACATTGTTGGAAGCATTGCGTGCCTATCCGAAGGTTTCCAATTCTGAGCGTATTACGTTTGAATACGTTATGCTTGAGGGCGTGAATGACAGCATCGAAGATGCGCACCGTTTAGTAAAACTGATTGAGGGCATTCCGGCCAAGATCAACCTTATCCCCTTCAATGAATGGCCTGGTGCGCCGTACAAGCGTTCGTCGGGCAACCGTATTCACCGTTTTGCGGATATTATTCATGAGGCTGGTTATGCCAGCCCAATCCGCACGCCACGCGGCGAAGATATTTTCGCCGCATGTGGTCAGCTAAAGTCTGAGACGCAACGCGAACGTAAGTCGCGCAAGCAGATTGCGGAAGAGGCTGGTTTAGAGTCGTAATAACTCTTTCCGAAATCGAAACAATGTGGCGCACTTGCCTCATTGTTTTGAGTTGTGCCCCTTAATGACCCCAATTCCGTACGATTAGTGCTATTTGTGGAAACAATATTGGACCCTGTAGAGACAACAGGAGACTTCAATGTCCATTCTTTTAAACCAAGACCAATTCGCTAAAGCGAAAATTATCGAACTTGTTATCGGTGAGTGTACAAAAACATTGTCAAAATGCGAATGGAAGCACTGCTCGGCAGGATATGGTTATGTGATCCGCGAAACCAACGCAGGCGATGTGCTTGAAACAATACCGTACCACGTTGAAGTTTGCACTTTGCTGGCAGAAATTGCTGCCTAAGCGATGAACTGAGTGTGGGCTAAGTTTAGCGGCCAGGGACTTCCTCGCGACGTGAACTGGTTTCCCAATTCTCGATCAAATCCATTGCTTCTGCAGCTGTGTCGACAAAGCGGAACAGATCCAAATCCTCATTAGAGATCGTGCCTGCATCTGCGAGCACATCCCAGTTGATGATACCTTCCCAGAAGGCTTTGCCGAACAGCAAAAACGGTACGCGTTGCATACGACCCGTTTGAATGAGGGTCAGCGCTTCAAACATTTCGTCGAGTGTGCCAAAGCCGCCGGGGAATACGCAGATTGCGCGTGCGCGCATCAAGAAGTGCATCTTGCGGATCGCAAAGTAGTGGAAGTTAAAGCACAGCTCAGGCGTGACGTATTCGTTTGGTGCCTGCTCGAACGGCAGAACGATGTTCAGACCGATTGATGCGCCGCTCGCATCGATTGCACCGCGGTTACCCGCTTCCATCACGCCGGGCCCACCACCGGTGACGATGACGTTTTCTTTGCCGTCACTTTCCTTAGACTTCAGCGTCATCAAACGTGAAAATTCACGTGCTTCGTCATAAAAGGATGACAGGTCAGCCAGCGTTTTGGTCCGCGCCGTTTCCTTTTTCGCTGGCTCAGGAATGCGTGCACCACCAAACAAAACGATTGTGCTGTTGATGCCCGCTTCGTCCAGCATCAATTCTGGCTTGAGCAATTCAAGTTGCAGCCGCACAGGGCGCAATTCGTCGCGGCACATAAATTCGTCATCTGCAAAGGCCAGCTTATAAGCCGGTGCCCGTGTTTGTGGCGTATCTGGCGCGTCTTGCGCCGCAGCGCGGTCCGTGTGTGCATTGCGAAATGGCTTGGCTTGATCTTTGCTCATAATCTCTATCCTTAAAACTCCTAGTGGGGCTAGAGGTACCGTGCCAGAAGTGGGTTGCCCAGATATGATTGCACTGTTCACAGTATTGTTGTCTAAGCGCTGCAACTTATTTTCAGAGGAACTGACATGTCAAATGCACAGCTTGAAGCCGCGATCGAATCCGCATGGGATGCACGCGATACCATTTCACCTGCCACAACTGGCGAACAGCGTGAAGCAATTGAAAATACGCTTGCTGCCCTAGACAGCGGCAAACTACGCGTTGCAGAGCGTCAGGACAGTGGCGATTGGCACGTAAATCAGTGGGCAAAGAAAGCAGTTCTTTTGGGTTTCCGCATCAAAGATATGGAGATGCAAGACGGCGGCCCACAAGGCAGCGGCTGGTGGGACAAAGTTGATTCCAAGTTCAAAGGTTGGGGCGAAGCTGAGTGGAAAACTGCAGGTTTCCGCGCCGTTCCAAACTGTGTTGTTCGCAAGTCTGCATTCATCGCACCTGGCGTTGTTTTGATGCCATCCTTTGTGAACCTTGGCGCGTATGTAGATGAAGGCACAATGGTAGATACATGGGCCACTGTTGGTTCGTGTGCACAAATCGGTAAAAACGTTCACTTGTCTGGTGGCGTTGGCATCGGTGGTGTACTTGAGCCAATGCAAGCGGGTCCAACAATCATCGAGGACAACTGTTTCATTGGTGCGCGTTCAGAAGTTGTTGAGGGTTGCATCGTGCGCGAAGGTTCTGTTTTGGGCATGGGCGTGTTCATTGGCCAGTCTACCAAGATTTTGGATCGCGAAACGGGTGAAGTGTTCTACGGCGAAGTGCCTTCAGGCTCTGTCGTTGTTGCGGGTTCCATGCCGTCTAAAAACGGTGTGCACCTGTACTGCGCCGTGATCGTTAAGAAGGTGGATGCAAAGACACGTTCTAAAACTTCGATCAACGAGCTGCTGCGCGACTAAGTACTGCACTCAATTCTAAAGAGGGGAAGGGGCGATATACCTCTTCCCTTTTTTGTGGGCGCTGCGCAATAAATGCGTTAGTCCAAAAAGACACAACAAAGGATCGGCACAATGGCTGGGTCAAAGCAAAAAGTTTACACACTCTTGGTCGAGATTGGCCGCAAAGAGGGCGATGGTCTTCCAAAGAAGGCAACCGGTGCCGCACTGATGTGTTTTGCCAGTGGTGTGGACGAGGCTGAAGCTGTTCGTGAAACGGTTGCGATCCTTAAGCAAGCGGACACCGCCCCGTTGGATGTCTCAGGCTACGGCACGTTGGAAGAACGCGAAGCCGAAGGTCACGAGATCGAAGAAGGTGAACGCGAGTTGATGCAACGTGCCTTGGAAGAGAACTCGGTTATTATTGCGCAGATGACGCCGTTCTTCGATTAACCTTTACGGGTTTTCGTCAAACCATTTCAGATAGATTTCTGCTTAGGTACCATCTTCGCGGAATTTCAAAATCGATTGGTTGATCGGTTCAATCCATTCGCTGTCCGAAGTCAGTGCGATGCCATAGCTTTCGTGCTGGAATGTTGGACCTGCCAGTTGGCCGAATGCCGCGCCATCCGTCAGAATTTAATAGGCAAGGATCGGAGAGTCGAAGACCACGGCGTCCAAGTCCCCGTTTTCAACGGCCGTTGCGCCTGTATCGATCGGAAGTTCGGATGCTGCTACCATTTTGCCTCTGCCCAATTTAGGAGACAAAACACGCCAACAGCCCACAAGTTATCCTGTGTCTTATAACGTACATCGTTGGCACGAGCGCCGCTCATTGAAGGCTTATACTGCTAATTGCCCTGCCTTGGGTCATATTATTGTCATCAGAATAGCAGCTGTTTTTACGTTTTGTTAATGAATTACGTCAGAAGGGACTTGGCATCGCGCCATTTTCGCCACATTCCTATACGCATCTTTGATGAAAACCATAGGAAACACTATGTCTGGTATAGATCCCGCCGAACTCACAGCAGATTTAGTACGCTGCCCGTCCATCACACCTGCTGACGCGGGTGCGTTAGACATACTTGCGAACCTATTGGGCGATGCGGGCTTTGAACTGAGCTGGGCAGACCGTGGTGGAATACGGAATTTGTTCGCTCGTTGGGGCGAAAAAGGGCACGCGCACACCTTTGGTTTTAATGGTCACACTGATGTTGTTCCGCTTGGCGATGAGGCGGCATGGACCATGCCCCCATTTGGAGCGGAAATTAAAGATGGCGTCATGTATGGGCGCGGTACCACTGACATGAAATCTGGCGTTGCGGCGTTTGCTGCTGCCGCTGTTGATTTTGTCAAAGAAACGCCGCCTGATGGTGCGCTGATCATTGCCATCACCGGCGACGAAGAAGCGGATGCTATTGATGGCACTACCGCCCTTCTTGAGCACATGGACAACAATAACGAAGCGATGTCTGTTTGCTTAGTTGGTGAGCCAACTTGCCCTAATGAGATGGGCGATATGATTAAGATTGGGCGCCGCGGATCGCTGACCGCCTTCTTTAAGCTCACGGGTAAACAGGGGCACGCGGCGTACCCGCACCGTGCAAACAATCCGCTTCCTGCGATGATGCGCCTAATGGATCGTTTGGCGTCCCATGAGCTGGACACCGGTACTGATCATTTTGATGCGTCTACGTTGGCTGTTGTCACCGTTGATACAGGCAACCCAGCGACCAATGTGATTCCTGCGGATTGTTCTGCTGCGGCAAACATTCGCTTTAATGACACCCATTCCGGCGCAAGCCTACGCACTTGGCTGCAAGGTGAGGCAGATAAGATAATCGCAGAGTTTGGGGTAAAGATTGATCTGAGGATCAAGATTTCAGGTGAGAGTTTTGTAACCGCTCCAGGTGAGTTGTCGAACTTGGTCAGTGCTGCAGTTCAAGCGGAAACCAACATCGTTCCAGAGTTAAGCACCACAGGCGGCACGTCAGATGCCCGGTTCATTAAGAACCATTGCCCAGTCGTTGAATTTGGGCTGGTTGGCCAATCAATGCATCAGGTCGATGAGCATGTGAAAGTTGCGCATATTCACCAACTGAAATCCATCTATGGCCGTATCTTGCGGGACTATTTTACATGAGCATCGAAATTGATCAAACTGCTGATATTGAAGCCTGTCGTGATTTGCGGCGCACGGTTTTTATTGGGGAACAGGGCGTTTCAGAGGAAGAAGAGCTTGATGATCTCGATTCCGTAGCCATCCACATTTTGGCGAAGGTTGACGGTATTCCTAAAGCTACGGCGCGTATTTTGATCAAGGGTGACACAGCCAAGATTGCGCGCGTTTGCGTGCTTGCAAATCTACGTGGAACGGGACTTGGCGCTGCACTGATGCGCAAGACTATTAAAGTGTGTAAAGCCCAAGAAGGTGTAAAAAGATCTGTGTTAGGGGCGCAAATGTACGCGATTCCGTTTTATGAAAAACTTGGATATCGCGCCTACGGTCCGATCTTTTTGGATGCTGAAATCGAACATCGTGACATGACACTGGATCTATGATCCGCCCAACTTTGATTGTTATGGTCAAAGAACCACGCGCAGGGCGGGTGAAGACACGCCTTGGTAAAGATATCGGTTTAACGGCTGCGGCATGGTGGTTCCGCCATCAGGTGAAACGTTTACTGCGCCGTATTGATGATCCACGTTGGAACGTTGTTTTGGCTGTCGCGCCTGATCGTGCTGGAATGCTCAGCCGTATTTGGCCTGCGCATTTTGAACGAATTGCACAGGGGCAGGGAGATTTGGGGGACCGTATGGCTCGGGTTATGCAGGCTGTACCTGTTGGCCCAGTATGCGTAATCGGCGCCGACATTCCTGACATTGGCCCTGTTCAAATTGCGCGTGCTTTTTCGGTGCTGGGCACATCTGATGCTGTCTTTGGCCCTGCCCCTGACGGTGGGTTTTGGTTGATCGGGTTGAGGCGAACCAATCCAATGCCTGCCAAATTTTTTCAAGATGTACGTTGGTCGACCGCACATGCGCTCGACGATAGCCGTGCTAGCCTAGGCGAGCTAAGGGTCGCTTTGATCGATGAATTGCAAGACATAGACACGGTAGACGATTTGCAATGACGTTGGCGCATTAGCGTGCTATCCGAGCGCCATGAGCCGTATCCCTACAAAGCCCGAAATTCTTGATTGGATCACATCCAATCCAACGCTGACTGCCAAACGCGATATCGCGAAGGCCTTTGGTATCAAAGGGGCTGCGCGCATCGATCTAAAACGCTTGCTCAAAGAACTGGAAGCCGAAGGGCATCTTGAGAAGCGTCAGAAATCCTATAACGACCCAGATCGGTTGCCCCCTGTCAGCGTATTGCAAGTGACGGGCGTGGGTACAGACGGTGATCTGTACGCCAAACCAATGGAGTGGCACGGCACTGGTGCGGAACCTGTTGTTCTGCTGGTGACCAAAGTGTCTGAACCAGCGCTGGGTGAAGGGGATCGTATCCTTGCGCGCTTAACTGCTGTTGAGGGCGATACACACGCCTATGAGGGTCGCATGATCCGTCGCGTTGGCACAAACCCACAGCGCGTTTTGGGTGTCTTTCGTAAAAGTGCCGAAGGCGGTCGTATTGTTCCGATCGACAAGGGCCAAAGCGATGAATGGCTGGTTGGCGCTGGTGCGATGAACGGCGCCAAAGACGGTGAATTGGTTGAAGCAGAGCAGTCCGGTCCGAAGGGCCGCATGGGCCGTCCGCAAGCGCGTATTGTTGAACGCCTTGGCGATCCATCAGCACCCAAAGCGGTGTCACTGATTGCGATTCACCAGCACAACATTCCTGACGATTTCCCTGATGACGTGGTGGCTGAAGCCGACGCGCATACACCCATGGAATTGGATGGCCGTACAGACCTACGTGAAATGGCATTGATTACGATTGATCCGTCAGACGCACGTGATCACGATGATGCGTGTTATGCGCACCTTGATGACGATCCAGAGAACGAGGGTGGCCATATCGTATGGGTCGCTATCGCTGATGTTGCGGCTTACGTGACACCTGGTTCTGCGCTGGATCGCGAAGCGCGGAAGCGCGGTAACTCAACTTATTTCCCTGACCGCGTTGTGCCTATGTTACCGGATCGTTTGTCGGGCGATTTGTGCAGCTTGCACGAAGGTGTCCCGCGAGCCTGTATCGCTGTGCGTATGAAGCTGGATGCCCATGGTCAAAAGCTAAGTCATGAATTCGTACGCGGCCTTATGCGTTCGCCTGCGTCCCTTCACTATGAAGAAGTCCAAGAGGCCATGGACGGCAATCCGAATGAACGCACTTCGGCATTGTTAGAGCCTGTTCTTAAGCCGCTTTACGCAGCTTATGCAGCGCTTGTTGAGGCGCGCCAATTGCGTCAGCCGCTTGAGCTGAACCTGCCAGAACGCCAGATCGTTTTGGGTGATGATGGCACTGTGCAGTCCGTCAACTTTAAGGATCGTTTGGACGCGCACAAGTTGATCGAAGAGCTGATGGTACTGGCCAACGTGGCCGCTGCCGAAACACTGATCGCTAAGAAAACGGCGCAACTGTTCCGCGTTCACGAAGAGCCATCAACAGAAAAGTTGAACGCGCTACGTGAGACCGCCAGTGCGACAGGCCTGAACCTTGCCCGTGGTCAAGTTTTGCAGACCTCACATTTGAACCGCTTGCTTGCACAAGCTGCTGGTACGGATGATGAAGAGCTGATCAACTTGACCACTTTGCGCTGCATGACGCAGGCCTATTATAGCCCGACCAACTTTGGCCACTTTGGCCTCGCGCTGAAAAGTTATGCACACTTCACGTCACCTATTCGCCGTTACTCTGACCTGATCGTGCATCGTGCATTGGTCACGTCACACGGTTGGGGCGACGATGGTTTGACCCCTGTGGATGTGGACGAGCTAGAGCAAACAGCTACCCATATTTCCGACACCGAACGCCGTTCGATGATGGCAGAACGAGATACGACAGATCGCTACCTTGCCAGCTATTTGTCCGAGCGTGTGGGCGAAGAGTTCACTGGCCGCATCAACGGAATCGCGAAGTTTGGGATGTTCATTAAACTGGATGATTCCGGTGCTGATGGTTTGGTTCCAATACGTTCATTGGGTGGTGAATACTTCCACTTTGATCGTGAAGCTGGAACGTTGATGGGTGCAGATACGGGACTTACGTATCGTATTGGCCAACAGGTCACAGCTAAATTGACAGAGGCGGCACCGATCACTGGTGGGGTTGCACTTGAGTTGCTGACAGTTGAGGGCAACGAGGTTCCACGTGGTGGACGTTCGTCCCCTGCGGGTCGCTCGCCACGCCGCAAAGCGGGGCAAGCTAAGCACAAAAGCGCAAAGATGAAGCGTAAAGTCAATCGTTCGCGGCCTTAACCAAGGGCCGCGTCGACACGATCGATAAAAGAAAATAATACCTGATCATTGGCAGTGCGCCGCGATAGGATCGTTTCAACGGGCGTTGCGCGCATTGTGGCAAGGACTGATGTAAGGCTTGCATCTGCTGCGCAAGGCGTATCGCCAAATAAAAAACCATCCTGTGTTAGAGCCACTTTAATCGTGATGATCCCGCGCGCCGCAAGTAGATCCTCGAAATCGCGCAGGCTCAAGGGAAACCGAAAACAAGACCAGACCGCATATGCAACGATCTCAGGTGAGAAACGGTGGCCTTTGAAGGCGCCAGAATGGTTGGCTTTTGTCATGTCAGCCGGTACGATTTCAGATCAGGCCCCGCAAGTTGACGATGCCGTTCCGACTTGACCGTATAATGACTTTAGATGTCACAGATCAAAGTTTCCGCCCCCATCGCATTGCGTTGCTGCGAGAGCATCTTGATCTTATCCGCGCAGGTGATGGTCCATCGGCGGCAGATCGCAAGCCACAGGGTTGATTGCTTCCGCAGTGGGTTGTTTGTTGCTAGGCTCGAAACAATCGATAAAATGCGGGGCGCATCTATGAAACTTCAAGGTCTCTTTTTTGTGGCTGCTGGCATTGTCAGTTCCAGCCAGCTCTCTGTTGGTGGCATCATGGGCCCGACTCCCAGTACTGGTGGGAATAATGTGGTTCAAACAGTTTCATTTCAAATGACACCACCAACAAAGCATTCAGCGGACCTTGTGACCCTTAATCAATCCGATGTTGCGCCGATCAAAATTGCTTCGGATGGTGGCCTGAAACGTTGGTTGCGTGGCTTCAAACGACGCGCAGCTAAGGCAGGTATTGATCAGCGCGTTCTGGAAACGGCGTTGGATGGCATAATCTATGATACAGACATTATTGAACGTGATCGCAATCAATCTGAATTTACCAAGACGATTTGGGACTACCTGAAAACGGCGGTTTCCGACACACGTATTTCGAACGGTAAGGTGGCGCTTGCGAAACATCAAAAGACGTTGAGCGCGATTGAAGGAAAGTACGGCGTAGATAAAGAGGTCGTCGCCGCAATCTGGGGATTAGAAAGTGCCTATGGCAGCTTTCGTGGCAGCAATGGTGTCATCCAATCGCTTGCGACACTTGCTTATGACGGGCGACGGGGGGCGTTCTTTGAAGAACAACTTATTGCAGCGCTAAAGATCATTCAAAAGGGTGACACTACACCTGAGAACATGACGGGTAGTTGGGCCGGTGCCATGGGCCATACTCAGTTTATTCCGACATCGTTCTTAGAGTATGCTGTTGATTTCACCGGCGACGGCAAACGCGACATCTGGTCTGATGACCCGACGGATGCGTTGGCGTCCACAGCTGCTTATCTCAAGAAGTTCGGTTGGAAAACAGGGCAACCTTGGGGTGCTGAAGTATCGATCCCTAACGGTTTCAATTTCACCCTCGCTAACCGTGCGATCACAAAACGTCCCTCAGATTGGGCGAAGCTTGGAGTGAAGGGTGTTAATGGTTCTGTTTCCAACCATGGCCCTGCCGCAGTGCTTTTGCCGGCAGGTGCGGATGGTGCAGCTTTTCTAATTTTTGATAACTTTAGCGTCATCGAAAAGTACAATACCGCGGACGCCTACGTGATTGGTGTTGGGCATCTAAGTGACCGCCTACAGGGCGCTCCTGCGATTAAATCAGGTTGGCCCATATGGGACCGCGCCCTGACGTTTGTGGAACGCCAAGAGATGCAACGCCGCTTAACTGCGCAAGGGTTTGATACCGAAGGTGTCGATGGCCTGATTGGCCCCAAGACGCTCAACGCCGTTCGTGCTTTCCAGCTTAGCAAAAGCCTGCGTCCTGATGGCTATGCATCCCTAGGGCTGCTCAAAAAAATACGCTAATCAAAAAATACCGCGCTTACATATTGTAAACGCAGCGCTTCATTTTACCAAATAAACTCTAGGGGATTCTGCCCTATGGCAGAGTGTGGCTGGCCCCCTCTAAACCTATGCAGGGCTCATACCGCGCAAACGTTCGGACCGGCGACGCAATAACTCAACTACGGTCAGCAAGCCGATCGAAACAACCACTAGGATCGTTGCTACCGCTAGGATTGTTGGGCTGATCTGCTCGCGTAAGCCGGTGAACATTTGCCATGGCAATGTCTTTTGGCCAGCTGATCCAATGAACAGCACCACAACAACTTCATCAAACGATGTGATGAAAGCGAATAGGCCACCAGAGATAACACCTGGCAAGATCAATGGCATTTGAATGCGGAAGAACGTGGTCATTGGGTTTGCACCCATGTTTGCGGCCGCTCGTGTAAGCGATTGGTCAAAGCCAACAAGTGTTGCGGTAACGGTGATGATTACGAAGGGTATACCCAGTACAGCGTGCGCCAAAATCACCTTTATGTAGCCGATCAAGTTCTTGTCCATTCCCAACGTGTTTTCCATGAACTGTCCAAGCTGGGAATAAAAGAAAAACATTCCAGTTGCTGAGATGATCAATGGGACGATCATCGGCGAAATCAAGATCGCCATGATCGTGCCTTTGAACGGCATATGGCTTTGTGACAGGCCAACTGCGGCAAGTGTTCCAAGCGAAACTGAGATGACCGTCGCAATTGGTGCGATGGTAAGTGAGTTCTTCAAGGAACGTTGCCATTCGTTGTTGGTAAAGAAGTCCTGATAGTGCTTCAGGGAATAAGCTTCGGGGTCCAAACGCAACATGCCGGGTGTGTAGGTAAAGAAGTCTTGTGCGTTAAAGCTAAGCGGGATGATCACAAGGATTGGTGTGATCAAGAAGATAAAAATCAGCGCCGCTATGCAACGAAAACCATAGTGCCAAAGAACCTGTCCCGGGGTGAGGTATGGCAAAAGTTTGGCGCGATAACGTCCCTCATAAAGCCAATAGATCAGCCAGTGATAAAACATGCCTACAAGGCCGGCAACGATTGTCAGGATAATCCCACCAAACATAAAGCCAACGATTCCAAAGCCAATAACAGAAATCCACTTTGAGAGCTTCTCGTTTTGCAGGTCAACAATGAAACCATATGCCATTGCAGCAACAATAGCAGCGCCCAAAAGCATGCCAATTAGGCCAGAGCCGTTGCCCGTCCCAAGCAACAATCCAAGGAACGCGCCGATACCGCCAGCAGTTGGCAGAACGAAGGAAAGTGGTTTACGTGAAATCGGTGTTGATGCAGCCATTGTCTTTATCCTAATTTCACGTTGTCGATGCCCACGATCCGATCATAGGCCCAATATAAGGCTAGAACGACTATCAGCAGAATGGTGCCAAGTGCAGCAGCCAGTCCCCAGTTGAGCGATGACGAAATGTGGTATGCGATCCGGTTGGAGATGAAGACCCCTTTGGTCCCACCGACGATTTCAGGAGTAATGTAATAACCAATCGAAAGAATGAAAACGAGAATAGACCCCGCTCCAATTCCAGGGATAGATTGAGGGAAATAGACGCGCCAGAACGCTGTCCAATTCGTTGCGCCCATTGATTTAGCTGCGCGCAAATAAACCGGCGGAATTGTCTGCATCACGGAGTACATCGGTAGGATCATGAACGGCAGTAAAATATGCGTCATGGCTACAATGGTACCAAATTGATTGTTGATTAAGATTAACCGTTCTCCATCGGGAACCAGCCCGATCCAAACAAGAACTTCGTTAATAACGCCGTTTTGTTGGAGCATTACTTTCCATGCCGATGTTCGTACCAATAATGAAGTCCAGAAAGGTAATAAAACGAGTATTAACAATAGGTTAGCTGAACGCGGGGAAACGTTAGATAATAGCCACGCGATTGGATAGCCTAGCAGTATGCAAGACCCAGTGATGATCAATGACATGACTAAAGTGCGTCCAAATAACTTTAGCAATATTTGCTTGTCTTCGGGTTGCCAGGCCATTCCCTCCGGTGTCATGCGCGCATCAACTGAGTTCAAGAAATAGCCTGATGTATAAAGACCAGAATATGTTTGAAGTGTTTTCCACGTTTCAATATCACCCCAACCTTTATGAATTTTGATGAGCTTGTCTTTGAAGGGAGCATCAACCACTGGATCAAGCTTTTTCATCTTGCGGCCGGATTGGCGGAACATGGAAGAGAACCCAGTTTTTTCGTAGTTAAGGCGTGAACCTAAGCGTGTGTGTTTCTTTGCTTTGATTGCAACAGACATGTCGCGCATGAAGGCGGCATAAACGACTTCATTTGGAAGGTCTCCGCTTGAAGAATCCCATGCACCCAGTACTCGAACTGTTTCTGGCAATGTCTCAGGAACGATATCATTTTGAACCGAGCGTGAAAGCATCACACCGATTGGATAGATGAATGTTAAAAGAACAAAGATCAACAATGGTGCAACGAGCATGAAGGCCCGCATTTTTTGACGGCGCATAGAACGCGAGAGGCTTCGTTTTAGGGGCGTGCCATCAGCGGCCAAGACAAGGCCATTTGCAGTGCTATCACTCATCTTTAGTCTTTCGGTAAAGGAGTGGCGGGGGCTGAAACGCCCCCGCCGAATTGTGTAACATTAGGAGGGATTAACCCCTCCATGTTGGCTTACTTGGCCAACCATGTTTGGAATTTTGCGTCAATGTCATCACGGTAATCTGCCCAGAACTCGTAGTTATACAAGAATGTGTTCTTTGCGTTGTTTGGGTCTGTTGGCATGTGTTGTGCCATGTCGATGCCCAATGTCTTGTGCTTACCAACGAGTGGTGCAGAAGATTTACGCGCAGGGCCGTAAGAGATATACTGTGCTTGGTCAGCTAGGCGCTGTGTGTCAGTTGCGAACATGATATAATCAAGTGCGCGCGCTTGACGCTCAGGGGAAAGACCCGCTGGGATAATCCAACCATCAAGGTCAAATACTTGTGCGTCCCAAAGCATACCGATTGGCTGCTTTTGCTCTTCGATCGCTGCGAACAGACGGCCGTTGTATGTGGAACCCATGATGACTTCGCCATCAGCTAAAAGCTGTGGAGTGTCAGCACCAGCAGACCACCAGATAACGTCGTCTTTGATTGTTGCTAGTTTATCAAGAGCTTGCTGTTGACCTTCTTCAGTCGCAAGAACGTCATAAACTGCGTCTTTTGCAACGCCATCACAAAGAAGAGCCCATTCCATGTTGTTGATTGGGCGTTTTTCTAGTGAACGCTTACCTGGGTATGTTTCGGTGTCGAATACAGCGCATACAGATGTTGGTGCAGTGCTGCCGACTAGATCAGTGCGGTAACCAAATGTCGTTGAATAAACGATTTGTGGAATAAAGCATTCAGAAACCAATAGGTCGCCGAAGTCTTCAGAAGCTTTTGTGCCGTCTGGAGCGTCTGCAAGCATTGTGTCTGGATCAATTTCTAACGCTAGGCCTTCATCGCAAAGACGCATTGCGTCAGCTGCAACTACGTCAACTACATCCCAAGTTATGTTGCCAGCTTCTGACATAGCGCGCAATTTAGCCACGGCTTCTGCTGATGAATCATCGTTGATAATCGTTACGCCGTTGGCTGCAGCGTATGGGTCGTGGTAGGCACCTTTTTGTGATGCAGAGTAAGCTCCACCCCAAGATACAATTGTCATCTCAGATGACATGTGGCCGTCGGCGCTAACCATGCCAGCTGCAACTGTAAGAGCTGTTGTGGCCAACAGTGTTTTAGTAAGTTTCATTGGTAGTCTCCCTGATAAACCCGAGTAGTCTAGAGGTTGGGGTACGGGCTTGTTTCCCAACGTCATATTCATCGCAAATAAATAAATATCCTGCGATATCTCATACCGCTACGCGTCGAGCGCACGGCAATCCTCAGCTAACCAACCGATGTCTATTATCTGGCCTGGCTGTAAACGTATTTGATCTGGTGCGTTACGTGTTTTGATTACAAAAGCGTCACTGCCAGCAACTCGAAGCCGAGTGCGGAATATGTCGCCCATATAGATAAATTCTAAAACTTCGGCTTTCAGTGTATGCGCGTCCGATGATAAACGAGATTTGTCCATCTCAACGCGCTCTGGACGAATAGAAACGCGCGTACGTTGACCGGCTTGGGTCACGTTGATCGGCTTAGCATCGATTAAGTCACCATTGTCGAGTTGTACGAGAGCAACGCCGCCTTTGATTTCTTTAATGACACCCTCAAGAGTGTTATTTTCACCAATGAACTGAGCAACAAAGCTGTTTTCTGGCTCTTCATACAGTTTGTCTGGTGCAGCCAATTGTTGTATGCGACCGTTTTCAAATACTGCAACACGGTCTGACATTGTCAGTGCTTCAGTTTGGTCATGGGTCACATAAACAGTCGTAATACCCAGTTCGTGTGCCAAGTTCGTAATTTCAAATTGTAGGGTTTCCCGGAGCTGTTTATCGAGTGCCCCAAGAGGTTCATCCATTAAAACCAATTCCGGTTCAAACACCAATGCTCGTGACAATGCGATGCGTTGTTGCTGACCACCAGAGAGTTGTGAAGGGCGACGACCTGCAAAATCTTGCATTTGAACCATGCCTAGTGCGCGCATGACTTTTTCTTCACGTTCAGATTTGCCAATCTTGCGAACCTCTAAAGGGAAGGCAAGGTTTTCAGCAACTGTCATGTGTGGGAATAAAGCATAGTTTTGGAACACCATACCAATGCCACGCTTGTGCGGTGGAATGTTGTTGATTGAGGTGCCGCCGAGTCGAATATCGCCGTGTGTTGCTGTCTCAAAACCTGCAAGCATCATGAGGCAAGTTGTCTTGCCCGAACCTGATGGGCCAAGCATGGTTAGAAATTCGCCACGTGGCATGGACAGGTTCAAATCTTTAACGACTAGATTAATGCCGTCATAGCTTTTCTGGACGCGTTCAAATTCAACGAACGCATCGCTTTTTTTAGTATTGGCCAATTGTGGCTCCCTGGTTTTCCCCGCGATTTTTCGGGCGTATTAGCGTTGAGTAGAACCAGTGAGTTCAAAATTTGCAACCGCATATATATTAAAAGTACCGTTTAATTCGCTATTTTTAGCTAATCGCCTGTTTTGCGCGCCTTAAACAGAATAATGCTTAATAATTTATGAACTGGGCAGTCGATCCTGCAAGGGTTTGTTCGAGGAAATCCCTCAAAGTATCTGAAATGTAGCATTCCTTTAGGATAATTAGGGGTTTTATGCCTTAAATATTGCCGAATCTTGGTCTGCTCGTAAAGCAGCCCTCATAAGTGCAAAAGCATGTATCACGCAACGAAGCTATTAATGTTACAAATACTGCTGTTATGAACTTTGCTGTTGGGAGTGCTTTAAATTTGGAAACCTAAACGAGCGTATCTAATTCTCATACTGTTGGTTTTGCCCATGTCAGTGCAACAGGTGGGCTGTTTCTGTTAAAGGCGATTGGTGCTGATTTTAATGGGTTTTCTATTGCACCCAGATTGTTCAGGTCGCATTTGTGCCCAAAAGGATTCATTTATGACCAGCACACTATTGCCCTTTGATCAGGCGGAATATGATCGTCGCCTGTTGATGACACGTATGGCAATGGCTCTTGCAGGCTTGGATGCTCTTTTTGTTAGTGATCCCGCTAATATGCAGTGGCTTACAGGTTATGATGCGTGGACGTTTAACCATCATCAGGGTGTGATCATTTTGCAAGATGCGGATCCAATGTGGTGGGGCCGTCAGCAAGATACACAAGCAGCTATGCATACCGTTTGGATGCCAGAGGGTTGTGTGATCAGCTATGAAAGTGATCTCGTGAATTCGATGGATCGCCATCCGATTGAGGATCTAGCGCGCCACATTAGTGGTTTGGGTGTTCAGAATCTTGGTATCGAAATGGACAGCCAGCATTTTTCTGCCAAAGGGTTCTCGGTTCTTTTGCAGGTTCTACCAGATGTCGGTTTTGCTGACGCAACAGGAATGGTGAACCTTCAGCGTGCGATCAAGTCTGCGCCTGAGATTGCGTTTATGCGTAATGCTGCAGCCATTTCCGATAAGGTCATGGACGGTGTGATCAAGCATGCAGATGTTGGCATGGCCAAGAACGAGCTGGTCGCATTAGCCTATCGTGATGCCATTCAGGGAATAGATGATGCACGGGGAGATTACCCTGCAATACCGCCGATGCTGTCATCAGGGTCTAATACAAATGCGTCCTTATTGACGTGGAGTGATCAGAAGTTGGTTGCTGGTGAGGAAATGACTTTCTCTTTTTCAGGATGCTACCGTCGCTATCATGCGCCACTTTGCCGAACTATTTTTCTGGGAGAAGTGCCAGATGAAATACGTCGCGCTGAAGCAGTCTTGATTAAAAGTCTGGATGCTGGAATTATAGCTGCAACTTCGGGCAGAAAAGTCAGTGATGTCGCTAGAGCTTTAGCGGGTCCTTTGGGACATGGTCCAGACCGCGGTGTTGGCTATGGTGGACTGATTGGCGTAGCCTATCCCCCAAGCGTGGAAGATGACGTCATTTCAGTGAATGCTGATAGCGAAGCAGTCTTAGAGCCAAACATGACGTTTCATGTTAGTCCAAGTCTGAATGTCCTAGGTGCCACTATTAAGATAGGCCAGAGCATTCGGATCACCGATGATGGGGCTGCAGAAATATTTGGTGGCTTATCTCAGCTGATAGCCACCAAATAGAGTTTGCTATGACGCTTCTTTCAGAAGGTCTAAATCCTTCATCTGCACATAAGCTTCGTCTAGTGCTAGCCGTGCACGTTGCCCAATCAGCTTGATCTCTTCAGGAGTAATTACCAATGGTGGCGAAATGATCAGACGGTCATAGACGTGCCGCATAATCAGGTTGTTGGCAAAGCTCCGTTCGCGACACATGTAGCCTGCAGTCCCAGAATCAGCAGCAAACTTTGCGCGCGTTTCTTTGTTGGGTGTAAGGGCAAGCGATCCCATCATTCCAATTATTTTTGTTTCACCAACCAACGGATGATCGCCCAGACCGTTCCACATTTCGGCAAGAGCAGGAGCAGCGACATCACGGACGTGATCCAGAATGTTTTCTTCTTGCAGAATACGTAAGTTTTCGAGTGCCACAGCCGCAGCGACTGGGTGGCCAGAATAGGTATAACCGTGATTGAATTCGCCAGAGTTGATCACCGCTGCGATTTCATCAGAAATGATTGAACCACCGATAGGCTGGTAGCCAGAGCTAAGGCCTTTTGCGATGGTCATGATGTCTGGGCGAATATTTACTGTCTCTGAACCAAACCAGTTTCCTGTGCGCCCAAAACCACAGATAACTTCATCAGCAATTAATAGAATTTCGTACTTATCGCAGATGCGTTGAACTTCAGGCCAGTAGGTTTCTGGTGGAATAATTACCCCACCAGCCCCTTGAATGGGTTCTGCGATAAAGGCGGCAACACGATCTTCGCCCATAGCAAGGATTGTTGTTTCTAATTCTCGTGCACAGGCCAAGCCGAAATCATCGGGTGCAGCATCACCACCCTCTGCCCACCAATGTGGCTGATTGATGTGTGTGATGTCAGGGATCGGTAGACCGCCTTGTGCATGCATTGGGCTCATACCACCAAGTGATCCAGACCCAACAGACGAACCGTGATATGCATTCTTACGGCTAATCACGACAGTTTTTGAAGGTTTGCCCTTCATCGCCCAATAGGTTCTGACCATCCGCAAATTTGTGTCATTCGCCTCAGAACCAGAACCCGCGAAGAACACGTGGTTCAGGTGAGCAGGGGCAAGTGATGCAATTTCTTTGGCAAGCGCAATTGCTGGTACGTGGGTCGTCATAAAGAAAGTGTTATAGTAGGGCAGCTCTTTCATTTGACGGGCTGCGACTTCGGCCAATTCTTCACGTCCATAACCTATGTTTACACACCAAAGACCAGCCATGCCGTCCAAGATTTTGTTGCCCTCACTGTCGTGTAGATAAACTCCGTTGGCGCGGGTGATGATCCGTGCACCTTGCGACGCCAACTCATCATTTGTGGTAAAGGGGTGCATGTGATGTGCAGCGTCTAAGGCCCGTAGTTCAGCAGTTGGTAGGTGATTGGTAATAGCGGGCATTAGACTTTCCTTTGAAAGCGGGCCTTGATTGAGGCCGAATATGTTTGAAAGGAGAATATGATCAAACAGCGTCAAGTCAACACAGGTAAAACACAGCTAAGAAGTTAAATTGGGCACCTGTTTCAATGCTGAAATATAAGAAGTCTTGATCAAGAGTGTAAAACTTGATCAAATCAAAGAAAGTCGGGTCCAACCCGATCCGAAAAACGGGAGAAGAAAATGAAACAAATGTTAAACACCGTTGCCGTATTGGCAATCGCTTCCACAGCTGCTTGGGCTGAAGAGGTTCGGGTCTATAACTGGTCCGACTACATCGACGAAGAATTACTGACTAAATTTGAGGCCGAAACAGGCATCAAGCTTATCTATGATGTTTTCGACAGCAACGAAGTTTTGGAAACCAAAATGTTGGCTGGTTCGTCTGGCTATGACGTTGTCGTTCCATCAGGTGAATTCCTACAGCGCCAAATATCTGCGGGTGCCTTCCAGCCGCTCGATATGTCTAAGCTGCCGAATGCTGTGAACCTTTGGGATGTCATAAAAGATCGAACTGCTCAGTATGACGCGGGCAATGTCCACTCAATTAATTACATGTGGGGTACAACTGGCCTTGGAGTTAACACAGGTAAAGTTGCAGAAATCTTGGGTGCAGATGCTCCAATTTCCTCGCTTGAATTGGTGTTTAACCCAGCGAATATGGAAAAATTGACAGAATGTGGCGTGCACTTTTTAGATGCTCCATCTGAAATAATTCCTGCTGCGCTGCAATACATCGGTGAAAATCCAGATAGCCAAGATGCTGATGTGATCAAAAAAGCCGAAGCTGTGCTGTCGGCTGTACGTCCCTACATCACCAAGTTCCATAGTTCTGAATATATCAACGCTTTAGCGAATGGTGACATATGTGTGGCCTTTGGTTGGTCGGGTGATATTCTCCAGGCTCGGGATCGCGCAGCTGAAGCTGAAAATGGTGTTGATATCGCGTACAATGCCCCTTCAGAGGGTGCGCTGATGTGGTTTGACCAAATGGCGATCCCTGTTGATGCGCCAAATTCTGAAGCAGCTCACACGTTTCTGAATTTTATTATGGACGCGAAAAACATGGCTGATGCGTCAAACTACGTTTATTACGCGAACGGGAACAAAGCTTCGCAAGAGTTTTTGGTTGAAGATGTAATTGGTGACACAGCGATCTACCCAGATGCAAAAACACTCGAAAATCTCTACACTAAGGGCCCCTATGGACAGAAAGTTCAACGTGTCGTGACACGCATGTGGACTAAGATTAAATCGGGCACCTAAACTATAAAAATGGGCGCAACCTATGTTGCGCCCTACTTTGATTTATAAGGATTTCTTGTGGTAGACACTGTTTTTGCACCCTGGGATGATCCGAACGTGGCCCCTCTTATCTCATTTAAAAATGTGACCAAACGTTTTGGCGACTTTGTTGCCATTGACGATTTGACGCTGGATATCTTTGAACGCGAGTTCTTTGCGCTACTTGGGCCATCTGGCTGTGGTAAGACGACAATGATGCGTCTGTTGGCTGGTTTTGAGAACCCTACGTCGGGTTCGATGTTATTGTCTGGTCATGACATAGCGGGTATTCCACCCAACAAGCGCGCTGTGAACATGATGTTCCAATCCTACGCATTGTTCCCGCATCTCTCCGTTTGGGAAAATATTGCCTTTGGGTTGCGCCGTGATGGTGTCGTCAAAGATGTTTTGAACGCACGCGTTGAAGAGATGCTTAAACTGACGCGCTTGGAAAAATTTGGACGACGTAAACCACATCAAATTTCAGGCGGGCAGCGCCAACGTGTTGCATTGGCCCGTTCGTTGGCTAAAGCACCAAAGTTGTTGCTACTTGATGAACCTCTGGGCGCGTTAGATAAAAAACTGCGCCAAGATACACAGTTTGAATTGATGGATATTCAAGAACAAACGGGTACAACTTTTGTAATCGTAACTCATGATCAAGAAGAGGCGATGACAGTTGCATCGCGGGTTGCTGTTATGGATGAAGGGCGCATTATTCAGGTCGCTACACCTGAGAAGATTTATGAAGCACCTAATTCTGTTTATGTTGCTGATTTTATTGGTGATGTGAATATATTGACTGGTCCAGTTAAAGCTGCTGGTGTTGACACTTACTCATTGGATTTTGGCGGAACGGAGCCTGTGACTGCAAACAGTGATCGGGCGTTCGCAGAAGGTGAAACCGTACATTTGGCAATTCGACCTGAAAAAATTGGTATTCATGCGGAACGCCCTGATGGACCAAATACCGTGCAAGGCAAAGTATTAGACATCGCATATTTAGGGAACCTAAGTACCTATCATGTGCAGTTGCCTAACGGCCAAATTATCAAGGCTCAAACTACAAATACCCGTCGTATTTCCCGCCGCGCGTTTACATGGGAAGATCTTGTTTGGATTAGTTGGAGCGCCACAGCTGGCGTTCTGTTGGATCAATGATTTGAGACGTTTCGTACTTATAGCATTACCATATTTTTGGCTGCTGGCCTTGTTCCTTGTTCCGTTTGTGATTGTGTTCAAGATTGCACTGTCTGACGCTGCGCTTGCGATCCCGCCTTACATGCCGACGATGAAAGATGGCCTAAGCGCAATGTTTTTGCAGCTAGATTTTGAGAATTTTGTCTTTTTGACGGAAGATGATTTGTATTGGAAAGCATACCTAAGCAGCCTTAGAATTGCGTTTATCTCGACAGTCCTAACTTTGCTATTTGGCTACCCGATTGCATATGCGATGGCGCGTGCACCGCATGAGTGGCGCGCGACTTTAATGATGTTGATTATCTTGCCATTTTGGACGAGCTTTTTAATCCGTGTATATGCGTGGATCGGAATACTAAGCACCGAAGGGTTATTAAACCGCTTCTTGTTTTGGATCGGTGTAATCAGCGAACCATTGACGATTTTGAACACCTCCACAGCAGTCTATATTGGAATCGTTTACACATACATTCCGTTCATGATTTTGCCCATCTACGCTGCGTTAGAGCGTTTGGACGCCTCATTAATCGAAGCGGCTGAAGACTTGGGTTGTTCAAGGATGAAAGCGTTTTGGTTGATTACAATTCCGCTTTCTAAAGGCGGGATAGTCGCGGGTTGTTTTCTAGTTTTCATTCCTGCATTGGGCGAGTTTGTTATCCCATCGTTATTGGGTGGTTCTGGCACATTGATGATTGGAAAGGTTCTGTTCGAGGAATTCTTCTCTAACCGCGATTGGCCTGTTGCCAGCGCAGTTGCAGTAATCTTGCTTTTGATCCTGATTGTACCAATCATTCTTTTCCAACGGAACGAGCAACGCCAACAGGATGCTGAAGGATGAACCGCCTTAGCCCCTTTAATGTGGTGTCCCTGACTTTTGGATTTGCGTTTCTATATTTACCAATGCTGATCCTTGTAATTTATAGCTTTAATAAATCAAAGTTGGTAACGGTTTGGGCTGGATTCTCTACAAAATGGTATGGCGAATTATTGAGCAATGAGGCCTTTCTTGACGCTGCCTGGGTGACGTTGAAAGTGGCCGTGATCTCATCCTCAATTGCAACCGTTTTGGGAACTATGGCGGCCTATACGTTGGTCCGTGGAGGTAGATTTTTTGGGCGAACTTTGTTTTCTGGAATGATCTATGCACCACTGGTTATGCCCGAAGTTATTACGGGGCTTTCCCTACTCTTACTTTTCATTGGGGTGGGAATGGATCGTGGTGTTATGACCATCGTCTTGGCGCACACAACGTTTTCGATGTGCTTTGTCTCGGTCGTTGTGTCGTCTCGGTTGGCAACGTTTGACCGTGCATTGGAAGAAGCTGCGCTTGATTTGGGTGCATCGCCGTTTGAGGCGTTTAGACTAATTACATTGCCAATCATCGCACCTGCAGTGGTTTCAGGTTGGTTGTTGGCGTTCACGCTTTCTTTGGATGATTTGGTTATTGCATCATTTGCAACTGGACCGTCGGCAACAACGTTACCTATGAAGATTTGGTCGTCCGTGCGACTGGGAGTGAGCCCTGAAATTAATGCGCTTAGTTCGATCTTGATTGGGCTGGTTGCTAGTGGTGTGATTATTGCGTCACTTGTTTCAAAGCGGCATTCAGTCCGTGTGCAGCAAGAAGAACGTGCAGCAGAACGATTTGAAAACGACTGATGATCACGTGCACTGATTGGTGCTGTACTGTGGAAAAACTCTATAAATCTGGACAGATTGTTGACAGTTTGGCCGTCTGTGATCATCCCAAAAGAAAAATTTTTAAGGTGCTAGGTTCATGTAAGTTGCGATGATCGGTACAGGCTATGTTGGCTTAGTGTCTGGTGCTTGTCTTTCAAATTTCGGACACAACTTTGTTTGCGTCAACAAAGATCCATCTAAAATTGAAATGCTGGAATCGGGAAATGTTCTCATCTGCGAGCCCGACTTAGACGAGTTGATGGCGAAAGTTTTTACTGCTGGTTGGTTGTCTTTTTCAGTGAACAGCATTGTAGACCAAGCTGAAAGGGCAGTATCCAGGAATGCACGTATTTTGCTCTCGTAAGGTTCGTTAATCACCCGTGTGATTTCAGAGCCTTGTTTTATGACAATAAGTGTTTATTGGCGCGTTACCCGCAGTTGATCCGTGAATTGTGATTGTCTATAGATATCCCGATCTATGTTCACAAACCAAAGGTTATTGTGGGCTGAGTTCTCTGCCATCAATTGGGCAATCAATTCTAGTTTTTCGGTGCATGTATGGGGCTAAGTAGCACGGAATTTTAAGATCACTGTGTGATCCGTTTGCTTTAAATCGCCCCAGGTTGCTGGAGAGTGTTCTACCAAAATATAGGCCTGTGCAGCCATTGGCATAACAAGTAATGTGGCAGAGGCCATCCAAACAGTGCGACGTTTCATTGGGGTCTCCGGCATGAATTCAATTGGCGATCCATAAGGAATAAAAATGGCCCTGATAAGGTCGACATTTAGGTTTTTGTTTGGCGTGACAGTTGTACCGCTAAAATACCTGCTGCGATGGTCGCAACGCCTGCAATGTCATACAACTCTAACTGCTCTTCCAAGATAACTGCGGCGATTGCTACGCCAAAAAATGGGTTGAGAAAGTGAAACGTTGCTGCGCGCACGGCACCAATACGTTCGACCAATTTGAACCATATCCAGGTCGCGAAAAGTCCTGGCGCTAAAGTGGTGTAGATAAAGGCAATGATCAGTGGTGAGCTGAAGTTCACAGCAATCGTTTCCGTTGCAACTGAAGCGAATGCCAGTATTGCGGAACCTACTAACATTTGTAGACCGACAATTATCAACAGATTTCCGCCTGAGGAGGCATTGCGCATAGAAAGTGTCGCAATTGTAAGGGCGATAGCCGCAACGAGACATAGTGCGATCCCAGTCGCATCAACGCCCGCTTCGATTCGTGTTGCCATGATCATAGTTACGCCCACGATCCCAAGTATTAGGCCTGCTATACCAAACATCGGCAGGCGTTCCCTAAAGATGACCCAACTGGCCACAGCGACCATCAAGGGCATGCTTGAAGCGATGATGGAGGCGACAGATGCTTCGATTGTTTGCATTGCATAAAAGTTCAGACCTAGGTACAGCGCATTTTGGCACAGCCCGAAGACAAACGTTGCCTTCCATTGTTCTGATGTTAACCGCGTGGATTGCCCCAGTGCGCGAGCGATTGCGACACCAATTAAACCTGACAGAAAAAACCGTAAGGCAAGAGATGCTAACGGGGGGGCATCGTCCACGATAATGCGGGCTGATGTGAAAGCTGATGACCAGATCAGGGCGAACAAAAGTCCCATGCCGATTGCACGTAAATCCATCTTCGTTCTCCACCCAACTTCTAAGGAGACCCTTTCGTAAAATAGATCAGTATTCAAGGGATGGGGTGCGCAAACAAAAAGGGTCGCCAAATTGGCGACCCTTCCTGAATTTATGCAGAATGAAGGCTTAGCCGTTCACGCTGTCCTTCAGTGCTTTAGCAATTGTCATTTTGGCAACTTTGTCTGCGTCTTTTTTGAACTGTTCGCCAGTTGCAGGGTTACGTACCATGCGCTCTGGACGCTCGCGGCAATAGATTTTGCCAACGCCTGGCAAAGTGACTGCGCCACCACCAGAAACTTCTTTTGTGATCAGTGCACATACTGCTTCAAGAGCTGCGCCTGCTGCTTTTTTGTCTGCACCCATTTCTTCAGCCAGTGCGGCGACGAGTTGGGTTTTTGTCATTGGTTTAGCCATTTTCAGTTCTCCTTCGTCCGCCCGATGTTGGGCCTCATTCCGAGAATGTAACGGAATGTAGTGTCCGAACACAACAAATTGTAGCAGGTAAAAGCAGTAAAGTATGTGATTTTGGCGCTTTTTTTCAAATTTATAGGAATGCGGTTTCCTCAAAAGACCTTAATTTGCGGCTTTGGATGCGTTCTAGCGGCATTTCACGTAAATGCTCCATCGCCCGAATTCCGATCATTAAGTGATTTGCAACCTGGGTTTTGTAGAAATCTGAGGCCATTCCAGGCAGTTTTAACTCCCCATGGAGCGGCTTATCTGAAACACAAAGCAACGTGCCATAGGGTACGCGGAACCGATATCCATTAGCTGCAATCGTTGCGCTTTCCATATCAAGGGCGACTGCACGCGACTGACTTAGGCGTTGAACGGGCCCAGATTGATCGCGTAATTCCCAATTGCGGTTATCGATGGTAGCGACGGTACCAGTCCGCATGATGCGCTTCAGTTCAAATCCCTCAAGTTTGGTCACTTGGGCCACTGCTGTTTCCAGTGCAATCTGAATTTCGGCCAACGCTGGGATCGGGACCCAAACAGGTAGGTCGTCATCCAGAACGTGGTCTTCGCGCAGATATGCGTGCGCTAAAACGAAATCGCCCAAGGCTTGTGTGTTGCGCAATCCTGCACAGTGACCAACCATCAGCCATGCATGTGGGCGCAAGACCGCGATGTGGTCAGTTGCAGTTTTCGCGTTTGAAGGGCCAACACCGATGTTGACCAACGTGATGCCAGAACCATCAGCACGCTTTAGGTGGTAAGTCGGCATTTGGGGTGTCTTGTCCGAAGTTGATAGTTCCTCGGCGCCGTTGGTGATCACTTCATTCCCTGTAGAGACAAAGGCGGTGTAGCCGCTATTGGGATCGCTCAATTGGCTGCGTGCGTAGGATTCAAATTCGGACACATAGAACTGGTAGTTTGTGAACAAAACGTGGTTTTGGAAATGTGATGGATCAGTCGCTGTGTAATGTGACAAGCGCGCTAAAGAGTAATCGACGCGTTGCGCTGTGAACGGGGCCAATGGTCCAGTGTCGTCTGGCGAAACATATGTACCATTCACGATATCATCGTTTGTTGTACTGAGGTCAGGTACATCAAAGAAGTCGCGTAATGTAAAATCTGCCGCACCGTCTTGGGGCACGGTGATGCTGGGGTCACTTGCTACCGCAAAATGTACTGGGATCGGCGTTGTTGAAGACATCACTTGGACTGAAGTTTTATGGTTCTCGACCAGCAACCCAATTTGCTGAATTAGATAGTCACGAAACAGGTCAGGGCGCGTGATTGTCGCCGCATATGTGCCTGGTGATGAGACATGGCCAAATGCCAGTCTAGTATCGATTTTGGCAAAGCTGGTCGTCGTGATGCGAACCTCCGGGTAAAACGCTCGAATGCGTCCCTCTGGCGCACCGTTAACCATCGCTGTGGTGAAGGCACCGCATAAGAATTCGGTTGCTTCGGTGTACAGCTTTTCGAGTTGTGCAACTGCGGATGCTGCATCATCAAATTGTTTTGGGGCATCTACGTTTGGTGTTATAATCTCTTTTCTCATTTTACGTCTCTATTACAGGTATAAATTCAAATGTACGCACGTCGACCAATCCAAGGTCTGAAATGCGCAGTTCAGGTATTACGACTAGGGCCAGCAACGAATGTTGCATGTAGGCATTGTTCAAGGTGCAACCGCAGTCGCGCATTGCTTGCATCATTTTTTCGGCACTCGCGGCCACTTCAGTTGCGGGTTTGTCAGACATAAGACCTGCAATAGGCAGTTCAACCAATGCCGTTTCGTGACCATCTTTATAGATTGTGATTCCCCCACCGATCTCAGCCAGACGGTTGGCGGCCATTGCCATATGCGCACGATCAGTTCCCACAACGATCATATGATGGCTGTCATGCGCCACGGTTGAGGCCATTGCCATTTTACCCTCATATCCAAAGCCCAAAACAAAAGCGTTCACCACACCACCTGTCGCGCGGTGTCGTTCAACCAGTGCAATTTGACAGGTGCCATTCGCACTCTCAACCAACCCATCGGACACGGGCAAATCCACCTTCAGGGCTTTGGTGGGGGCCTGATTTTCAATAACACCGATCACATTGGCTGTAACCAAATTTGCGCCACTCGGCGCGCTGACTTCGAAGTCAGCCGCTGAAAGGGTTTTACCCATGTTGACGGTTTGGCGTGCACTATCGGGCCAATCTAAATGTGGGCAGTCTGTAATGATCGTGCCGTCCACTGCAATAAGTTGCCCACGGGCAACTACTTTCTCAATGGTTAACGTGCGCAAATTAGAGGTGAGGATGACGTCAGCACGCCGCCCTGGGGCCAGGGATCCAATCTCGCGCTCTAACCCGAAATGGGTGGCCGTATTGATTGTCGCCATCTGCAATGCAACCAGAGGATCACACCCACACTGGATCGCGTGGCGTACCGCACGGTTCATGTGTCCGTCATTGACCAACGTGCCTGAGTGGCAATCATCGGTACACAAGATCATATTGCGTGAATCTAAACCTTTTTCGGTGATCGCAGTGATTTGGCTTTCGACATCATACCATGCAGAGCCAAGGCGGATCATGGACCGCATTCCTTGGCGCATGCGTGCTATGGCATCCTCTTCACAAGTTCCCTCGTGATCATCTGCAGGACCGCCTGCGACATAGGCGGCAAAGGCAGGACCCAGATCGGGAGAAGCATAATGCCCTCCAACTGTTTTTCCTGCGTTTTGCGTGGCTGCAATCTCGGCTAACATTTTTGGATCGGCGTTACTGACACCAGGGAAATTCATCATCTCACCTAAGCCAATGATGCCGGGCCAATTCATTGCCTCAGCCACATCTTCGGCACTGATTTCAAAACCAGTTGTTTCCATGCCGGGAGCTGATGGAGCGCAAGACGGCATCTGTGTGAATACATTGATGGGCTGCAATAACGCCTCGTCATGCATCAACCGTACGCCTTTAAGACCAAGAACGTTGGCGATTTCATGGGGATCTGTGAACATTGACGTTGTGCCGTGTGGGATAACTGCACGCGCAAATTCTGCAGGGGTCAACATGCCTGATTCAATATGCATGTGGCCATCACAAAGGCCCGGGATCATGTAACGACCTTCGGCTTCGATCACCTCAGTGTCATCCCCAATACAATAGCTTGCGTCAGGTACAACACAGGCAATCCGCCCATGAGTAATGGCGATATCATGATTTGGAAGAGTTTCGCGGGTGTGTACATTTACCCAGATACCGCGACGAATGACGGTCTGTGCAGGCGTGCGTCCTGCAGCTACTTCGATCAGATGGTGAGCGACGTCAGGCCAGCTTGGGAAAGGGTTGTGTTCCATGTACTGATTATTCAGGGATTTGCAGCGGGCGCAAGGGGCGTTCGTATCGTGTCTTGAAACTGTTACATTGTGCAGGGTATTTAGGCGTATGGATATAACAATACATCACTTCCCCGAATGTGGAACATCAACCCACACGCTGCAAATTATTCGTGATGCGGGCTATGACCCGATCGTTGTGGAATACATGAAAACGGGTTGGACTAAGGTCCAGTTGATTGAGCTGTTTGAGGCCGCTGACATGACGGCCCGCCGCGCGTTGCGCATCCACAAAACCAATGCAAAAGAGCTGGGTTTAACGGAAGAGGGAGTAAGCGAAGAAGCGATTATTGACGCTATGGTTCAGTTCCCCAAACTGGTGAACCGCCCGATTGTTGTAACAGAATATGGAACAGCATTGTGTCGCCCATCAGAAGACGTTCTTGAACTGCTGCCTAAATGGCCTGCAGGACCTTACAACGCCAAAAACGGAACATTGTTGATTGATGAAGAAGGCAACCGCGTAGATTTATCATGACAACGCCGAAGTGATTATGCCATATTTTCTGATATGGATTTTGAAACAGTAAGCCCCGAAAACTTTGGTAAATCCTTGCGTGGAATAGGGTTAAACCTAATCGTGCGGGATGTGCTGAAGCAGTGTGATTTTCTTGCTGCGGTATTCGATATGAAAGCGCATCGCGTTTCCGCCGACTTCGCCATCGTGACTTACGGCGATCAGGTGTTCCAGCTGCACAGTGATGGCACCTATCATTCAAATCCATTGCTTGGGCTTCTGCCTGAAAATCCACCGCGGGGTGCTGGAGTTGAAATAAGATTGTATGACACTGATCCAGAAGACGCGATTCAGCGAGCGATCGCAACTGGTGCTGTCATATTACAAGAACCAACTGATAAACCACACGGTCTGCGCGAGGCCTATATTTTGTGCGAAAATGGATACGCTTGGGTTCCATCAACCCAGCTATAGTCATCTGACATTTCGTCTTTGATCCAGTCGGCGAACCACCGAGCTTGTTGGTTGCGGTCTGTGCACGGATTCAGAGTTAGGTAATAGGCTTCGGGCATGGTGACAGCATGAGAGAAGGGGCGGATTAGTCGCCCATTATCGATCAAGTGCTTAGCAGTGCAATCATGGGCCATGGCCAAGCCAGCACCTGATTCAGCAGCTGCTAAAGCTGTTCCCAAAACCTGACAGTGCGTGATTTTAGGGCGTCGACAGATCATTTGATCTTCGGCCCAGGTATCCCATGTTGTCATCATCGCGGTACAGTAAAACAATCTGTGTTGATCTATGTCTCCCAGATTCACTTGGTAGTCTGGGGCACAAACTGGATAGAATTTGTCCCAAGTTAGGCGTTCTGCATTCTGGTCGACATCAGGCGAAATCAGGAACCGTATTTCTATATCCGCCTCTTCGGCGCGTTCCATCGGATCCCAGATTGCCGTAGAGATGTGCAGGTGGATGTTTGGGTGTCGAGCATACAGTTTGGGCAATCGTGGAGCGAGCCAATAGTTTGCAAACGTGAGGTTGGTTTGCACATGTAATTCTTGGCCAGTGCCACCATCCAAAAGCATGCGGGTGCCACGACTGAGTGTTTGAAACGCTTCACGTACTACTGGTACGTAATTGAGCCCCATTACGGTCAACTCCAAGGTGCGTGGCCTTCGGTAGAAGAGTGGTTGCCCAAGGTGTGCTTCAAGCGATTTGATTTGCTGGCTGATAGCGCTTTGAGTCATGTTCAATTCACCAGCTGCTGCAGTGAATGACAGGTGACGTGCCGATGCTTCAAATGCACGAAGGTGATTCAAGGGGGGAAGGGTTCTGCTGTTCATAAGTTAAGCATTAGTCAAACTTATGCGTTGGCGATAGTTTTTTCGTTGGTCACTTGTGGGTCTAGCCTTCAATGTCAGTTTCAACAGCAAGGAGAGTTGAAATGACACGGACTGATAAACGCCCGAACATGGATCATTGGCAGGAACGAGTCGACCTTGCAGCCGCATTCCGCTGGACCGTGCGATTGAACATGCACGAAGCGGTCGCCAACCATTTTTCTTTGGCTATCAATGACGAGGGAACCAAGTTCCTGATGAACCCAAATCAGGTGCATTTCAGTCGGATCAAGGCTAGCGATTTGATTGAAGTAGATGCCAATGACCCTACCAGCATGGAGGGGCCTGATGCGCCGGATCCAACGGCGTGGGGCCTTCACGGCGGGATGCATCGTCATTGCGCGCACGCACGCTGTGCAATGCACGTTCACTCACCTTACGCTACAGCTTTGGCTGCCCTTGCTGACAGCCGCTTGCCGCCTGTGGATCAGAATGGGTGCACATTTTTCAATCGCTACGTAATTGATGAAAGTTATGGCGGTTTGGCCTTTGAGGAAGAAGGCACGCGATGTGCCAAATTGTTTGATGACCCAAAGAAGAAGGTCATGATTATGGGGAACCATGGCATTATGATTGTTGGCGATACGGTCGCAGATACTTTCAATCGACTGTATTATTTTGAGCGGGCGTGCATGACGTACATCATAGCCCTGCAAACAGGACAGCCACTTCGTGTGATCCCTGACGATATTGCAGAAAAGACAGCGCAAGAACTTGAGGGATATCCCGAACAAGACGCACGTCATTTGTCTGAATTAAAAGCGATTTTGGACGACGAAGGGTCCAATTACGCCAGCTAATCCACGCCGCCACATACACCTCTATGAAGAAGTTGAACCTATGATCTACGGACAAACAGACGAACAGTTGATGATTGCGGACACGGTCCGATCTTTTGTTGAGAAAGAAATTTATCCTCACGAGGAATTTGTTGAACGCACCGGTGAAGTCCCCGCAGAAATTGCGCAAGATATCAAACAAAAGACGCTGGATCTGGGTTTTTATGCCTGCAATTTTCCTGAAAGCGTCGGGTGCGCTGGACTGAACCACGTTGAATTTGCGCTTGTTGAGCGCGAGTTGGGGCGTGGTTCTATGGCGCTGAACCATTTTTTTGGGCGACCTCAAAACATCCTGATGGCATGTGAGGGGGAACAGATTGAACGGTATTTAATGCCAGCGGTTCGCGGTGAGCGCATGGATGCCCTCGCTATGACTGAGCCCGGGGCAGGCTCCGACGTACGCGGTATGAAATGCGCCGCTGTCCGTGATGGTGGTGATTGGGTTGTGAACGGCACTAAGCACTTCATTTCTGGAGCAGAACACGCAGACTTCATCATTGTGTTCATCGCAACAGGTGAGGATGAAACCCCCCGTGGACCGAAAAAGCGGATCACAACATTTTTAGTTGATCGCGGCACGCCGGGCTTCACCATCCGTGACGGGTATAAGTCTGTCAGCCACCGCGGTTACAAAAATATGATCCTTGATTTTGACGATTGCCGCATACCTGATGCTCAGGTTTTGGGCGAAGTTGATGGTGGATTTGAAGTGATGAACGAATGGCTTTACGCCACACGGATTACGGTTGCTGCAATGTCAGTGGGACGCGCACGTCGTGCATTTAATTACGCGCTAGACTACTCAGCCCAACGCGAGCAATTCGGCCAACCTATTGGTAAATTTCAAGGTGTGAGCTTTCAACTCGCTGATATGATAACCGAAATTGATGCTGCAGATCTGCTTACAATTGCAGCGGCGGACCGACTGGACAAAGGGTTGCCTGCTAACCGTGAAATTGCATCAGCGAAGCTATATGCGAGTGAGATGTTGTCACGCGTAACCGATGCAGCAATCCAAATCCACGGTGGCATGGGGTTGATGGATGATTACCCTCTGGAGCGTTTCTGGCGTGATGCGCGTGTAGAACGAATTTGGGACGGCACTTCAGAAATTCAACGCCACATCATCAGTCGCGACTTATTACGCGCTTTGGGAGCATGAAGGGCTTTGTGCCTCCGGCGGGGATATTTGGAAATAGAAGAAACGGGTACCAAAAACTTCGATACCCGCTTGAAAAGCACAAGTGCTTCTCCTGTTATGGCCATCTGCGTCCCCGCCTGTTCCGCACCACCAAATAATAAGATGAGGGTTAATAAACTGTTGCTTCTTCTATTTCTGAATTTCCCCGCTGGAGGCATTCTAACATTTGAGAATGTTAGTCGCCATGCGTGATCTTTCCCGTCTGTTACGCCCCACGTCCATTGCAGTCGTTGGAGGCGGGGCGTGGTGCGAGCAAATCATCCTTCAGTGCCAGAAGATAAAATTCCCTGGGCATATTTGGTTGGTTCATCCACGTGAAATTGAGGTCTGTGGTGTCAAAGCGGTTGCTTCATTGGCTGCGCTGCCATCTGCTCCGGACGCTGTATTTTTGGGCGTGAACCGCCATCTTGCGATTGAGTTGATGCGTGAGTTATCGTTGATGGGCGCGGGTGGGGCTGTCTGTTTTGCTTCAGGGTTTTCTGAGGCTATTGCTGAGGATGCAACAGGTGCTGATCTCCAAGCGGCGTTAATAGATGCGGCTGGTGAGATGCCCTTTTTGGGTCCGAATTGCTATGGGTACGTTAACGCGTTGGATAGTGCGTTGCTTTGGCCTGACCAGCATGGATGTACGCCGGTCGAAACAGGTGTTGCGATCCTTACTCAGTCCTCAAACATTGCAATTAACTTGACCATGCAACAGCGTGGGTTGCCGATTGCCTATACGATTGCTTGTGGCAACATGGCGCAAACCAGTCAGGCTCAGATAGCTACCTCACTCTTGGACGACCCGCGTGTCACAGCAATTGGCCTGCATATTGAAGGGTTTTCAGATATTGGCCAGTGGACTGAACTTGCGCGTAAAGCGCATAAGCGTGGCGTGCCATTGATTGCGTTGAAGGTTGGGAAATCGGATCAGGCCCAACGGGCGACAGTATCTCATACTGCGTCTCTTGCAGGCAGTGACGCTGGCGCGGATGCACTGTTGCGCCATTTAGGTATTGGGCGTGTTTACGACTTGCCGGCCTTCCTTGAGACTTTGATGGTGTTGCATTGCAATGGGCGCTTGGATGCCCCCACGTTATCGTCAGTCAGCTGTTCGGGTGGTGAAGCTAGTCTAATTGCAGATCTTGCGCATAACACTTCGATGATATTTCCTGCATTGACTGAGGGCCAAAAGATCGAGTTGTCAGGGGCGTTGGGCCCTATGGTCGCTCTCTCCAATCCGCTTGATTATAACACATACATTTGGCGTGATACTGAAGCGATGACACGCGCATGGTTGCCGATGACTGCTCCGCATATCGGGATGACCATGTTGATTGTGGACTATCCCCATACAGATGCGAGTGACTGGGTCTGCGCAACGGATGCTGCGATTGCAATCCGGGAAAAGAGCGGCAGGCCAGTTGCAGTTGTCGCAACTTTGCCGGAATTGATGCCACTTAATATTGCCCAGAAATTATTAGCTGCCGGAGTGACACCACTGAACGGCTTGCGTGAAGCAGTTGCTGCGGCTGAAATTGCCTCATCTGCTGTCGTTTTGTTTGCAGATGTGCCCCTGCCTGTAGGTGTAGATAGAGACGTGATTGTTTTGAATGAAAGTGATGCGAAGGCAGCTTTAGCATCTTGTGGCATGCGAGTTCCACAACAAGCGGCAGACGTTGAATCTGCTGGCGCTTTGGCTGAACCATTCGCGGTTAAAGGAACAGGGTTTGCGCACAAATCTGAGGCAGGTGCCGTTGCATTAAATGTCTTTCATGCTGAGCTGGCGAAGGTTGTCAAAAGCATGCCTGGTGAAGGTGTCTTGATTGAAGAGATGATAACAGGTTCGGTTGCTGAAATGCTGATTGGCGTCGTGCGTGATCCTGCGCATGGTTTTATCCTGACCATAGGTGCTGGAGGTGTTTTGACGGAGATCATGCACGACGTCATTTCCTTTATTGTGCCGGCTCGCGCAGAGGTTATTCGTGCAGCATTACCACGTTTGAAAACATACCCTTTGCTTTTGGGTTTTCGGGGTGCAGCTGCTGCAAACATCGATGAATTTATCGAGGGGATAATGGCGTTGCAATCTTATGTGATTGCGCATGCTAACAGACTCGAAGAAGTAGAAATCAACCCAATGATGTGTACACCAACTCATGCCATTGCTGCGGATGCCTTAATCCGTATTGCCCCAAGAGGACCTGACCTATGAACCCGATTAAGACACACCGTGAAGGCGCTATTTTGCTGGTCACCTTGGACCGCCCTAAGGCAAATGCAATCGATTTGGAAACAAGCCGCATCATGGGAAAAGTGTTCGCTGATTTCCGTGATGATCCTGAACTGCGGGTCGCTATCATTACTGGTGGTGGCGAAAAGTTCTTCTGCCCTGGTTGGGACCTGAAGGCTGCTGCTGATGGCGATGAAGTAGATGGTGACTACGGCGTTGGTGGTTTTGGCGGCCTTCAAGAATTGCGTGATTTGAACAAGCCTGTAATCGCAGCAGTGAATGGAATTTGCTGTGGTGGCGGTTTGGAATTAGCGCTGAGTGCGGATATGATTTTGGCTGCAGATCACGCCAGTTTTGCCTTGCCTGAAATTCGATCAGGTACAGTTGCGGATGCTGCAAGTGTAAAATTGCCCAAGCGCATCCCTTATCACATTGCAATGGAATTGCTGCTTACTGGTCGTTGGTTTGATGCAAGTGAGGCCAAAGGGTGGGGTATTGTGAATGAGATCCTTGTGGGTGATCAATTGATGGATCGGGCCTGGGAATTGGCGCGCTTGCTCGCCTCCGGTCCCCCACTTGTTTATGCTGCGATCAAAGAGATTGTGCGCGATGCTGAAGATTCCAAATTCCAGGATACGATGAACCGCATTACGAAACGCCAGTTACCGTCTGTCGATAAGTTGTATGCGTCAGAGGATCAGCTAGAGGGTGCCAAAGCATTTTCTGAAAAACGTGATCCGGTTTGGAAGGGCCGTTAGGCCTTTCGAAACAAGGTGATGAGGCCAGTGTCTCGGGCGTGGTCGCCTGAACCGTTGGCTGCGTAAATCGGCAACTCTCGAAATTCTAGGTCGGTAATAATATCGCCAAGCGATGCAAATTTTGCCTCAAACCCATGCGAAGAAAAATGTCCGCTGTTGATTGAAATGACGATCCATCCGCCGCTTCGAACAAGTCGTATCAGTTCATCAATTGCCTCTGGCCCAACATGACCATGGGTGAAGGTTCCTGAACTGGTGATGCCTGCATAGCTGTCTGCCTCAACACCTAAACCAGCCAATATATCACCTTCAAATATGGTGTGGTAGATTCCTTTGGCTTTTGCGACTGCTAGCATGTCAGGTGAAATGTCGGTTGCGTCGACGTGATCCAACCCACGTTCACGCAGTGCTTGGCCGCACAATCCTGTTCCCGCACCCACGTCTAAAACGGGTTGGAAACCTCCTGCATTCACATAGGCGCGCGCGACATGCTGGTGCATGATATAGGCGTGTTCTTTGGCAAAGGTTTCATCGTATGTTTCTGCCCAATCGCGATAGAGGCGAATAGAGCCTTCAGGTGTTTTGAGGTCATATGCCCCATCGAGATCAGGTTTGCGTGTCATAAAGGAAGTGGAACGTACTGTGGTAAATTGCGCAACCCCTTGTGTTCAGTAAAGAGGCACGGCACCTATAGGCTATGACACATACACTCCTTTCTTTTGGTCACGGATATTCAGCCCGTGAATTGACTAAACACTTGTTGCCCCAAGGCTGGCGGGTAATTGGCACCACGCGGACGTCTGAAAAGGCGGATGAATTGGCGGCCTCAGGTGTGGAGCCGTTGATATGGCCCGATAGTGATATGAGTGCTGCGATTGAGGCGGCGGATCACATTCTAATTTCGGCAGGTCCGGACAAGGGCGGTGATCCGACACTAAATTTACTGCGCGATCAAATCACACGAAAAAGTTCAAAATTTATGTGGGCAGGCTATTTGTCGACCACTGGCGTTTATGGAGATTTTGACGGTGCGTGGGTCGATGAAATGACGCCACTGAATCCTACAACGAAACGTGGGCAGTTGCGCAAGGCAGCTGAAGAAGATTGGGCTTCTATCGCAGGGTTGCCGCTCCATACCTTTCGTTTGGCAGGTATTTACGGTCCGGGCCGTGGTCCTTTCGCAAAAGTACGCAATGGGACTGCGCGGCGGGTAATCAAAGAGGGACAGGTTTTTTCGCGTATCCACGTTGAGGACATTGCGCAGATCTTGTGGGCGTCGATCCAACGGCCCAATTCGGGTACCGCCTATAACGTGTGCGATGATGATCCTGCGCCACCACAAGACGTGATTGCATATGCTGCTACTTTACTAGGGATGCAAGTGCCACCTGCGACGGCCTTTGAGGACGCTGAGTTCACGCCTATGGCCCGCAGCTTTTATGCGGAAAATAAGAAGGTACGCAACGACCGGATCAAGACAGAGCTAGGCGTGGAACTGATCCATCCTACCTACCGTGAAGGATTGCAATCATTGTTAAATCAGATGGCTTAGGCGGTCGCGGCACCGATTTGGGCGATGCCTAAAATATCGAGAACTTTCGTCTCGATGTCGTCTGCATTTAGTCCTGCAGCTGCATACATATCGGAAGGGTTCGCATGATCGATGAACGTGTCAGGTAGAACCATTGAGCGGTATTTAAACCCGCGGTCAAATACACCTTCATCTGCGAGTAATTGGGACACATGACTGCCAAAGCCACCAATTGCGCCTTCTTCAATAGTGATCATCGCGTCGTGGTTTTGAGCCAGCGACAATATCAGATCACGATCAAGTGGTTTGGCAAAGCGGGCGTCAGCAATCGTTGGCGCAATCCCTTTGGCTGTAAGTTTTTCTGCAGCTTTTTCGACTTCAGCCAAGCGGGTACCAAAGCTGAGTAATGCAACTTTTGACCCTTCTTTGATCATTCTGCCCTTGCCGATTTCTAGCGGGATACCGCGTTCTGGAAGCTCTACACCATTGCCTTCGCCACGCGGAAAACGAAAGGCAATTGGGCCCTGGTCATAAGCGGCAGCTGTTGCAACCATATGCGCCAATTCTGCCTCGTCCGCGGCCGCCATGACGACGAAGTCGGGCAGGTTGGCGAGGAATGCGATATCAAACGCCCCCGCATGTGTTGCGCCATCAGCACCAACCAGACCAGCGCGGTCAATTGCGAAGCGAACTGGCAACCGCTGGATGGCAACATCATGCACAACCTGATCATAGCCGCGCTGCAGGAACGTGGAATACATTGTGCAAAATGGCTTCATTCCACCAGCGGCAAGTGCGGCTGCGAATGTTACGCCGTGTTGTTCTGCAATTCCTACGTCGAAACAACGGCTGGGATAGCGTTCTGCGAATAAGTTCAGGCCGGTGCCGTCAGGCATGGCCGCGGTGATAGCGCAAATTTTGTCATCTTCTGCGGCAGCTTTAAGCAAGTAGTCAGAAAAGACATTGGTGTAGCTTGGTGCATTGCTGGGCGCTTTTTTCTGCTCGCCAGTGACGACGTTGAATTTGGCCGTAGCGTGACCTTTGTCGCGGGCGGCCTCTGCGGGTGCATAGCCTTTGCCCTTTTTCGTTAGGACGTGAATGAGAATGGGTCCAGTTGCGCGCTGCTTAACTGTCCGGAGTACAGGTAAGAGTTGATCCATGTCGTGACCATCGATTGGACCAAGGTAAGAAAAGCCGAGCTGTTCAAACAATGTGCCACCAACGGCTAAGCCTTTGAGTAAATCTTTGGCGCGGCGCGCGCCTTCACGGAAAGGTTCCGGCAATAGACTTGCCGCACCTTTTGCAGCAGCTTTCAATTCTTGAAATGGCTCTTCTGCGTATAGACGGCTGAGGTAGGCAGACATCGCGCCTACAGGTGGAGCGATCGACATCTCATTGTCGTTTAGAATAACGATCAAGCGTTTGCCCAAATGACCTGCGTTGTTCATCGCTTCATAGGCCATACCAGCGCTCATTGAGCCGTCACCGATGACTGCAATCGCGTCGCCCAATCCTTCGGGCACATTGCCACCTAGATCACGTGCGACAGCGAAACCAAGTGCGGCACTGATTGAGGTTGAACTGTGCGCAGCGCCGAATGGATCGTATGGCGATTCACTGCGTTTGGTGAAGCCACTTAGGCCATCTTTTTGACGGAGTGTACGAATGCGATCACGGCGCTCTGTTAGGATTTTATGAGGGTAACATTGGTGACCCACGTCCCAGATAATTTTGTCCTTTGGTGTGTCGAAGACTGCATGAAGCGCAACGGTCAATTCGACCACACCCAAACCTGCACCAAGATGTCCACCGGTTTCCGCAACAGCTGAGATTGTTTCAGACCGAACTTCCTGTGCTAACTGGGTCAGTTTGGCATCAGACATTTGGTTCATATCAGCTGGGCGCTGTACGGTGTCCAAAAGCGGAGTGTTTGGGCGGTCAGTCATTGTGGTGTCCTAATTCTTGCGAGTGATCACAAAAGCCGCTGCTTCACGCAGTGCTTTTGCGTCATTACCATATACACTTAGCGCATCAGATGCAGATTCGACCAGTTCACTTGCGCGGCGTTTAGCCTCCTCCAAGCCCAATAGCGACACAAATGTTGCTTTACCTGCCTCAGCATCTTTGCCTGTGGCTTTGCCTACGGTTTCTGCATTGCCTTCGACATCTAGGATATCATCGGCAATTTGGAAGGCGAGCCCTAGCGATTGGGAGTAGTGCGATAGCGCGGTTATGTCGCTTTGTGCCATGCGTGCACCTGCCGTGGCGGACCATTCTATTAGGGCTCCTGTCTTACCTCGTTGGAGCGTCGTGATTTGTTGGAGCGTCAATGGAATGGCTGATGTTTCGGCTGCGATGTCCAACGCTTGGCCTAGAACCATACCTTGAGCGCCGCTCGCTTTTGCAAGGCTTAGGGCGAGGTTGGCGCGGACGTCGCCATTTCCAACTTCAACCCGTGATACCATTTCAAATGCGAGTGTTTGAAGGGCATCACCAGCTAGCACTGCAGTCGCCTCATCCCAAGCTTTGTGAATAGTCGGTTCTCCGCGCCGCAAGTCATCATCATCCATGCAGGGTAAATCGTCATGAACCAAAGAATATGCGTGCAAGGCTTCAATTCCTGTTGCAGGCCAGATCGCAGATATAGGATCGATGCCATGCAGGCGTGCAGATTCCAGAACAAGAAATCCACGCAGTCGTTTGCCGCCGTTGGTGGCATGCGCCATTGCGTCAACAACGGGCAGGCTATCCAATTTAGAAAGGGTTCGGTCGAAGTGCGTTTGGATTTGACCCGCGCATTCCGTTAAGCGTTGGCGAAACATTGGTTTTAGAGGCCTTCAACAGGTTTCAAACCTGCTGGGTTGCCGTCTGCATCCAAAGTAATCGCTGCAACCTTTTCTTCAGCTTCTTTCAGTTTGGTCTCGCAACGGGCTTTCAGCAAAGCGCCACGTTCATACAGCGAAATGGATTGATCTAAAGCTACATCACCGCGTTCAAGCTGACCCAGAACCTGTTCTAGTTCAGCCATCGCTTGTTCAAAACTCATCTCAGTCACAGGGATATCGGTCATCGTGTGGCCTTTGTTAATTTGCAAGTATGGTGCGGGCCAAAATTGCCAGCACTTCAATATCATAACCGTCTTTTAGGCTTCATACCAGACGACGATTAGATGGTTCGGAGCTCGGTCAGTTGGGAGCCAACATATAGCCAGCCCCTCGTACCGTTTGTAGGTAGCGCGGTTGCTTAGGGTCCATTTCGATTTTACGACGTAAGCGAGTAATTTGAACATCAACAGCACGTTCTTGTGCTTGGCCGCGATCACGGCCAAGCTCCTCAACTAGTTTGTTTCGGCTGATCGGCTCCCCGGGCTTTGCAGAGAAAATCTTCATTAATTGCATTTCTGTTGCAGTGAGGCGGACCAGGTTTTCACCCTGCCACATTTCACCGCGCTCAAGGTCATAGCGGATGCTGCCAAGGTTGAGAATTTTTGGAACTGAGTCTTCTGCAGGTGTTTCAGGCATTCGGCGCAAGATTGCGTTAATTCGAAGAAGGAGTTCTTTTGGTTCAAACGGTTTTGGTAAGTAATCGTCAGCGCCTGCTTCAAGTCCCTCGATCCGATTTCCGGTTTCACCCTTGGCTGTTAGCAACAGGATGGGCGTCTGGCTGGTCTCGCGGATTGATCGGCATAATGATAGGCCGTCTTCTCCCGGCATCATCACATCCAGAATGAGCATATTAAAATCAAGGCCGGTGAGGATGCGCCGCGCGTGGGCTGCATCACGTGCTGCAGTTACTAAAAAGCCATGGCGCACAAGGAATTTTTGTAACAAAATGCGAATGCGCTCGTCATCGTCTACGATCAACAAGTGGGCGTCTAGTGCGCTCATGCTCCGGACTCCTTAAGACGCGTGTAGGCGCGCTGCATTTTGGTATCCATCATTGCTTCTAACACAGTTCGAAAGCCCGCAACAGCTTCGGGGCCTGCGTCACGAAATGCGCTGCGCATGCGTGCGCGCTGTGCGTCTGAAAGTGTTTGTTCTAGCCGGCTACCTTCATCGGTTAGGAACAGATGCCGTTCACGTTTATCTACCTTGCCAACTTTGCTGATGACTAACCCTTGTTCGATCAGCGTGCGCAAAACGCGGTTCAATGATTGCTTTGTTACACCTAGGATATTGAGCAAGTTGTTGACTGTTGTGCCTGGCGCGCGATGAATGAAATGGATAGCGCGGTGATGGGCGCGGCCATACGCCATGTCTGCGAGAATACGATCGGGATCGGCAGTGAAGCCCCGATAGGCAAAAAACATCGCCTCAATTCCCTGACGCAATTGTTCGTCAGTTAGGAACAGGAGGTTTTCACCGCTGTATGTTGATGTGCTGCGCCCGTCCGACATAACAATCGTTCCTGCTCTAAATCATTTTGTTACAGTATATGTCAGTGTTATTGACATTCCAACGTCAAAGGACTAGAGAATTGTAGGTTTTGCGCAATATTATATCCGGATCGGAACCATTTGCGCAATTAATGGAATAATTTCGGAGGATACGGCGATGGCTGCTGGTTATGATGATCGTGATGGAAAAATCTGGATGGACGGTACATTGGTCGATTGGCGTGATGCAAACGTCCACATCCTAACGCATGCTATGCACTATGCATCTTCTGTCTTTGAAGGCGAGCGTTGCTATAATGGTAAAATTTTCAAATCTCGTGACCACTCCGCTCGTTTAATCCAATCTGGCAACCTGATTGATTTTGAACTTCCCTATTCGGTTGATGAAATTGAGGCTGCTAAAGAAGCAGCTTTGGAAGCCAACGGTTTGACCAATGCATACGTTCGCGCTGTTGCATGGCGTGGTGCAGGTGAAGACATGGGCGTCGCATCCGCAAAGAACCCTGTTCATATGGCTGTAGCATGCTGGGAATGGGGCAACTATTACGGCGACGCAAAGATGAAGGGTGCTAAGCTCGACATTGCCAAGTGGAAGCGCCCATCACCTGAGACTGCGCCATCCCAAGCCAAGGCTGCGGGTCTGTACATGATTGCGACAATGTCTAAGCACGCAGCCGAGGCAAAAGGCTGTTCAGACGCTATGATGTTTGATTACCGTGGTTATGTTGCTGAAGCGACAGGTGCGAACATCTTCTTCGTTAAGGATGGCGAAGTGCACACACCAATCGCTGATGCATTCTTGAATGGCATCACTCGTCAGACCGTAATCGGCATGCTGAAAGAAAAAGGCATAGCTGTAAACGAACGTATCATCATGCCAGACGAATTGGCTGATTTCGAACAGTGCTGGTTGACTGGTACTGCTGCTGAAGTGACCCCTGTCGGCCAAATCGGTGACTTCAATTTTGAAGTTGGCGCGCTGACACGCGATGTTTCTGAGTGCTACGAAAAACTGGTCCGTGTTTAACTTGGATTACACTGCCTTTGCGATCGAGTGGGAGGCCGCATGGAACTCCCACTCGCTTGATCGTATTCTGGCACACTACTCAAACGACGTTGTTTTACGTTCCCAAAAGGCGATGCGCCTTGTTGGTTCGGGCGAATTACTTGGCAAGCAGGCCTTGCGTGCATACTGGTCCAAAGCATTGGCAAAACAACCTGATCTTTCCTTTGTGGTGGTTGATGTTTTGCATGGCTACGGTATGATGGTCATAACTTACCGAAATCAACATCATGTGCTGGCTGCGGAAACTCTGCGCTTTGGCGCGGATGGATTGGTTGTTGAGGCATCGGCGTGTCACGCCAAG
>Ga0209712_10000084_pt1 | contig 77807 bp, 71 predicted proteins | sample ArcOceMetagenome_FD_187443 | JGI IMG/M metagenome (GOLD analysis project Ga0209712, IMG submission 187443) | Marine eukaryotic phytoplankton communities from Arctic Ocean - Arctic Ocean - Greenland ARC118M Metagenome (SPAdes) (version 2) | ecosystem: Environmental > Aquatic > Marine > Oceanic...
ATAATGCTTCGCAAACAGCCGCATTAAATAGCGCAAACTTTGTTGCATCGGTTGCAAATGGCCTACCCGGTGCATCATTACAATAAACGCTACCCGATTCACTAAACATTGGGTGGCTTATTACAATTTGAGTTATGTTATTTTTTGTTTGATCCACTTTAAACAAGGTCATTACATGAGATTGAGCATTAAACGCCACGGTTACTTCACCTATGTAATGCCTATTTAATGGCTCAAATCCATAATCTGGGATCACCACATCAACCGATACGCCATGCTTCGCAAGAGCCTTCGGGGCATCACGGACTACATCTGCTACACCGCCTACTTTAGCGCCAGGTAACGCATCGTTCTCTGCTGCAACCATTAATACATGCATTAATTTACTACTTCCTTTGTTTTAATAAGCTCACCCGCTTTAGGGCAAGCTTGTTTTGCCTAACTCTGTATTAAGCTAGTTTCTTATTTTCTTGTGTTTGACGCTCTAACTTTTTAGCAAGTTCACTAAGCATGTCGCGGGTAACAAGTACAATGCCTTTTTTTGATACCCTAAAACCATTTTCTTCATCTGTTTTACGATCAAAACCTATTTCAAGCCCTGCAGGTATTTCACAACTTCTGTCTATTATTGCACGTTTAATTTTACAACCGCGGTTAATAATAGCACCCGGTAAAATAACCGATTGTTCAATTTCACAAAACGAGCGCACATGCACGTTAGAAAATAACAATGATTTTCTTACTACCGAACCCGAAATAATACACCCTCCCGAAACTGTAGAGTCAAGGGCCATTCCTCGCCTGTCGTCATCATCAAATATAAATTTAGCTGGGGGTAATTGCTCTTGGTATGTCCAAATTGGCCACGCTGGGTCGTACAGATCAAGTTGAGGCTCAGGCATAACAAGCTCCATGTTAGCCTCCCAAAATGAGTCGAGTGTTCCTACATCGCGCCAATATGGCTGACCTTCTTGTTGAGGGTCTCTAAATGGGAATGCAAAAACGTTATGCTCTTCAATAATAGCGGGGATTATGTCATGCCCAAAATCACGTCCTGAGCCTTCATTTTCAGCATCTTTCTTAAGTTGCTCAAATAAGAACTCAGTATTAAATATGTAGTTACCCATTGATGCTAAGCATGTACCCGGCTTGCCTGGCACTGAGCTTGGCATAGCTGGCTTTTCATCAAAACGACAAACACGGCTTTCTTCATCTACTGTCATTACACCAAAGGTATCTGCAGCTTCTTCAACAGGTACTTCAATACAACACACGGTCATATCGGCCCCTTTTTGAACATGTTCAGCAAGCAATGCACCGTAATCCATACGATAAACGTGGTCGCCTGATAAAATCATTACATATTTAGGTAACTCATGACGAATAATATCCATATTTTGAAAAACAGCATCGGCGGTGCCGCAATACCATTCATCACCATGGCGTTGTGATGCAGGTAATATTTCAACCGATTCACCTAATTCCTTTTTAAAGTGCCCCCAAGCTCGATTTACATGGCGAATAAGTGAGTGAGATTTATACTGTGTTGCTATACCCACACGCCTAACACCCGAGTTGATACAGTTAGACAAAGGAAAATCAATAATTCTGTGTTTACCACCAAAGTAAACGGCTGGCTTTGCACGCCAGTCGGTCAATTCGTGCAGGCGAGAACCACGACCACCAGCCAGTATTAACGCATACGTTTCTCTAGTTAGGCTACTTATGTAGCGATTTGCATAATTAGGCATACTATTCTCTCCATTTATCTAGCTTTTAGTGGCTTTACTGGTAGTTGTCGTTGAGTCAGTGTCACTAGTATTGAGTGGGGTTAAATGCCAAATGTCGTCACTGTATTGGCTTATGGTCCTATCACTTGAAAATATGCCACTGGCAGCGGTATTTAAAATACTCATTTGCGTCCAATAAGCTTGATCAGCATAGGCTTTATCTACCTGCTTTTGTGCAGATACATAGCTTTCGAAATCGTGTGCAACAAGCCATGGATCGTGTGGGCTCTTAATTGCATTAATTACATCGTCAAACAGGCAAGGTTCAAATAAATTAAAGTGCCCGCTTTCTAACAAGTGCATAACATTGGCTAAGTCGCTATTTTGTTCAATTAAATGTGCGGGGTTATAACGCGATTTAATATCATCAATCTGATGTGCCTCTGCACCAAATAAGAAGAAATTATCGGCACCAACGGCATCTCTAATTTCGATATTGGCGCCATCTAACGTGCCAATAGTTAATGCACCATTCATCATGAACTTCATATTACCAGTGCCTGAAGCTTCTTTACCGGCGGTTGAAACTTGCTCAGACAAATCAGTAGCTGGACAAATAACTTCCATGGCTGTCACATTGTAATTAGGTAAAAAAGCCACGCGTAAATACGACGACGCGAGGGGATCTTTATTGATCACATCTGCCACATTATTGATTAGCTTAATTATTTTTTTAGCCATGTAGTAACCCGGCGCAGCCTTACCACCGAGTAAAACACAACGTGGCACTAACCCTTGTGTATCACCACGACGAATGCGGTCATATAAATGGATAACATGGAGTATATTTAGTAACTGACGCTTGTATTCATGAATCCGTTTAACTTGTACATCAAACATCATGGATACATCAAACTCTACACCACAGCGCTCTTTCACTAAATCAACTAAACGTTGTTTGTTTGTTACTTTGGCTTTTTGCCACTGTGCTTGAAATGATGTGTCATCATAAAAACGACGTAGCTGGTTTATTTGAGCAAAGTCACGTACCCAATCGGTGCCAATTTTCTCACTAATCAATTCACTCAATGTAGGGTTACAATGGGCAAGCCAACGGCGAGGTGTAACCCCATTGGTTTTGTTATTAAACTTGTTAGGCCAAAGTGTATAAAACTCTTTAAATAAACCCGCTTTTAATAGCTCTGTATGCAGTGCAGCAACACCATTAACTGAATAGCTGCCCACAATGGCTAAATAAGCCATGCGAATTTGCGGTTCGCCACCTTCCTCTATTAGTGATAGCTCTCGCTGTTTATCAACATCACCAGGCCAATGCTGTGCAACTTCGGCTAGAAAACGTGCGTTTATCTCAAAAACTATTTCTAAAATACGGGGTAACAATTTTGAAAATAATGAAACTGACCATTTCTCTAACGCTTCTGGCAATAATGTATGATTTGTGTAGGCCATTGTTTTTGTTGTTATTTGCCATGCATCATCCCAGTCGAGCTCGTAATCATCAACTAACACTCGCATAAGCTCTGCCACAGCAATACTTGGATGAGTATCGTTTAATTGAAAAACATGGTAATCGGCAAAATCAGTAAAGCTTTCACCATGATCACTCACCCACTGATCAACAATATCTTGAATACTCGCTGATGATAAAAAGTATTGTTGGCGTAGTCGTAGCTCTTTACCATTTTCACTGCTGTCGTTAGGGTAAAGTACCATAGTGATTTGTTCGGCTAAGTTTTTTTGTGCAACGGCTTCTGAATAACTACCCGCGTTAAATTCAGTTAGGTTAAATTCGTCGGTCGCTTCTGATTTCCATAAGCGCAGCGTGTTTACAATATTGTTTTTATAACCAGGAATGGGCACATCGTAAGGCACTGCTAACACGTCATGGCTACTAACCCACTGGCGGTGTTCTCTACCTTGTTTATCAGTATAACTATTTACATAACCACCGAACTTAATACGCTTAGAATGCTCGGGAGCACTTAGCTCCCAAGGGTGCCCCTCACGAAGCCAATTATCGGGTTGCTCTATTTGATTACCATCACTAATTGATTGGTTGAACATTCCGTATTCGTATCTAATGCCGTAACCCACAACGGGTAAAGCTAAACTTGCACAGCTATCTAAAAAACACGCAGCTAAGCGCCCTAAGCCACCATTACCAAGGCCTGCATCGTGCTCTGCGTCTTCGACCGTTTCAATTTCGGTACAATATTCTTGTAGTGCCGATGACACTTGATCCTCTAAATCAAGATTTAATACCGCATTGCCCAGGGCACGCCCCATTAAAAACTCAAGTGAAAGATAACTGGTTTTTCTGCTTTTTTGCTGTTTGATTTTTTTATTCGTTTCTCGACACCGTGCAACTAAACGATCGCGGATCGTCAATGCTAATGCATGGTACAAATACAGCTGCGACTCACCGACTTTGTCTCGCCCTAGGGTGTAATAAAAATGGCGCGTTAAATCATCTTTTAAGGTGCTTTCGTCTATTACTGGGCCTTCTTGCCACCCCTTTACAACACATACTTGTTCAACTTGCTTAGCCATTAGCTACGTCCTCTAAGTTAGCACTAAAAACCCAACTACTTTGTGCAGAAATTTCAACGGGTGCATCTTGGTGAGTTGTTAAAGATGCATTATTTACACTTGATAAAACCATTTGCCACGAGGCATTAATCGGTGATGGAGGCAACTGACAACTGACTGGTTTTTTATTAGCGTTGAATACAATAAGTAATGCGTGTTTATTTTGCTTATCAAGTAAGCTATACATTAAAAATTGACGCGAATTCTCATGCCAATGCGAATCTGTCATAGTGTCACCTGTTTCGGTAAACCATTTAACAGTAAAGCGCTCGTCTATATCGTCTAAAAATACACTGTGTTTAAATGCACTATGAGCACGCCTAATTCTAAGTGCGTCGTCTATAAAACGCGTTAAAGAATGATTAAGTTGTGACTCTTTCCAGGCAAGCCAACTCGTACGGTTATTTTGACAATATGCATTGTTATTACCCCCTTGAGAATGTGCCATTTCGCTGCCAGCAGCAATCATAGGCACACCTTTAGAAAGGATTAATGTGAGTAAAAAGTTTTTTTGTTGTTGTAATCTTAATGAGGCTATTTTTTCATCAGTGCTAAAGCCTTCTGCCCCGCAATTAAATGAGTAATTAGCACTGTGGCCATCTCTGTTATTCTCGCCATTTGCTTCATTGTGTTTATGCTCGTAACTCACTAAATCTGCAAGCGTAAATCCATCATGGCTGGTTATAAAATTAATACTATTTAATGGGCCTCGGTGGCTATGCTCAAATATATCAAACGAGCCATGTAAGCGTTTAGCCACGTTGGCTATAATCCCTTCATCGCCTTTCCAAAAACGACGAATTACATCTCGGTATTGGTCATTCCACTCTCGCCAAGGTGGAGGAAAAGCCCCGAGTTGATACCCACCAGGGCCAATATCCCATGGCTCACTAATTAACTTTACCTTATTTAAAACAGGGTCTTGAGCAATAGTTTGTAAAAACGTATGCGCTGAACTAAACCCAGCCTTTGAGCGGCCCAGTATTGTTGCTAAATCAAATCTAAAACCATCGACACCCATTACTTCAACCCAATATCGCAGGCTATCGAGTACGAGCTGCAACGTTTTTGGGTGATCTATATTAATGGTGTTACCACACCCCGTATCGTTTATATATACATTAGGTTGAGCTTCTACTGTACGGTAATAAGCAAGGTTGTCTAACCCGCGCAACGACAATATGGGGCCATCATTACCCGCTTCAGCTGTATGGTTGTAAACAACATCTAAAATAACTTCAATATCTGCAGCATGAAGCTCCTTAACCATCTGTTTAAACTCGTTAATATCGTCGTTTACCAAATAGTCTTTGTGAGGAGTGAAAAAGTTAAGCGTGTTGTATCCCCAATAATTTTGTAGGCCTTTGCCTGTTAAAAATTGCTCGCTAATGAAAGCGTGCACAGGGAGTAGCTCTATTGTTGTGACTCCAAAACTTTTTAAATGGTCAATAAAATGCGGGTGACTCAATCCTAAAAATTTGCCTTGCAGTGCCTTAGGTATTTGAGGATGACGACACGTAGTCCCTTTTACATGACATTCATAGATAACTGTTTTAGACCATCTGTGATTCGGTTTTTTATGTTCATACAAATCAATTGATGACACTTTTGATTTTGGTATATCAATGGCATTGTTAACGGTACTTTTGGTGCCTATTGGCATTTGGCCATAATGGCGTTCACTCCATGTAAACTCACCAAATAAATCTTTAGCGTAAGGGTCAATTAATAATTTATGTTCATTAAATAGCGAGCCAGTATCAGGGTTATATTCACCCTCAACCCTAAACCCATAAAGTGCCCCAGTGGTGAGAGGTGCAATATGGATACTCCAAATACCACCTTCATTTATATTCATAGCCACTTTTAGTATTTCAGAGTGGCCACTTTTATCAAATAAACACACATACGCTTGTGTCGCTTTTGGCGCGTACAATGAAAAATTAACACCATTTAAATGCAAGCTCGAGCCAAGAGGTTCAACAAGGCCGTGAGTTACTTCAAATTGATTACTCATCTTGTACCTTTTGCAAATAAATTGTTGTTAAGCCACCCATAGCAATAGTGATGCTTTGGTTAAAACCATGTTGAGGATTGTCGTTAGTGACAACAGTATTTGATTGGTTTTGCGATACTTTAATACCCGAGCCAAAAAATTCGCTTTCATCTGTGTTTATTATTACTTTATAAACGCCTTTGCTCGGAACGCCTAAGGTATATTCTTGATATGACATAGGCGTAAAGTTGGCAATCACAACTACAAAGTCATGGGCATTTTTAGCGTAACGTACAAAGCTTAAAATGCTTTGCTCGTTATTATTGTTGTCAATCCAATCAAATCCTGCGGCACTTGAGTCAAGTTCATACAGCGCGGGTTGATTTTTATAAACCTCATTTAACGTTTTTACTGTCTGCTTTATACCTTTATGACTTTCATGTTGTAGTAAATGCCAATCAATAGAATGATCATGCCCCCACTCAGCACGTTGAGCTATTTCCCCCCCCATAAATAATAACTTTTTACCTGGGTGTGCCCACATAAATGCATAATAAGCACGTAAATTTGCGAATTTTTGCCAATCATCGCCCGGCATTTTTTCAATTAGCGCGCCTTTCCCATGAACAACTTCATCGTGACTCAGCGGTAAAATAAAATTTTCACTAAATGCATATACCATCGAAAACGTGATTTCGTGATGGTGATGTTGCTTATAAAGTGGATCGCGTTGCATATACAACAAGCTATCGTTCATCCACCCCATATTCCATTTATAGCCAAAGCCTAGGCCATTATGCTCAACACTCTGCGTAACACCTGGCCAAGCAGTCGACTCTTCTGCCACCATCATAATGCCAGGGTTGTTTTTATAACTGCGTAAATTAACCTGTTTGAGGCATTCAATTGCACCGAGGTTTTCGCGACCGCCATAGCAATTAGGTATCCACTCACCTTCTTTACGGCTGTAATCTAAGTACAACATTGACGCAACGGCATCTACTCTTAAACCATCTAAGCCAAATTGATGAAGCCAATACATTGCATTAGAAATCAAAAAGCTCTTAACTTCTGGACGGTCATAATTATAAATATAAGTATTCCAATCTGGATGAAAGCCTTGGCGCATATCGGCATGTTCGTACAAGTGCGTACCATCAAATCGGTGTAAACCATGGGGATCACTTGGGAAATGCCCAGGAACCCAATCAAGTAAAATCCCTACATTATATTTATGGCATTGCTCTACAAAATATTTAAAGCTGTTGTAATCGCCAAAACGACTGGTTGGAGCAAACAGCCCAACAGGCTGATAGCCCCATGAGCCGTCAAACGGATATTCACTTATGGGCATAAGCTGTAAGTGGGTAAAGTTCATTTCAAGCGCGTAGCTTACGAGTTTGTCGGCAAGTTCGGTATAACTTAAATAACGATTACCTTCACCTCGCTGCCACGACGCTAAGTGCACCTCATAAATACTGATTGGTGCGTCTATATGATTACGCTTTTGCCTATTGCTTATTGCTTGTTCACTTAACGCTATTGCCTCTGGTTTGTATTGAAGAACACTCGCGGTACCTGGAGCCTGTTGCATTTTAAAAGCGTAAGGGTCTGCTTTTTCTATTACCTCACCACTTTGCGCTGTAATGGCAAATTTGTAGCACATGTCTGCTTTAAGCTCGGGAATGAATAACTCCCACACACCACTGGCAGGGTGAAAACGCATAAAATGTCGATTCGCTTGCCAAAAATTAAACTCACCAATAATTGAAATGCTGGCTGCATTAGGTGCCCACAAACAAAAACGAACGCCATCTACATCTTGCTGGTTGGTAAAGTGCGCGCCAAAGTGCAAGTATGCATGCTCTAAACTGCCCTCATTAAATAAATACATGGCATCCGTATCAAGCTCACTGTTAAAACTATATTCATCAAAAAACGTAGTCGAAGTGTCGCTATATTTGGCTGTACATAAATAAGGCGAGGTAGGCAACTGACTTACACGGGCTATAAATAAATCACTGTGCTTATATCTTTGCGTTTCGACTATTTGATTGTCAATTGACAAAGAAACATGTTGGGCACCAGGTAAATATACACGCACTTCTATATTTGATTCACTTACTTTATGTGCACCTAAAAAGCTAAATGGGTCTTTAAATCGCCCTATGTTAAGTGCATTAACTTGGGCATCGTAGTCAGCGCTTTGAGATTTAGGTAATGCCGAACTATTTGAAGCTGTACTGCTCATTTAACCTTTCCTTATTGAATCGATTGCAGCTAAAAGCCAGGCGTTGTTTGCAAAAATTTCTTCACATGTATGTGTTAATACACGTCGCCAATTTGGATATTCTTTGTCTGTACCAGGAATATTCACCGGATATTGCTGTTCATCTAAATCATCTATTTGTAGTGCAAACAATCGAGAATCTGAGCCAGCTAAACACTGGCTAAGCGCACGATAAACCGACTTAGCATCGCTGTGTATCGTTAATGTAAGATTAGCTGTAGCATTAATAAAACGAAGCAATCGCGTCTTTTCATCGATTCTCTGGTTGGTAATTTGCGTTGATTGTTGGTCGTCAATTAAGTGATATTGTTGTTTTATAACTATGTCATCGTGCTGCCACCAGCCTGTAAAGGGCGGTACATCGTGATTTGCAATCATCAACAAACACTGAGAGGGTAATTCGTGTAATGGTAAAAAATCACCATCGTTTTGCTTTTCAAAATAAAACAAACTGTTTGAAAAAATACCACTACTTGATAATGCATGTTTTACTTCTGGTGGAACAATGCCTAAATCTTCACCTATAACTATGCTTTGATTAATATGCGACTCTATTTTCAAAATAGCCAGCAAATGTTCAAAGGGGTAATAAATATAGCAACCATCTCGCTGACCATTATTTTCAAAACACCACCACAAGCGGCGAATAGCCATAACATGGTCGATTCTTAGCCCGCCTACATTCTGCATATTTTCACGAATTAACGAACGGTAAAATGAGTAATTATTGTGTGCTAAACTTTGCGGATTTAAAGCCGGTAACCCCCAATTTTGCCCGCCCTCAGCCCAAGGATCAGGCGGTGCACCCACACTGGCATTATCGGCGAATAATGACCGTTGTGATTTGAACTCAACACCATCGCCAGCGCACCCAACAGCTAAATCATTAATCAGACCTATTGCCATACCCCCTTTCTTGGACCGCTCTTGACATAAACCAAGTTGAAAATGCGCTTGCCATTGTAGGTAATAATCAAAAAGAGGGGTTTGTGAATCTATTGTTTGTAAGGTGGGCTGATGTTTATCGCAAAAAGTATTGAATGCATCACGACGAAGCTTACTGGCTGTTAATTCAAAATGGTTGTACAGTGCTTTAAATAATTTATATTTAACGCAACTAACATCCTCGTAATTAATAAACTGTCCGCTTTTATTTAAAAGAGAAGTCGCCTCATCACTTTGCATAATTTTTGCTAATTCAGCATTGTTTTTACTGTCTTCGCACAAATCAACAGAAATGTATAAAGGGTTTAGTAACGCTCGACTATTAGGGCTGTATGGGCTTGCACGCTCAGGCATGTCGCAAAACAACAAATGCAGAGGATTGAGCAATATGTAATCCATATTGTGCTCACAGCACAAGTCAACTAGCGTGAGTAAATCTGAAAAGTCGCCAATTCCCAATCTTTCATTATTTTTAAGCGTATATAACTGAACCGACACCCCCGTTTTTTTTGTATCTTCAACTTGAAAAACACGCTCGGGCACAGACCAGATCTCAGTACTTGCGTGCTGTTCGCCTACTGTAATGTCTGCGTGGTAATACCCTGTTGGTATTGAAGGTAAAGGCAGTGTAATTTCAATATAACGGACGCCATTAAAGTGGTATTCGCCTGTAATTATTAAATCATCAAGGTTAGTAAATTCACACTCTATTCCCAGTTGTTCAACACTTACTGATGCAGTTTGGCTAAGTTGTCTGTCATCTATTTTCACTTTTAAATAACAGTCTGTTTGCTCAATTAAACTTACATTGGGTAAGAGCTGCATCCAAGGCTCTACATCGAGCTTATAATTTAATTGAGCTATTTTGTTATGATCGTTTGTATCAACACCACAACATTGCAGGGCACGCTTACGTGTATCTTCACTGAAAAATATCTGCTCGCCTGTGTATTTAGTAAACTCATAACCAATACCGTGTAAGTAAAACAACTGCGAAAGTTCGTTCATTTACAGGCCTTAATTAATACGTTGGGTGTTAACAATACTATTTTCAGTTCCAAAACTGTTAGCCTCATAAGCGTCTGCTTTATGATCGTTATCCCAAAATTCGCCATTTATTAAATAACGAAAGTGGTATTGTTGATCAAGAGGAAGGCGTTGTTTGCATTTAAACACGCCTTGTTTTTTATTAAGCTTCATTGGCACGGGCTGCCAACTGTTAAACTCGCCAATTAAGCAGACTTCTTGCGCATCTGGGTGAGCAAATTCAAAGGTGATTTCCGCTTCATCTTTTGTTTTAAAAAATCGTTTATGCAACATAGTAGGCTCCAACTAAACAGTAAAAGGTATTTAATTATTGCCACAGGGCCTATTTTTAAGCTGGCGATGTGGGAATGTATTCAGTCAAACTTTAAGCTAACCGTAGTAAAGCAAACTTTTGTTTACGCTTTATTACAGTGCAGGCAATCTTACTTATCGCACTTTATTAGTGCGTAAAACATAAAATATAGATATTAAGAATGGCATATTTAGTACACAGCAATTTTCAAACCAATTGGAGCGATTTAACTATTTAATACTTACCTTTATTACACTGATGACTTGGTTTGAAGTAAAAAGAGAGCTTACCCAATAAACTACTTTTGTTACGTATTCACATCAGTGATAATACACATCAAGTTAACGCTCTGAAATATCGTAAATTTCATGTTGAAAAAAAGCATTTTATTAACTACGGCATTAATTTTTTTTGTTGTCGCAGTGTTTATTATTTCCTCAATCTACACCTTATACAGTAAAAAGGAAATTTCATTCGACCCTAAACTCAAAGAAATATCAGGCATTGAATTTGATAAGCGCGATCGCTTGTGGGCAATTAACGATGGGGGTGACGATCCAAAGCTTTACCGCTTAAATAAAGATGGGTCGATTGCGCAAGAAATTTTAGTTTCTAATGCTAAAAACATTGATTGGGAAGACATGACTCAAAATAAATTTGGTCATTTCTTTTTAGGTGATTTTGGCAACAATAAAAATGATAGGCGTTGGCTTACTATTTATAAAATAGAGAATCCAATTGATATCAAAACCGATACAACAAATGCCGAAATAATAAAGTTTACGTACCCTGAAATGGATGGCAATCCAATAAAACCAAGTAATCGTAATTTTGATCTAGAAGCGTTTGTAGCTCTGGGTCGCCACCTTTATTTATTCACTAAAAACCGCACAGAACCTTTTGATGGCATTACAAATTTATACAAAGTAGGCGACCACGCTGCTAACTTTAAAGCCCAATTAATAGGATCTTTTAAAACCTGTACAACAATGGAAAAACTGTGCTGGATAACCTCTGCAGCGTTAAGCCCAGATCGTAAAAAACTCGTACTACTCGACTCTACCAGTATTTGGTTATTTGAGAACTTTAAAGGTGATCAGTTTTTCTCTGGTGATGTGTCTAAAATAGATTTAGGCATCGTTACGCAAAAAGAAGCCATCACTTTTTATGACGATAATACAATTGTATTCACCGACGAGGAGTTTAAAGGAATTGGTGGTAATGCCTACTTTATAAAACTTGATAAAGCAAAAAAAGTGGTTGTTAAACGCGCTCTCCCATAGTGCAATAAACCATAAATTTACATAGGAAGTACATCAACGTTTAAACTTGGTTTCTAAAATAACCGAAGAAGTTGTGCGTTCCACACCATCTAAATTACCAATATCATCGAGTAAATGGCTGAGTTTTTCTAAGTTTTGTGCTTGTACAACTGCAATTAAGTCAAACTCACCACTTATAGCATAAAGCTGTGATATCGCATCAATTTGCTTTAGCTCAATATTCGTCTTAGTAGTAAGCTTTTGAATCACCTTTATTGACACATGTGCCGATACCATTTTACTTAAAAAAGCATCGCCGTAATCAACGCTATAGCCTTTAATAACACCCGTTTCTTCTAATTTAAGCATCCTACTTTGCACTGTAGAACGCGATAAATTAAGGATTCTAGCTAAGTCAGAAATACTCGCTCTGGCGTTGGTTTTAAGAACAGAAAGTAGCTTTTCATCTTGTGGAGTTATCATATTGCTTATTGATTTCGTTATTTTGACTTTTATTGTAATCAATTTTCACAAAATAGCACTGCAAATTTAACCTATAACCTTCGATAATAACCACTAATAACAAAAATTATCTAGCTGAGAAAACGCTAACGTTTTTATTTTGCTAATCTTTATTCAATATTCACAATTTTTAGGTGTACATAATGCAAGTAACAAGAGACTTATTTAACGATGTAATGGTGCCAAACTACAACCCTTCAGCTGTTATTCCAGTGCGAGGCGAAGGCTCACGTGTATGGGATCAAAATGACAATGAGTTTATTGATTTTGCAGGCGGTATTGCCGTTAATTGTTTAGGCCACTGTCACCCAGCGCTTGTTAATGCGCTAAAAGAGCAAGGCGAGAAAATTTGGCACTTATCAAATGTAATGACTAACGAGCCAGCCCTGCGTTTAGCACAAAAAATGATTGAAGCGACATTTGCTGATAAAGTGTATTTTGCAAACTCAGGTGCAGAAGCTAACGAAGCGGCTCTGAAGCTTGCTCGTCGTTTTGCACTTGACGTATACGGCGAAGAAAAGTCACAAATTATAGCGTTTAACAAAGGTTTTCACGGTCGTACATTTTTTACTGTAACGGTGGGTGGACAAGCTGCTTACTCTGATGGCTTTGGCCCAAAACCTGGCGACATTATGCATTGTGATTACAACGATATTGCAGCATTTGAAGCACTTATCAGTGATAAAACATGTGCTGTGATGATGGAGCCACTTCAAGGTGAAGGCGGCATTATTTCACCTACCGACGAATTTGCTAAAAAAGTACGCGAATTATGTACTAAACACAATGCACTGCTAATTTTTGATGAAGTACAAACAGGCGTTGGCCGCACTGGCGATTTATACGCTTACGAAGGCTTAGGTGTAGTACCCGATATTTTAACGACTGCTAAGGCGTTAGGTGGTGGTTTTCCTATAGGTGCGATGATCACACGCACTGCTATTGCAGAGCATTTAAAAATAGGTACTCATGGCTCTACGTACGGTGGCAACCCACTTGCCTGTGCAGTAGCAGAAGCAGCCTTTGATACCGTAAATACACCTGATGTACTAAACGGCGTAAAAGAGCGTGAACAGTTATTCCGCGATGGCTTAAACGCAATAAACGAAAAATACAACGTATTTAGCGAAGTACGTGGTAAAGGTTTACTTATTGGCGCTGTATTAAACGATAAATATGAAGGCCGCGCACGTGACTTTTTAGTTGCCAGTGCTAACAATGGTTTAATGAACCTTGTTGCAGGCATGAATGTTATTCGTTTTACCCCTTCTTTAGTTATTCCATTTGAAGATATTAAAGAAGGCCTAGCACGCTTTGAAAAAGCAGTAAGCGACGTAGTAAACGGCTAATTTAATTAAGCGCGCCTCAGGGCGCGCTGTTGGAGCAAGTAATAAATGCAAGTATTACGTCCTATTACCACTGCAGATTTTGCCGCACTTAAGCAAATTGCAATCGAGTCAGGCCACGGGTTTACATCACTTCCGGTGGACGATGAGCAATTAAAAGAAAAAATAGATCGTGCCGAAAAAAGCTTTGCTAAAAATATCAATCAGCCGTTAGATGAGAGCTACCTATTTGTTTTAGAAGATAGCGAAACAGGTGAAGTCATTGGTACTACCGCCATAGAAGCCGCGGTTGGCTTATCGGTGCCGCTGTACCATTACCATTTAGGTAAAACAGTACACCACTCGCCTACACTTAATGTTTATAACACCGTAGATATTTTAAGCATGTGTAACGATTACACCGGATGCTCTGAAATATGTACTTTGTTTTTGCGCGAAAACAGCCGCAAAGGTTTAACCGGTCGATTTTTATCACGTTCACGCTTTTTATTTATGGCGCAGCACAGCGAGCGTTTTGCCGATACCGTGATTGCTGAAATGCGCGGCGTAAGCGACGAAGATGGTCACTCACCGTTTTGGCAGTGGTTGCAAGAGCACTTTTTTAGTATTGAGTTTCCTCAGGCTGATCACTTAGTGGGACTTGGCGATAAAGTGTTTATTAGTGAATTAATGCCTAAATACCCTATTTACGTCAACTTACTCAGTAAAAAAGCCCAAGCAGTGATTGGCAACGTGCATGATAAAACTAAACCGGCGCTCAAACTGCTCGAAAAAGAAGGTTTTGAGCATCGTGGCTACGTTGATTTGTTTGATGCAGGGCCAACGGTAGAAGCTAAGCTTGGTAATATTCGCAGTGTTCGTGAGTCTCAAGTATGCCCTATAACAATTGGCGAGCTGGAGCATATTAGCCAGCACAGCTCAGATACTTTAGCCGTTTGCAATCAAGGTGTAAGTGGGTTTAGAGCAACCTTTACCCAGCACGCCCACTATAACCACGCTAAGCACACATTAGTAATAAGCCAAGAAGTGGCTGATGCCCTTAATCTATCCCAAGGAGATGCAGCGCGTTTTTTCCGCCTGTAAAACAAATATGAACACACACCTTATAAATAACCAATGGCATACAGGCCAAGGCCCCGCTTTTAACTCTGTTAACCCAAGTAACGGCGAAGTTGTATGGCAAGGTAATGGCGCAAATGCCGAGCAAGTAGATTCTGCAATTAATGCAGCTAGAGCCGCACAAGTACAGTGGGCCGATACGCCAATTGAATCGCGTATTACCATACTTGAAAACTTTGTAGCACAATTAAAAGAGCACAGCGAAGAATTTGCAGCCATTATAGCGCGCGAAACCGGCAAGCCTCTTTGGGAAACACGAACAGAAGTAGGCGCTATGACAGGTAAAGTAGCCATTTCTATCAAAGCCTATAATGAACGCACCGGCACAACAGAAAACCCAATGCCGGGTGCTAAAGCCTTTATACGCCATAAACCACACGGTGTTGTAGCTATATTTGGTCCTTACAACTTCCCTGGGCATTTACCTAATGGCCATATCGTACCGGCTATTTTAGCGGGTAACACCGTGGTATTTAAACCGTCTGAGCTTACACCTCACGTTGCTGAATTTACTTTAGCACTTTGGTTAAAAGCAGGATTACCAGCGGGTGTTATTAACCTAGTGCAAGGTGAGGTAGAAACAGGTAAAGCACTTGCTTCACATAAAGACATAGACGGCTTATTTTTTACCGGCAGCTCAAACACCGGCCATTTATTACATAAACAGTTTGCAGGCCACCCAGGTAAAATATTAGCACTTGAAATGGGCGGTAATAACCCATTAATAGTTAAAGATGTAGCCGATGTAAACGCTGCAGTGCACGATATTATTCAGTCTGGCTTTATTACTTCTGGCCAGCGCTGTACTTGTGCCCGTCGCGTGTTTATTGAGAATTCAACCAATGGCGATGCCATTTTAGAAAAACTAATTAGCGCGACTAAAAATATCGTTGTTGACGACAGTTTTGCAACTGACCAGCCATTTATGGGTGCAATGATAAGCGAAAGAGCAGCCCTTGGTATGGTTGCTGCGCAAAAAGAATTAGTTGAAAGCGGCGGCGAAATACTCGTTGAGCTTAAGCAGCTAAAAGCAGGCACCGGCTTTGTAAGCCCAGGTATTATTGATGTTACACATATCGCTAACATGGCCGATGAAGAGCACTTTGGCCCGCTTATAAAAGTTTACCGCTACAACAACTTTAACAGCGCAATAGCAGAGGCTAATAACACCAGCTTTGGTTTATCAGCAGGCTTACTTGGCGATAACGAGGATGATTACAGCCACTTTTTAAAGCGTATTCGTGCTGGCATTGTCAATTGGAACCGCCCTATTACGGGTGCATCTAGTGCAGCACCGTTTGGTGGTATTGGTGCAAGTGGTAATCACCGTGCTAGCGCTTATTATGCTGCAGATTACTGCGCTTACCCTGTTGCGTCGGTTGAATCAGAAAAAGTGAATTTACCGCAAACTTTAGCACCTGGCTTAGTAATAGAATAATACCCATTTTTAAGGATTTAACATGCATACCAACGTAAATACATTATTTGAAAACCTATGGGATAACTATTTAGCAGTTACCCCATCGGCAGATAAAATTCATGACCTTTTAGGTTCAACCCAAAAAGACGACATAATTAACGACCATATTGCGCTACGTACGTTCAATATTGAAAAAGTAGGCCTTGAAAAACTAGCAGCACACTTTTTAGCGTTAGGTTACACAGAGTGCGGCGAATACCACTTTGAAGCTAAAAAGCTATACGCTAAACACTACGAACACAGCGATCCTAAGCAACCTAAAGTATTTATCTCTGAGTTATTAGTTGAAAAGTGTTCACCAGAGTTACAAGCCATTGTGACAGATATGGTAGAGCAAATAGATGAAAACGCAGTAATTGCCGATAACTTTTTATACTCAGGCACCCATTGGCAAGTAAGTAGCGACACTTATAAGCAATTACTCGCTGAAAGTGAGTACGCAGCGTGGATGTCGGCATGGGGCTATCGTGCCAATCACTTTACTGTAAATATTAATATGCTTGCCAAGTTTGATAACATTCACGATGTTAACCAAGCCCTTAAAGATGCAGGCTTTGCGCTTAATACATCAGGCGGCGAAGTAAAAGGCTCACCAGAAGTGCTATTAGAGCAATCATCAACGCTTGCTGATGATTACGCCGTTACCTTTAGCGATGGCGAGCTACGCATCCCTAGTTGTTTTTATGAATTTGCCATTCGATACCCGAAAGCCGATGGCGAACTTTACACGGGATTTGTTGCAGCTTCAGCTGATAAAATATTTGAAAGCACAAACGCTCGCTAAATACTCTTGATGGTTAATTTTTCAACGTAAAAAAGCCCTTTTGGGCTTTTTTTAATGCCGCAACTCTGTTTTAAGTGCCCAAAATACCCTTAAGCTGGGTATAGATTTAATATTTTTGTCGTTAAGATAAGCACCTTAAATCGTATAACCGTTTGTTTATAAATAAAATAAATTATTATTAATTTTAATGATTTTTATATTGCATAACATAATATTGGGTATTATTATCTCGCCGCTTCTTGATGATAGCCAATCCGAGTACATTACAAACCCTGTTTGTAGCAAGGCGATAGAGCAACTATCCAAGAGTGAATTTGACTGTGTGTAAGCACTATTGATCTCACTCAACCGACTCGTGGATAAACCATAACCCGAGCGGTTGCTTAATTGACTCGGAAAATATAATGGCTTTATCAACTCAACTAAAAGACACCGTAACTAAAGTACCTTCAGCAGCGGTTGCTGCAAATCAGGCATTTGATTATGTACAACCGACCAACACGCACATTGAACAACTTGCAGCACAATTTGGTGCACCACTTATGGTCCTTGACTGCGAAGCTATTCGTCGCCAATACCACGCGCTTAAAAATGCATTACCAGGCGTTGTTTTACACTTTGCATTAAAACCACTGCCTTTGGCCGCTGTTGTGCGCACCTTACTTGAAGAAGGCGCAAGCTTTGATTTGGCAACAAGTGGTGAAGTTGATTTAGTGGCAAGCCAAGGCGTGCCAAGTGAACGTACTATTCACACTCACCCTATTAAGCGCGACAGTGATATTCGCGATGCGCTAGCGTATGGCTGCACAGTGTTTGTTGTTGATAACATAAACGAGCTTGAAAAGTTTATTGCCTACAAAGACCAAGCTGAAATTTTAGTGCGCTTAAGCTTTCGTAATAAAGATGCATTTGCAGATTTATCTAAAAAGTTTGGCTGCAGCCCTGACGCTGCAATTGATATTATTAGCTACGCACAGCAACTAGGTATTCGTATAAAAGGATTATCGTTTCACGTTGGCTCGCAATCACCAAACCCAACTAAATATGTTGAAGCAATAAATGCGTGTGCAAAAGTAATTAACAAAGTCAGTGAACTTGGTTTACCAGCACTTAGCACACTCGATATTGGTGGTGGTTTCCCTGTACCATACAGCGCAGATGTACTGCCAATTAACGTTTTTTGTGCACCAATAAATGCAGCATTAGCGCAATTACCCGAAACAATGCAAATTATTGCAGAGCCGGGTCGTTTTATTGTAGCAAGTAGCGTAACTAGCGTAGCCTCAGTTATGGGCCAAGCGCAGCGCGAAGGTAGAACGTGGTATTACTTAGATGACGGTATTTACGGCTCTTTCAGCGGCTTAATGTTTGACGAAGCAGCCTACCCTATAGACAGTGCTAAACAAGATGGCGAGCGTTTTGAGTCTGTACTTGCTGGCCCAACATGCGACAGCATAGACGTAGTGAGTGACTCGATTATGTTACCAAAACTAAACAACGGCGATTTAATTATCAGCCGTATGATGGGCGCATACACACTGGCTACAGCAACCGACTTTAACTTTTTCAAACGAGCTGAAGTTATTGTATTAAACGAACAAGTACACAGCCAGGTATTAACTGGCTAATTGGTTAAATTTCCTCAACTATAGTTACGTTGGCTTGTAACTATATACTTAAACGCAGTTGCTCATTCCAACTGCGTTTTTTAGCTTTAAAAACAACCTGATACTCAATGTAGTCTGTAGCAATAAATAATTGTATTTGTTCACTCGTACTTATTTACCCCCAAAATGTTAAATTGCATATCGCGACTATTCTTACCGGGTTTGAACAAACTTAAATTCGCCCACTATCACTTTCAATTACTTAAACATAGCGAATATTTGCATTAAACTTACTCTTAACCATTGCTTTTAAGTTGATCGCCCCACACAACTTTAACGTAAGTGTTTTAAATTAAAGGTGCCAATCATGAAAAATGAACTCGACAATAAACAAATACTTGCCGTGTACGAGCGAATACAAAAACGCGGAGAAGCGAACGATGAAGGTAAGCATTATCAAGGTGTTACTGCATTTTCAGATATAGATGGATACACAATTTATTTACAAGGTAGTGGCGTACTATTACGCTTTGGTTTTCATAACACTTATCATCTTGATTACGAGCACGATAAACATAAAGATGATTTCTTAAAAAAATTACACAATATCGCCAACGAGGAATAATGTATCCAAGAAAAGTAAGAAAGCGCAGCGACAGCAAGCTCAATACAGCCTTTATTAATCAGGTAATAGCTGCGCTTAAATCAGATCCATCAAAACTCGCCGTCATTCAAGAAAACCTGGAACAATACAGAAGCCAACGCCATTTAAAACGGGGGTTTTTACTCGCAATTGAACGCTTTGACTGGGTATTTGAGGCAAGTGATGATGTTAATTTTATTTGTGAACAAATACTAGCTGACGACTATATTGGAAATCGCCTAAGACGTTACCCCCTGCTATTCAAAGGCGTGATTAGCGAACAATAATAGCTATTATTTATACTAAATAACATCTACACAAGCCAGATAAAAAGCCTCAGGTAATTTCCAAATTAGCGTGGTTAATATTATTTAGCCAGAGCTAGTTGCCTTACCGTGCCCCTAGTAATACTAACCTTCCTTAAGTTATTAGTGCACTAAGTAATTGTTGTGTTTGTGCTCACTTGGATTAAAAAAATACTATTAGTACTCTAATTATTACCATTCAAATAAATTTATTCATCTTTTATTTGATAACAAGGAGTAAAGATATAATTACACTCTTAAGCATTTCTAAAATAACATTTAAATCACTGTTTTAAATAGCAATTAACCATCTATTGCATCTATTTGCTTAAGCACTTCTCCTGTTGGTTTTATTAATAATTCATCTACATTTTAATATCTGACTATTTACTTCACCCTTGAATTGTTAGAGCTATTACCTTAAGCTTATCTTTATTGAACGTTCAATTAATAAAAATTATGCCTAAAGTTGGAATGGAACCTGTCAGGCGTCAACAGTTAATTGACGCAACAATTGAGTCAGTGGCGATGCGTGGACTACAAGCAACTACCATTAACAGCATTAGTAAAAATGCAGGTTTATCGTCAGGCATTATTAGTCATTACTTTGGTGGTAAGCAGGGTTTAATAGAAGCAACTGTTCGTTATTTGCTTTCTAATCTTAAAAAAGACCTTATTGAAAAAGTTAGCAATAACACCAGCGCTACACAGCGCCTTATGTTTATTGTTGAAGCTAACTTTGCGCTTGTACAACAGCGAAGTGATACAACCAAAACTTGGTTGAGCTTTTGGGCGCAATCAATGCACGATGACGAACTTCACCGACTGCAAAATGTAAACAGTAAACGCTTGCAAAGTAATTTAGCATTCTCATTTAAGCAATTAATGCCTATTGAGCAAGCAAAACAAGCTGCTGAACTTAGCGCCGCTATGATTGATGGCCTATGGTTGAGAGCAGTATTGAGTAAATCAGACAAAAACCAGTTTAAACACAGTGAAACTCTAGCAAAAAGCTATGTAAATTCACTCATCAAGCAATATGGAGCCTAGCGTGAGCACACCAGTCTATCAAAATTTTATTAATGGCCATTTTCTTGCTAACCAAAGCGGTGAAACTTTTGATGTAACTAACCCTGCAACAGGTGAAGTTATTTACAGTGTTGAAGTTGCCGATGAATTTGTTCAAAACGCAGCCATTGAAAGTGCAAAGCAAGGTTTTGCACAGTGGTCAAAAATGGCCCCTATTGAACGCAGCCGTATTTTATTAAACGCTGTGGCAATACTTCGCGAACGTAACGATGAGCTTGCCTTAATAGAAGTGCTTGATACCGGTAAGCCAATGCAAGAAGCAAACTGTGTTGATATAGAAACCGGCGCCGATGTAATTGAATACTTTGCAGGCCTAGCCCCTGCGCAAATAGGCCAACAACAAATGGTAGGCGAAGACTTTTACTATACACGTAAAGAGCCATTAGGAATTTGTGCCGGTATTGGTGCGTGGAACTACCCGCTACAAATAGCATGTTGGAAATCAGGCCCAGCCCTTGCTGCTGGCAACGCATTTATATTTAAACCATCTGAAGAAACGCCACTAGGCGCTATTAAACTTGCCGAAATTTTTGTAGAAGCGGGCGTACCTGCTGGCGTATTTAATGTAGTACAAGGTGCGGGTGAAGTAGGCCAATGGCTAACTGCACATAGTGAGATTGACAAAGTGTCGTTCACTGGCGAAGTAGGCACAGGTAAAAAGGTAGTCGCAAGTGCTTCAGGTACATTAAAAGACGTAACCATGGAGCTTGGCGGTAAGTCGCCGCTTGTTGTGTTTGATGATGCAAATATAGAGCAAGCAGTAAGCGCTGCCATGCTAGGTAACTTTTATACCCAAGGCGAAATTTGCACTAACTGTACACGCATTTACGTTCATAAAAATATATATCAGCAATTTATTGATGAGCTTAAAACGCGAACAGAGAAAAATATTATTGCGGGCGACCCGCAAGATTTAAACACTAACTTTGGTGCGCTCATCTCTAAAAAGCATCAAGACTTAGTGATGAGTTATATCAATAAAGGGATTGAAGAAGGCGCAACACTGCTTACCGGTGGTTCAACGCTTTCACCTGAATCTGCGCCTAATGGCTACTTTGTTGCACCTACCGTGTTTATTGATTGCAACGATGAAATGACTATCGTTAAAGAAGAAATATTCGGCCCAGTAATGAGCGTACTCGTTTTTGAAGACGAAGACGATGTAATTGCACGGGCTAATGGTACTCACCTAGGCCTAGCTGCAGGCGTGTTTACTAGTGATATTAAACGCGCACACCGCGTAATTCATCAATTAGAAGCCGGTATTTGTTGGATTAATGCCTATGGTAACTCACCTGCTGAAATGCCTGTTGGTGGTTATAAGCAATCTGGTATTGGCCGTGAAAATGGCATAGAAACACTTGATCATTACACGCAAACCAAGTCTATTTATGTTGGTATGGCCGACATAGAAAGCCCATTTTAAGGCGCCCTTTTATGAGTAATCATTACGACTATATTATTGTTGGTGCGGGATCTGCGGGTTGTGTTTTAGCTAACCGATTATCTGAAGATTCAAGCAACAAAGTGTTACTACTAGAAACCGGTGGCAGTGATAAAAGTATTTTTATTAAAATGCCAACGGCGTTGTCTATTCCTATGAATACTGACAAGTATGCTTGGCAATTTCATACTCAGCCAGAGCCATACTTAGATAACCGTGAAATGCATTGCCCTCGCGGTAAGGTACTCGGTGGCTCGTCATCGATTAATGGCATGGTGTACGTACGCGGCCACGCAAAAGATTTTGATGAGTGGCAACAGCACGGTGCTAATGGTTGGGACTACCAATCGTGTTTACCGTATTTTCAAAAAGCGGAAAGCTTTTACCTTGGTGAAAACGCATATCGAGGTGGCAAAGGCCCACTTGGCGTTAATAACGGTAACGAAATGCAAAACCCGTTGTACACCACGTTTATAAAAGCAGGTGTAGAAGCCGGTTACGCTAGTACAGACGATTATAACGCGTCACAGCAAGAAGGCTTTGGCCCAATGCACATGACCGTTAAAAACGGTGTACGCAGCTCGGCTTCTCGTGAATATTTAGACCCTGTAAAATCACGTAGTAATTTAACGGTCATTACCGGCGCACTTGCTCAAAAAGTTATTCTAGACGGTAAAAAAGCCACAGGCATTGAGTACAAGGTAAACGGTAATGTTCAAACAGTACATGCAGCAAAAGAGGTTGTTTTAAGTGCAGGCCCTATTGGCTCTCCGCATATATTACAGCTATCTGGTATTGGCGATAAAGACATCCTTGAAAAAGCAGGCGTTGAAGTTAAACACCACTTACCGGGTGTGGGTCAAAACTTACAAGATCATCTTGAATTTTACTTTCAATACAAATGTAAGCAGCCAATTACACTAAACGGAAAATTGGGTCTTATTTCCAAGGGCTTGATTGGCGCTAAATGGTTACTTACTCGAAAAGGTTTAGGCGCTACTAACCACTTTGAGTCATGTGCATTTATCCGCTCAAAGCCTGGAGTTGAATGGCCTGATATTCAGTATCACTTTTTACCAGCCGCTATGCGATACGATGGGCGTAGTGCATTTGCAGGTCATGGTTTTCAAGTTCACGTAGGTCATAACAAACCAAAAAGCCGTGGCAGCGTTACTATTCAATCAGCTAACCCTGAGCAACCGCCACAAATTTTGTTTAATTACTTACAGCACAAAGACGACATTGAAGGCTTTAGAGCCTGTGTGCGCTTAACTCGCGACATTATTGAGCAAAGTGCCTTTGATAATTACCGTGATGAAGAAATTCAACCAGGTAAACACATTCAAACCGACGAAGAAATAGATGCCTTTGTACGTCAAGCCGTAGAAAGTGCTTACCACCCTTCTTGCTCATGCAAAATGGGTGAAGACGACATGGCCGTAGTTAATTCAAATACCCAAGTACATGGTATTGAAGGCTTACGTGTTGTTGACTCTTCTATTTTTCCAACGGTTCCTAACGGAAACCTTAATGCGCCTACGATTATGGTTGCAGAAAAAGCGGCAGACATCATTTTAGGAAATGTGGCATTACAAAAAGCAAATGCTGATGTTGCTATGACTCAAAATTGGCGAGAAACACAGCGTGCAGCAAAAATTTAATCAGCTACTTATAGGGTTAGCCTCGTCAGACTAACCCTATGAGCCTTGCAGTGGCGAACAACATAAATTGGTTATGTTGTAATAATGCAAGATTGAACAATAAAAAACGGAGTGCTTATGAATAACTCACTATTGGAGGGTAGCAATGACCATTTGGCTTAATGCTGGTATTATTTTTACCCTACTTGCAATTACAATAATTTTATTAAAATGGGGTAATGTACGTGTTGTTGGTGTTACACCAGTTAAAACACTTACTTTTATAGCAATACTCTTTACCTCAGGCCTTGATGTTGGCCTTATAATGTTTCCTTTAACTGAGTTTGCAGGTTATGCAGACATAAAAGCAAGCCCAGAATACGCGTTTGCAAATCCACTGGCCATTGAGTTTGGTTACTGGGGATTTTTGATCTGGGGATTTTACTTTCTTACGTGTTTTTATTTCTGTGTAATAGAACCTAAAGTTAAATTTTTCGAAATTCCTTGGGTTAAATTTATCAATAATGTAGTAATTATTGGTACGTGTGCTTTTACCGCATACCTTTTACTTTCAAACCTTCCATGGTATTTACCTGAAATTGGTGATGGTTCAAGTGTCGTTTCTGAGTTTTACTTAATTGTATTTGCAGCAATTTGTTTTGCGGTATATTCAAGTACTGATATTAAGTACGTACGATTTTTAAGTATTTCTACAACTTGGTTATTCATAGCACTAATTGGGTTTATGTGGGCAGGTGCCTTTGTGTTGGGTGACAGTCAAATGTCAGCATTCACAGATAACTTAGCCTCTATCGGCACATACTTTGCCAACATAAATGAATTTGTTTTACCGCTTAACGATTACCATGAGTTTTACCTATTTTGGTGGTTTGCTTGGAGTATTATGATTGGACAGTTTACTTCTCGTTTTGTTGGCGGGTTAAAAACTTACCAAGTACTTGGCGCTATGTTGATTTTCCCTTCAATACCAATCGCAATTTGGTTCAGCGTACTTTACCACTATCATGAAGCGGGCATTCCAACGCAAGGCATTAAAAACTTTGCGATGGTATTTGTAGGTATTATGTTTGTAATTAATTCACTTGATTCGTTAGTGCGTTTATACACAGATAATTTAAACATCACTGTAAGACGCTTTGGTAAAGCGAAGTATATGATTGGAAACATACTTGCTCTTTCATTATTAACATTATTGTTCAAGCTAGAGTTTTTACAAATACAGTGGGTAGGCGCATTGGTGATCGCCTTGTTTTTCCTATGTGCTGGCTTCATTGGCTATAGCAAATTTAAAACCGTTAATAGTATTGATAGCTCACCAAAAGCAAACAAGATTGACTACACTAAAATTGAGACACAAAGTTAGGGATTTATAATGAACAACAAACTAAAACAACTTGCAGTAGCATTGCCACTAGCACTTTTATCAACAACGGCAGCTGCAGACTGGTCAACAACTATTACAGCAGCATCAGATTACACTTTTAATGGTGTTAGCCAAACAGATAACGACCCTGCCTTACAAGCAAGTTTAGATTATGCTTTTGATAATGGCGTGTATGCCGGTGTATGGGCGTCAAACGTTGACTTTGGTGACGATACTGATTTTGAACTAGATGGCTATGTTGGTCGATATGTACAATTAAACGACAAGTTTAGCGTTGACTACGGTATTGCATACTATACATACCAAGGTAATAACAGTGATGGAAATTACCCAGAGGTTTATACTAAATTTGGTTACGCAAGTGACTACGGCCAAACAGAGCTTAACTTTTGGTACAGCTGGGATTATTTTGGAACAAGTGCGGGCCATGTAGTTTCAATGATTGCTCATACTTATGAACTTGCACCAAATCATGCAATACGTGCAAGTTTTGATATCTCTAATTCACTTGACGGTGAAAAATGGGCTTGGGATGTAAACCAAAAGAAATCGTATAATCACTACCGTCTTGCTTATCAAACAAGTTACGAAGGTTTTGGTATTGAAGTAGCAGCTGAAAATACTAGCCTTGACTACGATTACGCCGATGAGCGCATCGTGCTAGCAATTTCAAGAACATTTGATTTATAAAGATTAATTAATTTTAACTCTGTACATAAATTTAGCGAACCACAACCCAGGTTCGTTAAACTGAAAAACGCCTCTTTATGAGGCTTTTTTATTGTTTAAATATTCAATTAATGCGCTTGAGGTCAGCGGTCTTGAAAAGTAATACCCTTGCAAATGCGTTACGCCAAGTTGAGTAAGCTTTTTGCACTGCAAAGGTGTTTCAACCCCTTCAGCAATAACATTAAAATTAAGCGAACTTGCCATTTGCACTACTGCATTAACAATGCTTAAGCCTCTTTCATCCTCATCTTGAACAAAACTTTTATCTACTTTTACAATATCTACACCAACATCAAGCATACTTGATAAAGAAGAGTAACCGGTTCCAAAATCATCTATTGAAATTCTAACACCCAACTCTTGTAATGATTTAACCACATACAAAAATGTATGCTTATCGTTTGCAAATACAGATTCAGTTACTTCTAAATGAAGCTTATGAGCAGGAAAATTTAAATCCGCCAAAATGCTTTTAACCTTACTGGCAAACTCTATCTCTTTAAGCTGCATTACAGATACATTAATACTGACTGATAAATCTGGAGTTAATTTTTGAAAAGTAAGTGCTTGTTGGCATGCCGTTTCGAGTACCCAAAAACCTATTTTTGAAATTAACCCATACTGCTCAGCAATAGGTATAAACTCGTCAGGAGGAATGTTTTCTCCTTTCAATTGCCAACGTATAAGCGCCTCAATCGCATAAATATCATGTGTTTTAGAGTCAATAATGGGCTGGTATACTAACGAAAAACAATTGTTGATGAGCGCTGTTAAAAGCTCTTCGCTAAGTAGGCGCTTTCTTTCTAATTCTGAACGAAGCGACTCGCTAAAAAAACTTATTTGCCCACGATTCATTCTCTTTTGATGATACATTGCCATATCGGCATTTAAAATTAAGGCATCCAGATCCTTACCATGCTCTGGGTAAAGTGCAATACCTATGGTTGCCCCTACCCGTGCACCGTGCTCTGTTTCTGGATGATCCTGCGTAATTGCATCAATAATTTCTTTAGCAAAATCGTAAGTATTTTCTTTGCATACAAAATCACTTAAAATTAAAAACTCATCGCCACCCCAGCGGCACTTTTGCTGATTATGAGCACACACGTCAGAAATACGTTTCGCTGTTCTTCTTAAAACATTATCGCCTACCTTGTGACCCATCACGTCATTTATATTCTTAAACCCATCTAGGTCTATAAAAAATAGCGCAAAAGGTGGGTCTGGATAATGCTTAATTCTCTTTTTTGCATCATTTAAAAATGCATTTCGATTTAATAATTGAGTTAGCGAATCAGAGTTTGATAAATGCATTATTTCTTTAGTACGCGCGTCAACTCTTAGCTCCATTCTTTCTAGCAAATCGCTGTTTTGATTTTTTAAATGTATTGCATGTTGTGTAAATGCAGATGCTTTATTTAGAGTTAACAAGGTAATTGAGCCATAGCCAATACCCAAAAAGCCGAGTACATTTTCGTAATAGTCTTCAGACATTATTAGCACTAAAGCGTAGGGAAATAACAGAATAAAAGCGTAAGCAAAACAGGTCAGCTTATGTGCTGACAAAACATTGGCAGAGCCACCACCAAGAGCGGATAATATAATTATGATACTTGTGGCTTCTAGGGGGGCAAAAGAAGTGTGAAAATACAAGGCATAACTGCACCATATAATGGCAGTTATAATAACCCCTGTTGAAAACTTTAGTAGGTCTAATTGAGTAGCCGTTTTGTTTGTTTTTAAAAATAGACGAATATCTAAAAAACGGATCCCCAAAGCAAGCAGCATAATAAGCCACCAAACTAGCTTGTCGTTATAGCTTAACAATCCGCCTTTATTAAAACTAAAAGCAATACATGCGCTGGCAAATAAAGAGACGAGTAAACCTGAATAAGCGTTCTCGTAAAGCAATCTAACGGTATCATTAAGGTTTTCTTTGATTAGGGAGCTTCGATGCATATTATCTAAGCCTTTACATTCGTTTTTATTATTAGTTTAACTAAAGCTATGCCTTAATTAAAAAATTGTCCAGTAAACGCCCTAGCAACACATTCATTTAGAAATTTCCCAGGCGCTAGAGCCAGATGCAGATAAATTAGCGTTATTATTACGTAACACTTTATTTCCTACATTAATTGACGACTCAGGTCGACTGACTAAATAACCTTGAACTGAACTCACACCTAATTTTTTCACAAGCTCAAACTGGGCGATTTCTTCAACGCCTTCTGCGACAATTTTAAGCCCCAATCTTTGCCCAAGCTCACTAATTGTATTGAGTATATCGTTATATTTTTTGCTTTTGTTAGCTTGAGCAATAAACGAGCGATCTATTTTTATAACATCGATGGGTAAATCTGCTAGCGTACTTAAAGAGCTAAACCCGGTACCAAAATCGTCTATAGCAATAGTTACACCGTCTTCTCTTAGCTTGCTCAACTCATCAATAATTCTAGAGCTTGCCTGAATAAAGGTAGACTCTGTTACTTCAAGCATTAAAGACGTTGCCGGTAACCCCGTACTTTTGAGGATTTTTGTGATCCAATCGTATATATCACGATGTTTTAACTGAATACCGGAAATATTCACTGATATTTTTACTTTACGCATACCCGCATTGTGCCAAGCAGCCATTTGTCTGCATGACTCAAGCATAATCCAATCACCTAACTCTAATATTAAATTTGATTCTTCAGCAATAGGAATAAATTCAGCGGGAGAGATCATACCTTCAACGGGGTGATTCCATCGAGTGAGCGCTTCAAAATAGTCAATCATGCAATCTTCTACGTGCACAATTGGCTGAAAAGACAAATAAAAGTCTTTGCATGCAATGGCTAAACGAAGCTCTTCAAGTAAGTAATGATAGCGACGCATTTTATTACCCATTTCTGGAGAATAAACTTTAAAAATACCTTTACCATCACTTTTAGCACGATACATTGCTACATCAGCTAGTTGTAATAGTGCTTGTGGTGTAGATGCGCTTTCTGGATAAGTAGCAATACCAATGCTTGCGCTAATTTTTACAATCTTATTGCCAAGCACAAAGTCTTTTTCAAGCTCACTAAGTACTTGCTTGGCTATGTCGACTACTTTGTCACTTTCGTCCAACGATTCAATAAATATAGAGAATTCATCACCGCCTAAACGCGATAAATTTTGTTCTAACTGGTTTGCAGAATTGATATTACTCAACTTATGGTGACGCAACACATTAGCTAATCGCGTGGCAACTTGCACCAATATTTCGTCGCCAAAACTATGACCAAATGAATCATTTACTTGCTTAAACCCATCTAAATCTATAAACAATAATGCACAATTGAGTTCTTTTTGACCGGTTTGATTTATGTGCCTTCCAATATGCTCAATGTAGGCATGTCTATCGATGAGTTGTGTTAATTTATCTTGGCATATGCTTGTTTGTGTTTGCTTTAAATAATTAGCGACATGGGTATTTAAATTGTTTATTGACTGGCTTAAATTGCCAAGCCCTGACGGGTTGTCGTGTTGGGGTTGTAGGTTAAAGGCTACAAGCAATTGATTAGCGTTGTTATTTAGCTGTGCAATTTGATGCTGATAAGAGATTTTTTTACGCTCTTTACGAATAATTGTAAAGCCAACAAACAATACCATACACACCAATATAAAGTTTATTGGCGACGTTAACGTCATTAAAATAAGCTTTGTTGAGTTTGCAGCGATAAATTCCGTGTCGGTAGTTTTAACTAACAAAAAATCGGCAGAAGGCTGGTGTATTAAATAGTGCCCATTGAGCATAGGGTTATACCAAGGCGCCATTTCGAGCGTTGTATCTACAATATCAAAGTGGCGCAAATCTATGTCAGGGTTGAATAAATTAATGCGGTTAATTTGGTTTGTTAGTTCGATGTTTAAACAAAAGCAAAATAAGATAAATACAAAAAAAATGCTGCCTAAGGGTTTAAATTTATTCATCAACAAAATCCATCTAAATTACTTATCCTATAAACCCGTTACTAAAAGACGATTATATCGTCTATTTTTAGTACTAAGCAAGCCATAGCACAGCCCTTATTCATTAAAATTTTTAGAACTGTACTCAAAAAGAATAAATTAATGCTTAATAATTAGCTAATTATAGAGTGTGATGAATAAAAATAAACCTTAAGCTTAAAATGTTTGAATAAACTAATATTACAAGTATTTAGTACATACCATCGATTAGTTCGATAATTTTTTCTTTCGCGTCTATAAACTTATCCAAACCACCGCCGGTGCGATAAGATGCTTGCGCAATTTTTTTATTGGTTTGAGCGTCTGTAACCCAAATATTTGCGTATGACATGTACAACGCTAAATCCCAATGCCAGTTAGCCACGTAATAAGCAACGGCATTACACCCTGCGATGTCAGCATTAGGTAATTCAGTTTGATACTCCTGATGTTTCAATACATAGTTAGCAGCAATTACACGTGTTTTGACGTTATGTTTTGCAAACCCTTCTTCCATTGCTGTGACAACGCCTTCTTTAACTGCCTTATGTTCAGCTATACATACTACTTCTGGTTTCACAGTGTCAAAGCGAGTTATATCTTGCTTAGCAGCACAACCCGCTAGGGTTGCTACCATTGCAGCTGCGATAGTTATTTTTATTGTATTCATATTCATCCTTTTAATGGTTATTTAAAGTTGCCATGCATAGCTAACTTTTGTAAAAAATGTGCGTTGATCTCTTTCAACGTGTTTTAGGGAATCGTCTTGATAGCTTTTATCTGAGTAGCCTAAATAAAATAATGTTTGAGCATTAATTTTGTACGAGTAAACTAATTGGCTGCCATAGTCTTTATTTGTTTTGCTTACTTGATAAAAATAAGCGTCTTTGTTTCTGTCTATATCTTCAACCTGTAAAATCAGCTTTAACATTGATCGCATATTAAATTTATAATGCAGTCTAAAATCGACTAAATTAGCTGTGTAAACGCGGTCATCTCGTGGGTTATCTAACTTACTATAACTGTGTCTTATATCCACTTGCCAATGATCGTTTATATCCCAAACTGCTTGCGTTTGTGTATTAATTACATCGCCAAGCTCTAAATTTGTATAGTCAATACGGCTTGCATATTCTAAGTAAAACGATAAGTTCAAGTCTTTTGTCGGTTTAAGCGAAGTGTAAAGATAACCTATATTCTGATTGTAAAATTCATCGTAATAACTTTCTTTACGATGGATAAAACCAATATTAAATAAAGACTGCTTTTGCCCCTTAAAACTTAAAAAGCCTTCGTATTCTTCCTCAAGCAAGTCACCACTTTGCGACCAGGTTTTATCCCAATCAGCTTCATAAGACCATGAAGTAATTAAATCTAACTCATCTCGATACCACGTTTGACCGCCACCAATTAGCACTTTTTCATAATCAACTTTTGCTTGGTATCCTAAATCGGTGCGATAATCCTCACCAATATTTTCATAAGATGTGTAAAGTTTATAGTCTCGCTTGTCACGCGTTAACTCAATTGCGTATGCCTGATCAGATTGCGTTTTGGATAGTCCATAGTTATCAACCAAAAAGTCAGAATTTCGTGTATCAGCTGACGAAACCTGATAAAGCAATGTATCTGACTGATTAAACCAATAACTGCCATCAACTGATAGTACCGTATTACGATAATTATCGCTTTGTCGGTGTGTACTTGAAACGCCCAACGTTCCTTGATCACCTAAGTCATATTGATAACGGCCTACTGCTGCCCGTGTTTTTTCATTTAATGAAGCAAAACCAGAGCCTTGATTTGAAGGTAGTAGAATATTACTGTTTTCATCATCAGCTAACATAAGTGCATAGCTATGCCCATCTGTTTTACCGGTTAACTTAGCCCCTAAAGTTGGCTCTGCAATGGTTCGGGTGTATAAAAGCTCAAATAAGCTACTTTTAAAATATGAGGCACCATCTAAAAAGAAAGGTCTTTTTTCTGCATAATAGATTGAGTAGGTTGTATTCACATCAAGCTCTAGTGAATCAGTCTCTACCTGCGAAAAATCAGGATTAATAGTCGCATTTAATACCGCGTCTTTTGTTATTCCCCAGCGTAAATCTAAACCGGCTTCAGTATCTATGTTACCGTTCTCCCAGTCACCGGGAAGTTGCGCTTTATCATCGTGACGAAGCGCGGTAAGCGTTGGGGTAAGTTGTACATTTTTACTTGATTCAATTTCACTTAAGCCCGTTAACTTATCGAACTGGCAAAGGCTACATTTGACATCGCGGTCGAACCCCATGTTAGATATTTGATAGAGCACGTCCCGTGGGTAATTCCTCATTAACAAAAACCCCCACGTTAAGTCTTTTTTATCTTCTGGGAAACGCAATGCTTTAAAAGGAATACGCATTTCAACTACATAACCTTCATCGGTAATTTTTCCGGCACTATCCCAAATTGCATTCCACGACGGATCAGACTGCCAACCATCGGTATCGCTCATGCGTAAATCGCCTTGTGCACCTAACGGGTTAACAAAAAACTCATAGCCTGAGCGCTCATCATTAAAGGTATCTATTACGAGTATGGCAGTGTCGTCTTGCCAAAGGGTATCTCGGTCACGAAGTGAAGCACGTATTTGATCTGGCTCCGGATCGTAAGCAATAAAACCAACATACAAATTTGTGCCATCTTCGTACATGTAGGCATCGGTTTTTACCGGAGGCGTGCCTCTTTCATTAGGCTCATCTTGAACGAGTAAAGGAACGTAGGTCGCTTTTTGCCACTGCGCTTCATCAAGTACGCCATCAACACTAATATTTTGATTGATTCGTGCTAGCGATACCTGCTCTTTTTCTGCAAATACACAGAAGCTATTAAATAGGAGAAAAAAGGATAAAAGTAAAAGCGTGAGTGGTTTTTTTATAGTTATAAAGTATTGCATAAACATCCATTTAGAACAACTTTACCCAATATGAGTAATTTCTAAGCCGGAGTGTAATTTAAGCGAGTACATTTGTTAATACCTTGCAAACAAAATTTCGCTGAATATTAACTAATTAATAATAAAGGGTTATTTTAATTGGACGGTTAGGTGTCGAGTAGCTTTAGCTTATTCTCAACTCCATTCCATGTGTCTGCATCATCTGGGGCAGATTTGACTTGGGTAATGCGCGGCCAAATTAAGGCAAGCTCTGCATTAAGTTCAGTGAACTCTTTTTGAGAGTCGGGTAACTCATCTTCTTGATAAATTGCTTCAGCTGGGCATTCCGGTACGCATAATCCACAATCAATACAATCAATTGGGCTAATTGCTAAAAAATTAGGGCCTTCAAAAAATGCATCGGCAGGACACACTGATACGCAATCGGTGTACTTACATTTTATGCAATTTTCAGTAACTACAAACGCCATAAATTTTTTGTACCATAAAGCTAATTTAATAGTGCGCGATCATACCCTTTCACCTCAAAAATACAATAAATAACTGCCATAATTAGCCAATTTAACGTAGTATATGCGCCCTTAATGTAAAGCCAATTCGCGCCCTACACTTTCTTATTGTGAGCGGATATACAACCGCTAAGACACCAAATAGAGATATTAATGATACGTTTAACTGAAATAAAATTGCCACTTGATCATGATGATAATGCCATTGGCCAAGCCATTATCAACAAACTAAAAATACAACCAGAACAATTACACAGTTATAACGTATTTAAACGTGGCTACGACGCGCGAAAAAAAACAGCCATATTACTCATTTACACCCTTGATATAGAAGTTGATAACGAAGCTGAGCTTTTAGCTGCATTTGCAAAAGATCAACATGTTAAAACAGCGCCCGACACATCCTATAAATTTGTAGCTCAAGCAAATAAAAACATCACAGAGCGCCCCGTTGTTATAGGTTTTGGCCCCTGTGGTTTATTTGCAGGCTTAGTGCTTGCACAAATGGGATTTAATCCAATTATTGTTGAACGTGGTAAAGAAGTACGTGAGCGTACCAAAGATACCTTTGGCTTTTGGCGTAAAAAAGCACTAAACACCGAATCAAATGTGCAGTTTGGTGAAGGCGGCGCGGGTACATTCTCAGATGGCAAATTATATAGCCAAGTAAAAGATCCAAAGCATTATGGCCGTAAAGTTATTACCGAATTTGTTGAAGCAGGCGCACCTGAAGAAATTTTGTATGTAAGTAAGCCTCACATTGGTACGTTTAAACTTGTGACAATGATTGAAAAAATGCGCGCTCGTATTATAGAGTTAGGTGGTGAAATTCGCTTTAGTACCCGTGTAGATGATATTCACTTAGATGACGGTCAAGTAACAGGCTTAACCCTTTCTAACGGTGAACATGTTGAAACACGACACGTTGTTCTTGCCGTTGGGCACAGCGCACGCGATACCTTTAAAATGATTCACGATAAAGGCATTTATGTAGAAGCCAAGCCCTTTTCAGTTGGCTTTAGAATAGAACACAAGCAATCAATGATTGACGAGTGTCGCTTTGGACCAAATGCTGGCAACCCAATTTTAGGCTCTGCCGACTACAAGCTCGTGCATCATTGTAATAACGGACGCACTGTATATAGCTTTTGCATGTGCCCTGGTGGCACTGTCGTTGCGGCAACATCTGAAGAAGGCCGAGTTGTTACCAATGGTATGAGCCAATATTCACGCAGTGAGCGCAATGCAAATAGTGCTATTGTTGTGGGTATTTCACCTGAAAAAGATTTCCCAGGCCATCCTTTAGCGGGTATTGAGTTGCAGCGCAAATTAGAGGAACAAGCTTACAAGCTAGGCGGCGAAAACTATGATGCACCAGCCCAGCTTATCGGCGACTTTTTAAAAGGCAAATCTTCTGCTGATTTAGGCGATGTTAAACCCTCTTACACACCAGGAATTAAGTTAACTGACTTAAGTAACGTATTGCCTGCGTTTGCTATTGAAGCGTTACGTGAGGCTATTCCTGCTTTTAATAAGCAAATACGTGGGTTTTCTACTAATGATGGATTACTAACGGGTGTTGAAACGCGCACGTCATCACCCATTAGTATAAAACGCGACAGAAGCTTTCAGAGCATTAACACCAAAGGACTCTACCCTGCAGGTGAAGGCGCAGGTTACGCTGGCGGTATATTATCAGCGGGTATTGATGGCATTAAAGCTGCCGAAGCTGTTGCGCTTTCAATGCTTGAAAACGCTTAAACGCGCTATTTAGTTAATTGTCGTAAAGCCTCACATTGTGGGGCTTTTTTGTGTTAAAAGTAACCAAAAAATTATTTGTGTACTTTTTTATGATAAAAAAATTATTAGGGTTATTAATCTGGGTCGTTGCTTTTAATATTTCAGCTCACGAGTTAAAAACAATAGATGAGATCCACTCGGCGTATAAAAATAATAAAATTACCGCTCAACAACTTACTCAAGGCTATATTAAACGAATTAATCAGCTTAACCCTCAATTTAATGCCGTCATTAACATTGAACCTACAGCTGTTACGCAAGCAAAAAAAATTGATGAACTTAGTGCTCAAGGGCTTTGGGCTGGGCCTCTTCATGGAATACCCGTACTTTTAAAAGATAACATAGAAACCACTGGATCATTACCAACAACAGCTGGCTCTTTAGCTCTTAAAAATAATATAACTAATAACGATGCATTTGTTGTTAAGCAGTTAAGAAATGCGGGCGCTATTATTTTAGGTAAAACCAATTTAAGTGAGTGGGCAAATTTTAGATCGTCTTACTCATCGTCTGGATGGAGTGCAGTTGGCGGGCAAACACACAATGCGCATGATACAACCCGAAATCCCTGTGGTTCGAGCTCAGGATCAGCGGTTGCCATCGCACTTAACTTTGCCCCTTTAGCCCTTGGAACAGAAACCGATGGCTCTATTACCTGCCCCGCTTCTGTAAATGGCGTTTATGCTATAAAACCAAGCATGGGCCAAGTATCGCGCTCTGGTGTAGTGCCACTTTCTAGTAGCCAAGACAGTGTTGGCCCAATGGCACACTCATTAAAAGATGCCCGTCTTGTATTATCTGTCCTACAAGGACGCGATGCGCTTGATACTTCAACACATAGCTTTGAATTGCAAGCACAATATAAAGTTACAAAACCATCATTAGTTATTGGTGCGTTGCCCAGTGATAAGTTTACAGTAGAGACCCAGCGTTTATACAAAAAACAGCTCTCAGCGCTCAAACAGGCAGGTCATACAGTAGTCAATATTGATATATCTGATGATCTAGCTACGCTTTTTGTCGATGAATATTACGTATTACTTTATGATTTTAATAAAGAAATAAACCAGTACTTAGCAAATACCTCTGACCAAGTGAAGGTAAAAAGTTTAAGTGCACTGATTGATTTTAATAAACAAAACAAAGCAGCTGAAATGCTTCATTTTGGGCAAGATATTTTAATACAAGCCAATGCTGTCGACTTAACACAAACAGACAAATACCAAAAAACTAAACACCGTTACCGCACACTGGCCACAGCTGCAATTACTAATTTATACAAAAATAATAATGTGGATGTTGTCATTGCCCCAACAACATCACCTGCATGGAAAACAGACTTAGTAAATGGTGATAACTTTCAAGGCAGTAGTAGTTCTTTATCAGCAATTGCCGGCACAACTCATATTACTCTTCCTGCTGGTCAAGTTAGTGGACTACCTGTTGGGTTATCTATTATTGCAAATAAAAACCAGCCACAGGCGGCCTATCAGCATGCTCAAATAATCGACGCAGTATTTATTTCACCCATAAAAAAACCTGAGTAAAAACTCAGGTTTTATTAATTCTGATTTGAGTTGTTATTTTTTAAGTGACAACTTTGCACCTTTTAAGCTTTTACGCACATTAGATATACGCGAACGGTTTACCGCGCGAGCTTCGCCCGTTGCTTGCCCTGATAACTTATTAGAACGAGTACGACGTAAGTGAGCCGGCTTTTTACCTATTTTATCAATAAGCACTTCGCGGTTACTCACTTCATAGCCTTCAAGGTAAACACGCTTAATTTTTTGACCGATTAATGCTTCGATTTCAAATAATGTATTTTCTTCTTCACGGCTTACAAACGATATTGCTTGGCCTTGATTACCAGCACGGCCTGTGCGACCAATACGATGAACGTAATCTTCAGCAAGCCATGGTAAGTCAATATTAATTACACGCGGTAATCCATCAATATCAATACCACGTGCAGCAACTTCCGTAGCCACTAGCACACGTACCTTACCTTCTTTAAACTCACGTAAAGCACGGCGTCGGTTACCTTGAGACTTATCGCCGTGGCAAACGGTTGCAGGAATGCCATCAAGGTTTAGTTCTTTAACAAGCTCATCCGCCGTGTCTTTCATATTTACAAACACAAGTACTTGCTGCCAGTTCTTTTTACCAATCAGCTCAGAAAGAAGTTCTTGTTTGCGGCGCTCTTCCACAGGGTATACAACGTGCTGTACAGTAGATGCGGTACTGTTAGTTTGGTCAACACGCACAATTTCAGGTTGCTTAAGTACCTTAGAAGCAAATTGTTTAATAGCTGCAGGGAATGTAGCCGAAAATAATAAAATTTGACGGTCATCAGCACAGCTTTTAATCACAGTTTGCATATCTGTGATAAAACCCATATCAAGCATGCGGTCGGCTTCATCAAGTACTAGGTGCTTTACATTGGCCAAGCTTAAGTTACCTAGGCGAATGTGATCTAATAAACGACCCGGAGTTGCGACTACGATATCAACGCCTGCTTTTAATGCGTTTTCTTGGCCTGCGGTATTTACTCCACCAAATAAACTCACTACTTTTAGTGAGGTATGCTTTGCATATTCTTTACAGTTATTGGCTATTTGCTCTGCTAATTCTCGTGTTGGTGCTAAAACCAAAGCAGTAGGTGCATTGGTTGTGCTTAAGTCTGATTCAATTAATTTTTGGATAATAGGTAAAGCAAACGCGGCAGTTTTACCGGTACCAGTTTGTGCACTGGCTAAAACGTCTTTACCTTTACGAACAGCTGGAATTGCTGCGCGTTGAATGGGCGTAAGAGTGTGATAGTTGAGTTCGTCTAATGCCTGGATGATTTCAGGTGCGAAACTAAAAGATTTAAAATTCATGCTGTATAACCTACGGCCACATTATCAAGGGTCGCAAATTATACAGTAAAAATGAGCCAACAGTTAGTGATTAGTGTTTATAAACTTGATTAATCTTGCTTATACCGTTTAAAAATAAGAGATGTATTAATCCCACCAAATGCAAAATTATTACTCATGACGTAATCGGTGTTAATTTCTCGCCCTTGCATCTTAATATAATCAAGCTCAGCACAATCATTATCTATGTCGGTTAAATTTATTGTAGGTGCAAACCAATTATCGCTCATCATATTAATAGTAGCCCATGCTTCTATTGCACCACACGCTCCTAAAGTATGCCCTAAATAGCTTTTTAAAGAGCTAATAGGCTTAACACCTAGTGCATTAAAAGTGGCATGAGACTCAGCAATATCGCCTCTATCGGTTGAGGTACCATGCGCATTGACATAACCTACTTTATCAGGTGATAAATTGGCATCTTGCAATGCCATTTCAATGGCTATTTGCATGGTATCTGAAGATGGTTGAGTAACATGTTGTCCATCAGAGTTACAGCCAAAACCGACAACCTCAGCCAATATATTAGCCCCTCGAGCTTTAGCATGCTCATACTCTTCAAGTATTAAAGTACCGGCACCTTCTCCTATAACTAAGCCATCACGGTTTTTATCGAATGGGCGAGGCGTATTTTTAGGGGTGTCATTTTTAATACTTGTTGCATACAGCGTATCAAATACAGCTGCTTCGGTAATACAAAGCTCTTCTGCCCCCCCTGCTACCATTACTTTTTGACGACCAAACTTAATTGCCTCATAGGCGTAACCAATACCTTGCGAGCCAGACGTGCATGCCGAGCTTGTAGTGATCACTCGTCCTTTTAAGCCAAAAAACACGCCTACATTTACTGGCGCTGTATGTGCCATCATTTGAATATAACTTGTAGCTGTGACCCCAGACATTGAGCCACTTTCCAACATATTCGCAAATGCGAGAAGCGGCGGTGTTGAACCGGTGGATGAGCCATATGCTACACCGGTAGAGCCATCTGTAAGACTTTTATGTTCAAGTAAATCAGCTTGCTCAAGCGCACGCTCAGTTGCACTAGTGGACATAAGTGCAACTCTACCCATTGAGCGTATTTGCTTACGTTTATAATGGTTAGGTTTTTCAAAATGAGTGACAGGTGCAGCTAAGCGCGTATTAAGCCCATCAGCATTATCCCATTCACTCATTGTTACAACTGCATTTTCACCTTTGATCAATGCGCTTTTAAATTCATTCCAATCATCGCCTAATGCGGTTATAACCGACATCCCTGTAACAACAACACGTTTCATTAAACCATCCCACCGTTAACCGAAATAACTTGGCGAGTAATGTAGGCTGCATCATCAGACATTAAAAATGCGACCGTACCTGCCACTTCGTTCACTGTTCCCATTCGCTTAAGGGGAATCATTTTCATCATTTCAGTAACCGGAAGCTCATCCGTCATTGCTGTTTCAATCAAACCAGGCGCTACACAATTTACAGTAATTTTTCGCTTTGCTAGTTCCAGCGATAGGGCTTTGGTAGCACCAATAATACCCGCTTTCGCTGCGCTGTAATTTACCTGTCCTCTGTTCCCCGCAATACCCGACACTGAAGCCATAGTGATAATGCGGCCACCTTTACGAGTTTGTACCATAGGCATAACCGTTGGGTGCACAACATTATAAAAGCCATCTAACCCAGTTCTAATTACGCTATCCCAATCATCACCCTGCATTGCCGGAAAAGCCATATCGTTAGTAATGCCCGCATTACACACCACCCCATAGTAAGCACCATTGTTTGTAATATCTTGCTCAATTTGTTGCTTCGCCGCAGCTCTATCACATACGTCAAATTGTAGTAGTGTAGTGCTTTGTCCAAGTGCCTGTATTTCTGCACATGTTTGCTGAGCTTGCTCTAAACCATTTCTGCAATGAACAGTAATGTCATAGCCTTGAGCTGCAAGTTTAAGTGCAATAGCCTTACCTATCCCCCGGCTAGAGCCGGTTACTAAAATTCTTTTATTCATTGGTTTTCTCTTATAAACTCCAGCGGATCTTCTGGCTGAAATACATTTATTTTTGCATCACACAGTATTTTTTTATTTTCGCTTATTTGGCATTCAAACACACTTAAACCAGATTCTTCCTGGTAAAGCTTGTGAACATAAATAGTTAATTTACTGTTTTTACAAAATCTGGCCTCATGGGTTTTATATTTTCGCGTGCCGATCAAAAAACCTATTCTAACCGCTTCATTAATATCATTAGCTAATGCTCCAGCATAAGCAGCTATAGACTGGGCCATATATTCAATACCTATATAACTTGGCACTCCCTCAATTTGCTCATTATAAAAAGGGCTTTGAGGTGTAATAGTCACTGAGCAGGTTGCACTCTCATCGCTGTATTCAACTAACTGTTCTATTAAAATCATAGGAGCATCATGGGGTACAACCTGCTCTATAGAATAATTATTCATTATGTGTACCTAAAATCAAACTCGCATTATTACCACCGAACGCAAATGAGTTAGATAAGCAGTAATTTAATTTAACCGTACTAGCTTGCTCAATAACATTAACATCAGCCAGCTTATTTCTTTGTGAGCATTTATTAAAAGGCAAAGTAATATTCCCTCTGCCTCTGAGCAACAGCCAACAGATACCTGCTTCAATTGCACCAGCTGCACCTAAAGTATGTCCAGTTAAGTACTTACTGGAACTCAGCGATGTATTGTTGCCAAACACGCTATTAATTGCAAGGGCTTCCATTTCGTCATTTTTAATTGTTGCTGTACCGTGTGCATTTATATAGTCAATATCACTAGGTAATAAATCAGCATCGGCCAGAGCAGCCTTCATTGCCGATTTTGCACCATTACCGCTAGGGTCTGGCGCCGAAATGTGATGAGCATCAGAGCTTTCACCACCACCTAAAAACATAACGCCATTTTCTAACGGTGCTTCTTTACTCATAACAAATAACGCAGCACCCTCACCTATATTAATACCATCTCTCTCATCGCAAAAAGGCTTACACATTCCTGTGCTCATTGATGCCAATGCATTAAATCCATTAATGGTAAGTTTGCAAAGGCTATCAACGCCACCACAAATTACAACGTCTGCTAAGTCAGCGGCTATTAGGGCTTTTGCGCTAATAAGAGCTTTAGCACTTGAGGTACATGCCGTTGAAATACTATAACAGGGACCTAACGCCCCTACTTTTTGGGCTATGTAATGCGAAGGAGTGGCAAGTTCTTGATCAGCATATAAAAAGTCACTTGGCCACACACCTTTACTGTCGTGATCAGCTCGAGCTTGTTCGCCATCATGCACCCCTGATGTACTTGTACCTACCACAACAGCAATTCGTGATTTATCAATATGTGAAAAACTGTTAAGTGTTGGGAGTATTTGCTCAAGCGCTATATCAATTAACGTATTAATACGGCGCTTTTGATTTAGAGGAACGCAGTCTACATGCCCAACATAAAATGGTAGATCCTCTGTGCTTAATTTTTTTGTCTTTAAAAGCCGTGGTGCTTCATTATGTTGTAAGTTATTTAGGCTAAAAATTGTATCTTCAATACCTTTGCCCATTGCACTTACAATGCCTAAATCATTTAACCAAAAAGTCACTAGTTTACCTTCTCAAATGTAATTTGATAATGTCGCTCACTATTATTTAGTACTATTTTATTATCGGTATAATTTATTGTAATAATCGAGCGGTTATCTTTTAATACACGCCTTTTTGTGGCTATCTGCTCCATAACCGCTCCAGATATTTTTTCATTAAGAAATAATACAGGCCAATGCACTAAAGCAATATCTGCCAATATATAAGCAGGGTCTAAATCGACACCTACTATCATTTTAGTAACATTAGGTGGCTCATTATTTAGTTTTTCAAGCTTTAAAATAGGTAAGCCTTGTGTAGTCATTAATAATAAGTTGATAGTACCCTGCTTGTTTATTTCTAATTGTGCTAATAAAGTATGCTCTTTCTCATTGTTTTGAATATATAAAACATGCTGCCAATTTTGATCAAACATTTGCACAGGCACATGCGAAATATCAAGTGTAGTGGTTGCAGAAATATCAACACGCTCACTGCTTTTATATGTGCTACTACATGCTGCTATGCAACCACACACTAAAGCTATAAAAGTACCTCTTAAAAAGTGTCTGATATGAGCCTCAATAACTGGGATTAATTTTGACATAGCTGCGCTAATACATTTAAACGACGCTCACTTTGAGCAACAAATGGATTATTTTTATCCCATGCGTAACCCGCTAAAATAGCACTGATCATTTCACGAACCTGCGAGTTTTGTTCTGAATAAAAAATAACGTCTTGAAATCGGGTATCGTACCAACCTTTAACAAAGGTTTTAAAACAATCAACTCCTGCCTGCAATGGCTTGGCGTAACATTCATCAAAATCAATCACTTCTCCATTTAAATAATCATCAATAAGGGGGGCAATTAAGTGTGCAGACTTTAAAGCAATAGTCACCCCAGATGAAAACACTGGATCTAAAAATTCACCCGCATTGCCTAGTAAAGCAAAATGCTTTCCATGTAGCGTACATACATTAGCAGAGTAACCACTAACGCTACGCGCCTGTGTTATAGGTACGCGATTAGCTAAAAGTTTTTTTAAGTAAGGGTCTTGTTCTATAAACTGTTTTAAGGTGTCAGCTTCGCTACTCTCATTAAAGCGCGATTGCTTTGCCACAACCCCAATACTGGACGTGCCATCACTAAAGGGGATGAGCCAATACCAAACATCATTAAATTTAGGGTGAACGGTTATTAAAATTTTATTTCTATCAAACAGCTCGTCAGTAATGCCATCATTAAAGTGACTAAAATAAGCACTACGCACAGGAAAAGTAGAAGGTTTTTCTAAATTTAAAAGTTTTGGTAAAACTCGGCCGAAACCGCTCGCATCAAGTACAAACTTAGCCCTTACGTCATACGTTTGTTTTTTATTATTTTGCACATGCAGCGTCGCACTAGCAGCTTCATCAGTAAAACCAATAACACTATGCTGATAGCGAATTTCAACGCCTTGATGCTGCGCTCTATCAGCAATCAGCTTATCAAAATCAGCCCGTTTAACTTGAAAAGTAGTACCCGGGCCTGGGCTAAATTTTTCAGTAAAATTTATAGCTGTATTTTGGCCATTACGATGAAACGCAGCACCATCTTTAAATTGAAAGCCAAGCTCATCTGCATGTTCATGTATTGTTTTAACTAGCCCAGCATCAGCTAAATATTCCATACATTGAGGTAATAAGCTTTCGCCAATTGAAAATCGAGGAAATAATTGTTGCTCTAGCACCAGCACTTTCCAGCCTTTTTGTACTAATAAGCTACTTACAAGTGCACCTGAAGGCCCTGCTCCTATAACCACAACATCATACTGCTCAAGGTTGTTCAAATTATTATTCCTTTTGAGACTTTAATACACTTAATGGAGATAAAATATATACGGCTAAAATCCCTACCATAACAGTAAGACCAAAACTAAAAATGGCAGGGGTATTTGAAAAGGCGAGCATACCAAATACACACATAGAAGAGGCGGCCGACAAGCTAATGGCCAATACATTTACCGCCGTTAAGTTATTAATTTGGTAAAACACTAAATAATCTATGGCTAGGCCAATAATGAGTAAGCCACCTAGCAGATTAAAAATTGAGATACTTCCTTGCGCTGCATTACATACCCAAAGCATAGTCAACAGGCTGGCACTTAATGTTATCACCTGCACAGTGCCAATCCGAAGACCAAATTTACAGCTAAATAAAACAAAGCAAATAACAATGGCCACACCCAATGTAAGCAATAAATACTGGCTGTAGTTTTCAAGTAGGCTACTGATTTGCTTAGGCTTGTTATATATAAACGCATCTTCATAAGCATTAACGTTAGAAGTTAGCGCTTGCGTGGATACTCCCGATACAGAAAACCAAGTAACAGCTTTATTAGGCTCAACAAACATTTGTGCATTTAAAAGTACTGAAAAATGACTATTTGCTAAAGCGTCGTAACTCAAAAGTTCTGTGTTAGCTGACTCAACTTTTATCCCTGTATATTTTTCAGTAATAATTAACACATCGTTTTTAACAGCCCCATTAAAGAGCGCTAAATTATTTTCTTGCGTGCGCTTACTAGGTAACCAACGCTTAATAGCATTGTGTTTAAGATGCGGGTTAATACGCTTTAAATCACCTATTATTCGTTCTTGCTTTTGCAGTAGTTGTTCAGCATTTGATGCAAATAAAAACACAATGTGACTATCTAATTGCCCCATTAAAGTTAAATGCTTTTGCTCATTAAGTATTAGTTGCTGTGGGCTTGCATTTAGTAAACGTACATCGTTGTTAAATAAAATGGGTTTAAGATAAAACAAAAACATTAACACCAGCCCCAATACGAGTAAAACCGATTGCTTATAACGGTTAAATCGCACCATTAAACCTAATAACTTCTGACTTTTAATCAAACTTCGCTCAGAGAGCACAAGCTTAGATTGCCAGATAGGTAATATAATTAATGTGAATAACCAAGCGCTCGCAAGCCCAGCAATTACAAACACTGCTACTTGCGATAAAAGTGAAATTGGCGCACCTAATAGACAGCTATAGCCTAGGCCTGTTGTAATAAAAGATAAAAGCAAAGCTGTTTTTGTGCCTTTGCTTAACCCACTACTTTGGTAAAAACTGTTGCCATACGCTAAATCAGTCATCGCATGAAATGCATAATCAATAGCTATACCAATTAGGGTTACAGCAAAAACCAGTGTTAATAAATGAATCGAATTAAACACAAATACCATGGCCGTAGCACCACCAGCCAGTGCACTAAGTACGGTTAAGCTTGCAAGTAAAATGCTACTGACTTGCCTAAATACCCAGAACACCATTAAAAGTAATGCGATTACACTAAGGCCACCAAATAAGCTCATTTCATACTTAGCTTGCTGAGCGTTTTCAGCTGTATGAAAAATAGCACCTGAATAGCGAATAGTGGTCCGTGGGTAAGTAATATTTAAACTTTCAAGCTTATTTTTAATGCTGCTCGCAAGCTTAATAGACTCATCAATTGGAAGGCTATTGTTAGGAATGGTAGCCAATATAACAGCATAATCCTTATGGTTTAAACGGCGCGTTAACCGCTCATTTCTTAAAGAGAATAACTGACTTTGTTTTAAATTATCGCCTATAAATGCAGCAAGACTTAAACTAATATCGGCTTTTAGTGTGGCACTTACAAAAGGGTTTCCTAATTGATTTAATTGAGTAAGGTAAAATGACTCAAACTGTGCTTTATCAACCATACTATTTTTATAATTGTCGCTGAGCAGCGCATGTTGATACGCAGAGAACACTGAAGATAACTGCTCAATGCTTGGCAGTTCAAAGCTATTTTTTATATCACGTTTTAACAGCCATGATTTAAGCTCGTCATGTGCTAAGTTTTTACTATCACCAGTAAATGAAAACATAATACGGTTTGCATTTTTTTTAAAAAAGACCTCTTCGCCGTACGCCAATTGAGAATGTGATTTTGGTAATAAACTAAACATGTCAGCATTTAATACAGGCTTAGTGATATACAAAGCAGCACAAAGTAAAACAGCTAAAAAACCAAACCATGTAATAAGTACACTAATACGTTTAATCACATCACTCTTCCGAAGGTTACTTACACTTATTAATTATTAGGTGTATTTGCATAAGAAAACTCTATTACTGTGTTGCTACCCGAGTGCTCATTTAAAGTTATACTTTGTACACGCTGGTTATTTTCACAAAGAATAAAATGGCTAAACAGCTGTTTTAATAGCGTATCTTTTGGCTTTAATAATAAACAGTCTGTTTGGTTTGTTACATCAAAACGCTCATATAAGGCTTTCATATCTAATGCGAGTAAGTCAGTTAATAAGCCTACAAACTGCTCGCTGCCAGGCTGAAGAGTAAGCTCACCCTCTTTATTTTTAACAAATACTTGGCCATTCTCGATTAGTAATGTGCTTTGCACTGGTGTTTTTACATACCAAAGCAGCTTTTCCCCCTCAAGTGTAAACTCCCCTTTAGAGATGAATGGTTTAGAGAAGCCGGCAAAATGCTTTAATTGCTTAAATTCACCCGAAACTGTCGTAGCAGCTAATAAACTGGCACTAAAAAAAACAAAATAAAGAGCACTAACAAACACACAATTTTTTAAATAATTCATAGCATCATCCAATATTAGCTAAGTATTTTTGCAAGCTTATCAACTATCACCGCTGGTGAGGCAAACTGCATTTCTTTAGTCGATATCTCAACAGCAACTTGAGTAGTAGTCGCTTTAGTAATACGCTTATTCGTTATGGCATCTGTAATTACATAATCAATTTTTAAACGGTTTTCGAACTCTTTTAAATGCGCGGTCACTTTAATTTTTTGGGTAAATATGGCGGATGCCACGTACTTAATTTGCATATCCACTATTGGCCACGCATAACCCGACTCCATCATTTGAGGATAGTCGTAATCAAATAATCGCAGTAACTCACAGCGAGCCACCTCTAAGTAGCGAGGGTAATTACCATGCCATACAACATTCATCGGATCGCAGTCATGAAATGGAATTTCAATTTCCACTTCATGAGTTAGCAAAGCGCCTCTACTATTCATATAAAGCCCAACGTTTTTCCTGAATATAACTAATGGTTTGTCTAAGCACCGCTTCCATTGGCCTATCTTCAGTTAGGTTTTCGAAATAATGAGTTATGTCAGTATACATCGCTTGCATATCTGCAGTTAAACTTGAAAATTCAAGTTCGCCTTGTTTAATACGCAGCCTCACCCCTTGAATACTTGCTAGTAACGTACTTGCAATAACCTGCTCTGTAAGCTGTAAAATACGCAAACAATCACGTGAGGCAATAGTCCCCATACTTACTTTATCTTGATTATGGCACTCAGTAGAGCGAGAAAATACACTTGCAGGCATCGTTAACTTAAGCGCTTCAGCAGTATAGGCACTGGCGCCTATTTGCACGGCTTTAAAGCCATGATTTATGTAACGACGTTCAGCCTCACTGTCTGATAAATTTGATGGTAATCCATTATTAAATTTAGTATCGACCAATGAAGCGATTTGCCTGTCGGCTAAATCTGCCAGATTTGCAATCGCCGTTTTCATACTATCCATTGCCATTGCAATGTGGCCGCCATAAAAATGGCCACCATGAAGTACATGTTCACCCTCGCCATCAATAATGGGGTTATCGTTTGCAGAATTAAGCTCGTTTTCTATCATCTGCCTGAAAAATGGCAAACTATCTTGCAATACACCAATAACATGCGGTGCACAGCGAATAGAGTACCTATCTTGCAGTCTATCAGCGTTACGAGGATGGTCATGATGGTTTAAATCATCTCGTATCCATTTAGCAACTTGTTGTTGCCCAGGATGAGGCTTAACAGAGAATAAAATTTCATCAAAATGATGACTATTACCTTTAAGAGCAAGGCTAGACAATGCTGTAATCCTACTTGCAAGTTTTGCTAAATAATTGGCTCTATCAAACGCTAAACAAGCCAGTGCGGTCATCACAGCTGTACCATTCATAACTGCTAGCCCCTCTTTTGGGCGAAGCGTCAAAGGCTTTAAACCAGCCGCTAGCATTACCTGTGCGCTGTTAAGTATTTTATCTTTGTAAAAAACATCACGTTCACCAACCATAGCACCTGCTACATACGACAGTGGGGTTAAATCACCGCTAGCGCCTACCGAACCTTCTTGAGGAATAACAGGTACTATATCAAGGTTTAAATAGTCTTTGAGAAGATTAAGCATTTCCCAACTTACGCCAGAATAGCCTTGTGAAAGTGATGCTAAGCGCGTAGCTAAAATTGCACGCCCTTGTACTTTATTAAACACATCACCTAGTCCACAACCATGAAAGCGTGTTAAATGTAATGGCAGCTCATCAACTAAGTTAAGTGGCACAGGAACCGTAACTGAGTCACCATAGCCTGTAGTTACTCCATAAATCACACCATCTTCTTTGAGTAGAGAGTCTAAAAAGCTAAGCGCGCTATCAATTTTTGCGCTAAATTGCTCGCAGCCACTTAATTGCACCTGAGTATTTTGATGTGCAATATTAACAATATTTTCAATAGAAAGTTGTTGGTTTCCAAAAAGCTGTACTTCCTGAGCTGACACTCTACTTCTCCTTTGCATTGCTGCGTTCTACTTGCTGATCGTTTTGCCAAAAATCATAAAAATTAAACCACTGATAAGGATACCGCGCGGCATAAAAGCCTAAACGTGCAGAAAAATCTGTAATTACAGTGGTTAATAGACCTTGCCTTTGTGAGCGGGGTATTTTTAATGTTTGGCTATAATGTTCAAAAATCACATGATACTTTTTTGTTTTTTTATCTTTTAAGCAAAATAAAAAATAAACGGGGCAATCTAATAATGCAGCTAATATAAAAGGCCCTTGAGAAAAAGATGCAGGCTTACCTAAAAACTCAACACGTGTTGATCGCTCACCCGTTGTAGTGCTTGTTCTATCACCAACAATAACGACTATTTCACCCTGCTCTACTTTATCTTTTAATAGAATGGCTAGATCAGGCCCCATATCGCTCACTTGAATTAAGTTAACCGACACCACGGGATTAATTTTTTTAAGCATTTTATTAAATTCAACAGCGTGATGAGTAAATACAAGCACATTAATTTTTTTACTGCTGCGATGCTGACTCAGTGCTCTACATACCTCAAGGTTACCCAAGTGAGAGCCAATAAAAATGGCCCCTTGCTGTTGCTCATTTAAATCAATAAACAGCTGTTCATTAGTATATTGGATATCCTTTTTTGAAATTCGACCGAGCCAACCATCAATTTTATCAAGGGCGCTATCGGCAAAACTACAAAAATGCAAAAGCTGTTGTTTAAAAGTTACTTTACGCTCAACATTATTGTAATTATTAACTTGAGCTAAAAACTGCTTAGAAGCCGCGCGTGCAACTTTACCGGTAATAAACAAATAGCAAACAACCGGGAACAAAATAACCCACAGCCCTTTACGACCAAGTATTTTATGGGCAAATAGTAATATTTGTATACCTAAAAAGTTACCTCGCTCTTGCATTTTAGACCAATGTTTAACGGCCATAACGTCTCTTATATTTATGCCACAGTAAAACAGGTGAACGAAGCAGCATGCCAAAAAATAAACGCGTATGTAACCACGAAATGCGCACATTATCTTGAAGTGGCTGAAAGTGTGACAAGCCATTTTCTGGGTAAACAACCTGGCTTGGTAAAAAAACAAATGGAACGTTGCGCCAATATAACCTAACTAGTATTTCTGGATCAAAGTCCATACGCTTACCGAGCTTAACCTCACTCATAAGCTTATTAGTCACATTTAAAGGGTACACTCTAAAACCACACATTGAGTCAACAATTTTAAAGCTGAGCGTTTCTATCCATACCCACACATGGGTTAAATAACGTGCTAAGTAACGATGTTTAGGAACCGATTCATCATACACTGGGCAACAACTAACTAATGCCTGTGGGTGTGTATTTGAAAGTTCAATCAACTTTTTGATATCTGATAAATTATGCTGACCATCTGCATCTACTTGTATCGCATGGCTATAACCTTGCTCATACGCGCAGCGCAATCCTGTTTGTACCGCACCGCCTTTGCCTTCGTTTTGCTCATGCGATATAAGAGTGAGGTGGGCATATTTTTTCTCAAGAGTAGCAAAAAGAGATTTAGCCTGCACACTACTGGCATCATCAACCATTATTATCGGCAGCGTATACTCAGTTAACGCTGCAAGTACTTCATCAATAACACTTACATGATTAAAATTAGGTATAACAATACAAAAATTATTCATCTGTATCACTTTTAAACACTATGCGCCCAGAGGCGTGTTGGCCTTTATCTGATTGATACGAAAAGCCATACTTACCGCTCGGTTTTTCTTCTACAGTTAATTTAATTGTTAGGCCAGGGGTAATAACAACCTGAAACTTAAGCACTTCAATATCTTTTACTTCACGTTTAACATTAAAGTATTTTCGCACGGCATCTACGGCCCAATCGAGCTGCACTACACCTGCTAAAATAGGGCCTTGACTAAAGTGACCTTTAAAATAATCTAAACTTGGCGGTATAAAAAGCGTTAGGCAATGACCCTGTGTTGACGATACACAGTTAACAAGTTCAGGCTTTGTGTTAATCAGCTTTGACAAAAAGAGACTCCAATACTTTTAAATTTATTTTAGCTTGCGTGTTGTAGGGTAATTGATTTAGAAAACGCCATTTTTTAGGCGTACAGATCCCTTCAAAACGATTCAATGTATGTGTTTTTAAAAGCGTATTAGTCGCTAACTTTCCATTGGCGTTTAAATATGCTTGTCCTTTCTGTGTAAGCACTATAACAGCGCCTAATACTAAACGTTTCCCATTTAGCGTTATTACTTTAGCTTCCTGCACCCACTCACTTTTGCATAAATGTAGCTCTAGTTCGTCAAGGCTTAAGCGTTTTTCTTCAAGCTTTATAATACGGTCAAAACGACCTAGTAATTCAAATTGGCCATTTTGAAATAATGTACCTCGGTCATCTAATAAATAGTTTGTTTGCTCAACTAAAGGCGAATTCAACACTAATCGTTGTTCAGAGGTACTGTGTAATGTGATCCCTAAAAATGGCTGCCAATGACTAACGTTCTCTAAAGACACAACCTGACGATATGCAATTCCGCCAGTTTCGGTGCTGCCAAATACTTGAGTAATGGGTTTATTTAGCTGTTTATTTAAAGTGACAGCGTCTTCATTTTGAAGCGGCCCACCGGATGAGAAAACCCACTGTAAATGTGACTTTTCTTCTATTAAAACGTTATCTTGATGCAGCCGCTTTAGCTGTGCCGGACTGGATATAAACACGGCCTGTGTATTTGTTTTAAGTTTAGTAGCAATATGCTCGGGGTAGTTAAGCAAGTCTGTATCAATTATGTAGTTATTGCTAAGCGGCCATAACACTCTAAATAACAAACCGTAAATATGCTGATGCGAAACACTGGCAATAAATACAGGGTTACGTTTTAAAGCAAACGTACTGTTGAGCGTTTTTATCTCTTTATTAAGCACTCGCCACGATTTAAAAATAGGCTTAGCTTGACCTGAAGAGCCTGAAGTATAAAAAACAAGGTTACCTTCACTCGGCCAAGCAATTTTATTGAACGGTGTGTAGTTAGGTGTAGTTGTTAAATTACCAATATTTTCAAATGGCGTAGTCGCATGCTCGACCAAATCACTATCGCCCAAATAGTAAGGGGTTTGCTCTAAAAGCGCATTGAGTGTTTCGCTTTGACCATTAGGCGGTAAAATTATAGTCCAACCTTTATGCGCCAATGCAAAAAGGTTTACAGCAAAATCATAGCTACTACTGTTGAAAAGCACTGCCGATGCTTTAGTAGGCGATTGCGGAATTTTAGCCAAAACTTGATTAATATCATTAACAAATTGACGCTCAGATAACGCTGAGCCGCTATGATTAAATCGAATATTTATGCTTGCGTTATCTAAAGTATTAAACACCTGCATTCCTTTTTACTTTTTTCCTTACTAACCACTCTACTGCAAATAAAACACCCATAATAATGTATGCAATAAAACCGTTATAAAATGCCCACACATCAAGACTTGTAAACACACTAGTGTATAACGCTATACTGGCGTTAAAAACAAAAAAAACGCACCATATTTTAGTTACATTTTTAGTGTACGAAATGGCTCTCTTATCAAGCTTTGGCTCAGTGATACGCGCAAACGTTTCTATGATGCTTGGACCCTTATAAAGCGAGTAAGCAAAAACAAAAAACATAACAGTATTTACAATAACCGGATAAAGCCGAATACCAAAATCACTGCCGATAGCTTTTGATAAGCCAATAGCTAAAATTCCAAGTAATGAGGCTGGCTTTATCCATGGCATTTTAGCTAATAAAGGCTTGCTTAACCAAAGCCTTATTATTAACAGTGTTAATAAAATCACAGTGAGTAAATAACTGTTGAAACGTGTCAGCCCTATATAAACAATGAAAGGGTAACACGTTAAAAAAATCATTATTAACGCTGTTAAAAATGCCTTAAACATGCTTATTTAACGAGCTTTTCTATTTCAGATACAACATCTTGCACAGTGCGAACTTGTTTAAATGCGTCAGGCTCAATTTTCTTACCTGTAATTTCACGTAACTTAACAACTAAATCTACAGCGTCGATACTGTCTAAGTCTAAATCTTCGTACAGGTTAGCTTCTAAAGAGATATCTTCAGCATCTATTTCAAATTCATTTTCTAAAATGCCGTGTAATACATCATAAATTTCAGCAGCGGTTTTCATTATTATTCCTAGTGTGTGTTAATTAAGTACGTGATTGTTCTATAAAATGCGCTAAAGAGTTAACACTCGCAAAATGCGCTTTAGTTTGTTCTGAATTTGCATCAATTTTTACGTCAAATTCTTTTTTGATAGCAAGCCCGAGTTCTAGCGCATCTATGCTATCTAGCCCTAAACCGTCTACAAATAATGGCTCGTCGTCTTTTATATCGGCAGTGGTCATATCTTCAAGATCTAGGCTCGAAATAATCAATTGTTTAATTTGTTGTTTTAATTCACTCATATATAGCTAAGCTCTTTTGTAAAGTATTGTTGTAAGCCTTTCGTAAGCAAGCGAGACTGTATTGCAGGTACGTCGCTTGTATAAATAATATCGCTTTTGAAAGAATGTGGTGCTAGTTGCATAGAAAAATGCGCTTGGTATGGGGCTACTCTGTACCAAGGTGTCCCTTTAGTTAACGTGTTAGGTTTCATTTTAATCAATACGGTTGTTATAGGAGCATGACATCTAAGGGCTATATTTGCAGCCCCCCTTTTAAATTTAAGCGTATTATGAGGTACTGAACGTGTTCCCTCAGGAAATACAATTAAGTTATTCCCTCTTTTTAATGTTTGTTCGCATTCCTTTAATAGTTCTTGCGGGTCTTCATTGCTTATATAACCTGTACTTTTTATCACACCACGCATAAAAGGGTTTGTAAAAAGGTGTGCTTTTACAACGCAATCAACATTTTTAATGACCGATATAAGTACCACAACATCAATAAGTGATGGGTGATTAGCCAAAACAAGCTCGCCTTTCAAATTAGCTAAATGGGCTTTATCTTTTATATGAAAACGGATAGCGCCACTGTGATGCATTAAACCGACAAAAAATTTAAAACTATAATGCACTACCGTACGCGCATTTTCTTTTTGTTTTACAGGACAGCGTTGAAAAAAACGTTGAACAGGGAATATAAGTAACGCTAAAAATAGACCACCTAAACCAAATAAACTAAAACAAAGGCCAGTGGCTATAATACGCCAAATAAGGCCTATTACTCTTATTATTGTGTTAAACATAGTGGCTTAGCAACCAACCATTAGCACTGGCGCTTTGTTTGTTAAACATTGCTTTTGCGCACTCTAAACTTAAAGGAGTAGTTGAATGCCCACAATTATTAGCCGCCTGTTTGGTTAGACTAAAATGAGCTTCATTTTCTGTAGCTAATCGCATAACTAACGCAATAGAATGAGTTATTTGTTTCTCATCAGCAAATGTCGTGTAGGGATCAGGAAGTGATTCATCAGTATGAACAACTAATATATGTGTTTGCTTAAACTCTACTAACTTTATGTATGCTTCTATTAAAGCGCAAGCAAAGCTATCCTTACCCGCTGCTATAGCAATCATAGGTTGGGTGTTACCACTAATAATACTGTACATCCCAATAGCAGCATTATGCACACTTAAGCCAAAGCCTGTCGGTGATAAGGGCAGTTGCTCAGCGAGGTCACCTAGTAAGTTAGCTGTTTTATGAAAATCGCCATGTCGTGACGAAAAAACAACAGGCATATTTTCATACGGTTTTTCATTTGTAACCTGGTACGCACTATGTAAAACCATTTTCACAAATGGCGTCATCCTTCTGCGCTGCATTGCAGTTACCCAGCCTAATGTTATTGGTGATGAGTCATACCAATTTTCAAAGAGGGCTTGTCGCTGTTCAGGCTTAATCCATGTAGCGAGTTCTTCAACAACAAATTTCACAAATAAACGTTATTTAGTAAGTAAGGGGGCGAGAATTTTACCGACATTAGCAATAAAAGTAAAATATTCATTAAATAAATGCCAGCACTTACTAACTGTTCAGCGCTGGCTCATATAACCTAAGAAAGCAAAGCAATATCACTTTGTTTTATACACTTAGCTTTATTGCCCGCAATATCATCAACGTTAAGCTCGTTTATTAAAGCCTCGCCTTGTGCTTGTTGCTCATCGCTCAGTGGCAAATACGGCAATCTAAATACGGGGTTTACAGCGCCCGTCATCATCAATGCCGTGTTTATTGCAATCGGGTTAGGCTCACAAAACAACCAGTTCATTAAGGGTTGTAATGAACTGTTAAGCTCATCATTTTTTGTATCCATTAGCTGGCGAAACAACCCAGGAATAAGATTAGAGGTAACCGATATAACACCGTGGGCTTTGTGTACATGGCGTGCGTCGTGCGCTTCGTCATCGTTACCAGACCAGCACGCAATACCTTGCTGCTCGTAATGTGCAATTCGCTCGTTACCACCGCATTCTTTTACACCAATTAAGTTAGGGTGTTTTGCTAATGGCTCAATAATATCAGGTGTTAAATCTTGCCCTGTGCGCCCTGCTACGTTGTAAATAAACGCAGGGCCTATATCGAGCACGCGTTTAAAGTGCTCTTTTACACCCGCAATAGAGGTACGGCCATAATATGGATTAATTTGCAGCGCTGCATGCATTCCACTTGCAAAGCCATATTTAGTGGCTTTTATTGCCTCGCGTGTATTATTACTGCCTGTATTACCAACAATTAGTAACTGATTGCCATACTTGTTTGCACTGTGCGCAATAAGCATTAAATGCTCTTCCCAGTTCATTAACTGACCTTCGCCGGTTGTACCACCAACCACAATGCCATCTACACCCGCTGCAATTTGTATTTCGACGAGTTCATCATACTTGGCTAAATCTATTTCACCATTAGCTAAATACGGGGTTTTAATAGCAGTAATTAAGCTTGCTTGTTTAATTTGTTCTAGGGTGCGCATAAAAATTCATTATTTATAAAACTTGCGCTATTTGTAACATACTTACACGCATTTTTGCAGGCCTAAGCTAATAATAAACGTAAAATGGCTTGTGTTATTTAATTTGATAATACAAAATACAAACACTGTACATTTAAACAGTGTTTTTATTTTTAACTTTAAGCGAGCCTTTATGCGTTTATCTGACTACTTAGCCACTCATTTTTATACCACCGATGAGCTTTGCCATGCTTTAAATATTGACGCCGAGCAACTAGATACATGGCAGCAGCAAAGTATTTTTCCTAAACCAAGTTATTGTATAAAAAGCCAGTTAAGTTGCAGCTCGTATTCTGGTTTGTATGAATGTGAAGAGTACGATGATTATTACCCGCGAGGTTGTGTAAATTGGGGGCAAGGGCTAATAAAACAAAAAATTGAATCCTCAAGCAATGCCTTTAATTACTTTGCGCAGCAGTACACAGCAAGCCTGAGTAAACTTGCTCAGCAAGGCTTTAATTTTAATGAAGAATTATTTGGCTGCGAAATAGACGAGCATTTACAGCAAGTGTGGCAACAGTTTTTATGCAGCAAATACGGTGTACTGACACAAAACGGGTTAATTGACGAAATAGTATGTGTGGATATAGGCCGCTTGCTGGTAGACGATATTACTGAATTGCGCACTAAAGGAAGTTTAAACCAACAAGAGCGTACACAGCTACACCCCGCGATGAAACTGCTTAATAAAGCATTAGGCCACGGCGCCGATCACGAAAAACAACATACACTGCGTGCTCGTTACATAGACGCACTTATTTTAAAGTACGATTTATCGATTAAATAAAAATGGCTGAGATTTATACCCGCTTGGAGTTTAAAATACTGAGGAACGCAAATGGCGATGTATGTTTACGTCGCCACTGTATTTTACTAACTAATAAGAGTGCTTTTTACTAGCCAATGGTGTTGTACACGTCAATACTACTGCTTGTTAGAAGCCCGGTAACTTGTGTTCCAAAAGCTTTAAAATGTGGCTCGTTTTTGTGCGATTCAAAATGCTCATCTGATGCCCACTGCTCAGTCACCAAATAAGTCGTTTGCTGCGCATCATTCTTAACCGATAGCTCATAACGGAGACAGCCTAGTTCTTGGCGTGAGTACTTTTGTAGATTTTCGAGCGCGGTTAATACAACCTCTGCGTCAATATTTTTGCTCGCGATTGTGGCAATTACCGTTAACATACGGAGTCCTTTTAAAAATAAAGGTGCAGCTTTGCTACACCTAATATCGTGTTGCGTATTTTATTACTGATCCCACTGCGGCGCAAAATCAGGCGTTGCTTGGCGGTCGCCACAATCAAGTCCGTTAATACGGGCAATGTCTTCATCGTCTAACTTAACATGGTCGTTAAAGTTATCTTCCAAGTTTTTACGCTTAGTTGACGATGGAATCGTAGTCATGCCATTGGCGTTTTCCCAAGCAATTACAACTTGCGCAGGTGAAGCGTTATGCTTATTTGCTATATCAAGAATCGTTTCATCTTTTAGGACTTTACCGACCACAAACGGCATATAAGCCGTTACGTGTATACCGTGCTGATCACAAAACGCACGTAATTTTGTATTGGTTAAGTACGGATGTACCTCAACTTGGTTAGTAAATATTTCACGCGAGTCTAGCGTTTGCATTGCTTCGTTTAAGTTTGCAATAGTGAAATTAGACACGCCAATATGTTTTGTTAAACCAAGCTGTTTAGCTTTTGAAAGCTCAGTTAGGTACTCACTCATTGGCTCATCGTTTGATGGCGCAGGCCAATGAATAAGCAATAAATCAACAGAGTCTACTTGCAGCTTTTCTAAAGACTTTTCTACGCTTGCAATAAAATCAGTTTTATTGAGTTTGTTATTCCACACTTTAGTCGTTAAAAATATTTCGCTGCGCGGAATGTTACTATCTCTTATAGCTTGGCCTACTTGCTCTTCGTTACCATAAATTTGCGCTGTGTCTATATGGCGAAACCCGACATCTAATGCCATTTTTACCGAGTTGTATGCAGTATCGCCTTCTAAACGAAATGTTCCAACACCTAAATTCGGCATTTCAATTACACGTTGTGTCATGAATCTATCCTTATACGTTGGTTTAAAATACAGCTATTGAATAGCGTTAAAAAATACACCTTTTACTTTCTAAAAAAATAACCTCACAGTAGCTATGAGGTTATAAAAATGCGTTTCAAGGGTTTAATGATACAAAGTTTACACTTTATGCTCGCTGAATTTCACGCTTATCAAGCAAGCCACTGTAACGAGTCGCTATAAGTGCTAATGCAGAAATAACGGCGCCTATCCATGCTGTGTCTCGCAGAGTCATACTTTCCACTACGCTTCCACCAATGATTGACCCAAGTGCTATACCAATATTAAAAGCGGCTATATTTAATCCAGATGCAACATCCACAGCATTAGGTGTATGTTTTTGTGCTTGTTTTACAACGTAAAGCTGTAAGCCTGGCACGTTACCAAACGCAAAGGCGCCCCAAACTAAAATTGTAAGTACGGCAGCTACTTTATTATCCATGGTAAATGTAAGTGCCAATAAAATAATGCTAAGAGCACTAAATATAATACTGAGTGCACTTATTGGGCCGCGTTTATCCGCAAGTTTTCCACCCCAAATATTGCCTACCGCTACAGATGCACCATAAACCAGCATAATTAAACCAATAGCTGAGGGTGCAAAGCCCGTTTCCTGCTCTAAAATCGGTGCTAAATAAGTAAATGCTGTAAACGTGCCGCCATAACCTAAAATAGTCATTAAATATACGAGTAATAAGCGCGGTTTAACAATAACCTGAAGCTGTTCTTTAAAGGTTGCAGGGATAGACTGCTTCAAGTTTTTGGGTACCAAAATAGCACTTCCTACCAAAGCAATTAAGCCCAACACTGATACCACTAAAAATGTTGCACGCCAGCCAAAATGCTGACCTATCCACGTTCCTAATGGCACTCCTGTTACAAGTGCAACCGTGAGTCCCGTAAACATAATTGCAATAGCGCTGGCCTCTTTATCTTTACTTACTAAGCTTGTGGCAATCATAGAACCAATTGAGAAAAACACCCCATGGGCTAAGCCTGTTAAAATACGCGCAAGTATTAATGTTTCATAACTTGGCGCTTGCCATGCTAATAAGTTCCCCAGCACAAATAAGCCCATTAAGCTTATAAGTACAATTTTACGATTCCATTTCCCGGTGAGTGCAGTAAGTACCGGTGCACCAATAGCTACACCTACCGCATATAAACTCACTAGCAAACCCGCTGAAGGTAGGCTTACGCCTAAATCGTTTGCAATAGTAGGCACTAATCCCACTATTACAAACTCGGTTGTTCCTATTGCAAATGCGCTTAAGGTGAGCGCCCACAAAGCCAATGGCATAATTAAATCCTCATTATTAGTTAAGACTTACAGTTTGACTAAAAATGTATTTGCAAAAAATAGCATTAGTGACAAAATACTTTTGTAATAAATGCAAAAGTAAGGTGCTAAAATATGGCTCAGCATGCAAAAACCGAAGACTTAGAAATGTTTTTAACGGTAGTAGATAGCGGGAGTTTTTCAGCAGCCGCTAATTTGCTTGATCAGCAAGTAGCAAAAGTGTCGCGTGCCGTGTCTCGTCTTGAAAATACGCTACAATGTACGTTACTAAACAGGACCACTCGCCGATTAGAGCTAACCGAAGAGGGCCATACCTTTATTAAATATGCTCGTGATGGCTTAAACACCTTACAAACCGGCGAAGAGGCAATCAAACTGTTAAAACAGTCGCCCAGTGGAAAGTTACGTATTGATGCAGCAAGCCCTTTTGTACTGCACCAATTGGTGCCTTTGATTGCTGAGTTTAATATGCAGTATCCCCACATTACGCTTGATATTACCTCTCACGACAGCATTATTGATTTACTAGAGCATAAAACTGATCTCGCCATACGTATTGGTGATTTAAAAGATTCAAACCTGTATGCAAAAAAGTTGGGGGCCAGTAAATTGCATTTGGTCGCAAGCCCTGAGTATTTGAAAAACGCATCTGAACTTACTCAAGCAAGCGATTTGGGCCAACATAAACTTATCGGCTTTACCGACTCACCCATGCTCAACAACTGGCCTCTTAATATACCCTCAAAGCTTTCGTTTGAAATCACAGCAAGCAGCGGCGAAACAATTAGGCAGCTATGTATAGCAAACCAAGGCATTGCTTTACTCTCGCATTTTATGATTGGAAACGACTTAAAAGCTGGCAGGTTAGTCAATGTTTTACCAAATAGTATTAAAACACCAAACCACCGAGAAGATATACAAGCCGTTTATTACAAAAACAGTGCGGTGTCGTCTCGCATTGTTGCATTTTTAGATTTTATAAAACCAAAGCTTGCATTATAAGTGGCCTTTTTACGCTTTTAATCAGTATAAATAGACTTATAATTAATAAAGGATTGATATGGACTCGTTAACACAGGTTGCTTTGGGTAGTGCTGTAGGCTACGCCGTGCTAGGCAATAAAATTGGTCGTAAAGCGGTATTTTGGGGTGCAGCGCTTGGCACCTTGCCCGACTTAGATGTTTTTTTACCTTATGGCGGTCCTGTAGAGTCATTTACTTATCATCGCGGTTTTAGCCATTCCTTCTTTATCCATTTATTAATAAGCCCACTTATCGTATGGCTTATATTAAAATTACACTCCGGTATGCAAACTTACAAAGTGAGATGGTTTTGGTTAGTATTTTTGTGCTTATCAACCCACGCATTGCTAGATAGTTTTACCGTATATGGCACCCAATTAATGTGGCCGTTCACTGAGTACCCTTTCGCGTTATCAAATATGTTTATAATTGATCCCCTTTATACACTTCCATTACTGCTAGGAGTGGTGTGTACGTTACTTCCTAAAGTATCATCAAACACCGCCTACAAAATTAATAGTATTGCTCTTGGATTAAGCTCACTTTATTTATGTACGTCTTTTGCATTGAAAGTCATGATTGATGACAAAGTAAAAACGGCGCTAAACAACAAAAACATTACGCATGAGAAGTATATAAGCACACCAGCGCCACTTACTACCTTGCTTTGGCGAGTCGTTGTTATGTCTGACGATCATTACTATGAAGGCTATGCCTCTGTATTTGATGAACCCGACGAGGTAACACTTAGTGCATATCCTACAAATCCCTCGCTATTAAATAACATTAAAAATGAATGGGGTGTAAAACGCTTGCAATGGTTTACAAAAGGGTTCTATTCGGTAAGAGAGCAGCAAAACAAAGTGATTTTGTCAGACTTGCGCATGGGAATGGAATGTCAGTATGTGTTTAATTTTCAAGTAGGTGAAATAAATTCAGAGGGAGTCACAGCCAGTAATTTTGACAAAATAAGTCAACGTCCTAGCTTTAATGATATGGATAAAATATGGGATAGAATTTGGCAACCCAGCAATTCACTCCTCAACAATACATGCAGCAACAATACTAATCATTAAATAGTGTTATCGTCCCCAAACAGCTGAGTTCTATTTTTACCAAGCGATTTTGCTTGGTAAACAGCGTTGTCTGCTTGTGTAAATAAATCTATAAATGTGTTTATTGTATTACTTATGGTCATACCTATACTCACAGTCAAAGGCTTATTATCGACTAATATGTCCGCAATAATGGCATGTAATCTATTACAAAATAATAAGGCTCCTTTTTTATCTGTGTCTGGCAGCATGATTAAAAACTCTTCACCACCATAGCGGGAAATTAAATCTGTTTGTCGTCCAAAACTTTTTAGTGCTTGCCCAAGCTCTTTTAAAACACGATCGCCTTCTAAGTGGCCAAAAGTATCATTAATTAATTTAAAATTATCTATATCTATAACAAGCAAGGCTACCGTTTGCTTTGATCTTAACGATTGTTCTAACAGTAAAGTACTGCGGTAATTCATTTCTCTTCTGTTTAACAAATTAGTTAGCTCATCAGTAGAAGCTAATGACTTTAACTCTTCAGCCTGCTCTTCTAATTTTTCTCGCGTTTTTATTAGCTCATCATAAAGTTGATCCTGCTTTGATGAATTAAAAAGGCTCCAAAACACCTTCCCCTCTTCATTTATTTGAGCATTAATAGTCATGGGGGTTTTTATCCCTCGTCCATTAAAAATAATTAGCTGCATTTCTTCGGATGTTTTTTCGTGAAGCAAGGTAGGAATAAGATAACTTTGAAAAAATATTCTTGATGATTTGGTCAAAATTTTATTTATATTTTGACCCACTAATTCATCACTTTTCCAATAAAGATGCTCTTCAAAATAGCTATTTACATAAATAATCGTATTTTTAGAATCTGTGATCAAGGCACCACTGAGAAAACAGTCAGCTGAATAAGATGCTTTTTTGTTTTCTGTTTTAATGGATTTCACGCTTATTGCTTTACGTAATCAATAATATATTGACTTACAATCTCTGGGTGAGTCATTTGCAAGCAATGGCCTTGTGCACTTATAACAACAAGTGAACTCGATTGTATTTCCTTTTCAATGTACTGCCCAACAGAAATATCAGCGAGTGCATCATCTTCGCTTTGTAAAATGAATGTGGGTTGCATAATTTTTGAAAGTAAAAACCGATAGTCAGAAAAAAAGGTCGCCTCTGCAAAATTTTTGGCTATGACAGGATCAGTTGAACAAAAACTACCTGAAAGCTCCCCAATCAACTCAGCTGAGTTAGTATTACCTATAACCAGTGGTGCTAAATAGTCAGCCCAACCAATATAATTTTTATCCATTAAGCTTAATAATTCTTGTAGGTCTTCTTTGTCGAACCCGCCTTGGTAATCTGGCGGAAAATTTAAGAAGCAAGGAGAAGGACACACCATAATTAATTTACTAATTAAATCGGGCCTTTCAACTGCCGCAAGCGCGCCTATCATTCCACTTACCGAATGGCCAACAAATACGACATCCGATAAATTTAACTCTGTGCACACCTCTAATACATCTAAGGCATAACCTTCTAGTTTTTTGTATCGTTGTTTGTTGTATTGAGATATGTCTGAATTACCTGAACCCACATAATCAAACAGTACAATTTTAAACTGCTTTTCTAAATAAGGAGTTAAAAAACGCCACATGTTTTGGTCACATCCAAATCCATGTCCAAATAGCAATGTTTTAGAGCCGCTACCAATTACCTTTACATTGTTTCTCGCTTTTATCGATTCTGAATTTAGCACTTTAAAGCACGCCTTTATCTGTAATATAAGTAATGTTATCGACAAAATGTTAAAAGCTAACTTGTATTAACTCTTACCCAAATTAACCGCCGTATAATCTTTTTCAATAAATCTTAGTACACAACCAATACAAGCTATTAATTAAATAAAGATTTAATTTTGATGTTCGTATTGGCCTCTATATACCTCAAATACTTTTAAAACAGTATGTTGGTCTTTTGATAGATTATCGTACCAGTCATCAAATAATTCATCATTTTCTTGCTCGCTCAACGCCATATAATGAGCTAGTAGCTCAATAATGTCGTTATTATCGCAGCCAAGATGGTTAACTTGCTGTGCTAAGGCACTATGGTCGCGCTCTCTTAAGGTCTCCATTACCCCTTGATCTATTTGTTCTTGTTGTATTGCGTCGCTCATAAAATACCTCAGTATCTACTGTAAATATGTTTAACTATTTTTATTGTTATGTTTATAGTTATAACAGCCTAAACATGAATAGCCAGTATTTTTGAACTAAGTGATTACTTTTTGATTTATTTGTTTAAATAGCCACCAAGAGTGCTTATAAAAGCATCACATATTGAAAAACCAATAAAAAACACACCAAATTACAACTCGTAATTGTTGTGTTTATAGCTATCTAAAAACGTCGTATTTTAGGGTGAGCGGCAAGGCAAGGGTATTAAAATGAAAGAGGTAACTCGTTAAAGTTACCTACATATTGGTGAATTTATTTTACAACAACAGAAAACTCAGGCACAGCTTGAATTACTTTTTTAACAGTACATGTATTTACTGCCGCAATTAATGCTTTTTTATACTTTTGAGGAAAACCATCAGGCAAATTAATTTCGATTGAAAATAACTTTTTACCATTTTCATCTACATTTTCGTTGTTTTGTATAAGTGTCATACCTTCTGTAGAAATGTCACGTTGCTCACAAAATTTTCTCGCATAAAACCCTGCACACAAAACCATACTCACTAAAAAGTAGTCAAATGGTTCTGGGTGCTCTGCACCACCACCAGCCGAAATACTCTGATCGCTAATGACTTCCAAATCACCAAATTTAGCACTTTGCTTTTGGCCTTCTAATAATGAAACCGAAATTTCCATAACTATTCCTTACTTTCCAAACAATAATTCAAAAAAGCCTGGTGGCTCATGTAGTTTATGATATTTTTTTCGTAAATCATCAATGCGTTTAAGCGGTACTTTAGCAGCAGTAAGCCCTTGCTGATTAGCCGCTTTTTTTGCAAGCCTTGCTTGTGTAAGCACTTTATCAAGCCCCTTAACCGACTGTTCGGGCTTCTTGTAAAACTTTGCCGTTTTGCTTACTTCAACCAGCTTAATAAATTCATCAATTGCGGTATTAAACTCTGTTAACTGGCTAGCTTGTACCGCTTTTTTATAAGCAAGCCCTGTGTTTTTCATGTTTAATTCTAGATCAATAGTCTCGCTGGCATAACTGAGCGAGCTAAATAAAATGACAATAATGAGGTAAGTGTATTTCATGAAAAGCCCTAATAAAACTGATAATACAAATTGTATCAAGTAAACAGAATAAAGTAACGAATCAGCAATCACTCTTTATATGCTGTAAAGGGGGTTTACAACTTATTATTGGTAATTGTCAGCATTAAGTTAAAATCAAATAACTACCTATCTTACTAACATTGAATATATCTAGATCAACAAATGAATAACGACACATTTAATAAAGATGATGAAATTTACTCAATTTAAACATTTATTTTAATAACACCATTGAACGCCCCGCTCGCTAAATCAGCAAAAATATACATTTAAGTAACTTAATAGCACAATTAACAAACATACCTGTTAATTACATATGCAATTTAACTATCATTTTGACGAGTCAAATAAACAGCAAATAGATCAAAAATACCGCGTCAATTTTAATATTAATAACTCAATGTAAACAACGTGGCTAAAAAAGGTAAACAACCAAGAAAAACCCCATCTTATTGTCATCATAATTTAAACAAAAGTAACAACTTAAAACACTATAAATAAAATTAATTTCAAACCTTAACATAACAATATAGAGGCTTTCAGAGGGTTTAATCTTATTTACGAGCGTGTAATAATCGTTAGTTCTTTAGCCAAATGTGATGACAATGTTGCTATTTAACTATGCCAATTTTGTTAAGCATTTTTTCATAACAAACACCCATTAGGGAACTCATGAAACATTATTCTTTAATTTCCAACAGCATTAAATGTGCACTACTAACCGCTGCTGCAACAGCGAGTAGCACAGTATTAGCTCAAGATGAGCAAGTAGCAAAAAAAATAGAACGCGTTGAAGTAACAGGCTCACGCATATTACGTGAAGGCGCAATTGCACCGGCACCCGTAACCGTAATCAGTGGCGATCAACTTGTAAATAGTGGCGCTGTTAATATTGGTGAAGCATTAAATAACCTTCCTGCACTGGGTAGCACTTATTCAATGGCTAACTCTGGTCGTTTTATAGGTACTGCAGGTTTAAACATCCTTGATTTACGTAATATGGGAACAGACCGCACACTTGTACTTGTAAACGGTAAACGTCACGTATCAAGCTCTGCGGGCTCTCAATCAGTTGACACTAATACAATTCCAAGCGTATGGATTGAACGTGTTGAAATTATTACTGGTGGCGCCTCTGCTGTATATGGTGCTGACGCCGTAACGGGTGTAGTTAACTTTATTCTAAAAGATAATATTGAAGGTTTAGATGTAAGCCTAACCCGTGGCTTTGCCGACCTAAATAGCTATAACAACAAAAAAGCGACTTTTTCATACGGTTCAAACTTTAATGATGATCGTGGTAATGCAGCTTTTGCAGTAGAGTATTCTTCACAAGAGTCGTTAAATGCTTTAGACCACCCTTGGACTAGCACATCGTTCAGAAGCCTTCGTAATCAGGCACAAACCGATGAAAACAAAGACAGCGCAGACTTTCCAGACAAAATACTAACACCTAACGCTGGTTACTACGCGATCAACAACGCAGGTGTTTATGCATTAGAAAATGGTTACACAAATAGCTTCAACCCAGATAGTACCGCTCGCGATTTATACATTGGTGACAATGTTGACGGCCTTTCATGTGCTAACTGTGACTTTTTTAACCTAGGTCAGTTTGAAGAAATTCAACCTGAGTTTGAACGTTACAACGTAAACTTTAAAGTTAACTACGATGTGACTGATGATTTAAATGCTTACTTCGACGCTAAATATGTAAATAGCCAAGGCGAAAGCATAGGCCAACCTGCGTTTTTCTTTTTTGACAGCGACAACAGCATTAAGCTAGATAACCCATACCTAGACCCAAGCATTAAAGCGCGTATGGAAGAAGAAGGTGTTGAGTCAATCATGGTTAACCGCATGATGACTGACTTGGGCCGCCGCGTTGAAAACAACACCCGTGAAACAACCCGTTTTGTTACAGGCTTACAAGGCACTGTATTTGAAGATTGGGAACTAGATACATCAATCGTATACGGTAAAACAGAATTAGAGCGCGAAAATGGCGCTAACATGATTTTAGCAAACTACTTTAATGCGCTTGATGCCGTTGAAGATGCAAATGGTAATATTGTGTGTCGTAGCGCAGAGGCGCAAGCTGATGGCTGTGTACCTGTTAATATTATGGGCTTTGGTGCACCAAGCCAACAAGCCATTGATTACATAAACACAGTGTCTATTGGCGACTCCACCATTGAGCAAACTGTTGTATCTGCCTCGCTTGCAAACGGCGCTATTTTTGAGCTACCAGCCGGTTATGTAGGTATTGCTTTTGGCGCAGAGTATCGTAAAGAAGAAAGCGAAACGAACGAGCCAGATAACGCAGAAGGTACATTTTTTAACGCACTAGGCGAAGATAAAGGCTCGTTTAACGTGCGTGAAGTGTTTTTTGAAGCTTCAATGCCTATCTTAACTGATTTACCGCTTATTCAAGACTTAGTGTTTGATACCGCGGTACGCCATGCCGATTACAGTACTATTGGCGAAGCAACTAGCTGGAAACTAGGCCTTGATTGGACAGTAAACGACGAGCTACGCGTGCGTGTAACGCAATCTGCTGCCCTTAGAGCGCCTAATATTGGTGAAGTTTTTGGCGCACCTAGCCAAACTTTCTACAGTGTTGACGATCCATGTCGTGCTGAAAACCTAAATGACTTGTCAAACAGCACGACCCGCCGCGCTAACTGTGCCGCATTAGGTGTAGCAAATGATTTTAACTCAGACTACGATTCAGCGTCTTTAAATGGCTTAACAAGCGGTAACCGTGACGTAAAAGGTGAAGAGTCAACAAGTACAACGGTAGGTATTGTTTACCAACCAGAGTTTATTGACAACGCAGTATTAACTATCGATTACTGGGAAATTGAACTTGAAGATGCCATTGATACAATCAGCGCGCAAAATATTCTTGACCGCTGTGTAGACAGCACTACTGGCATCAATAACCAGTACTGTAATTTAATTACGCGCGATGCAAACAGCGAAATTTCGTTAATCCAAAACTCTGTATTAAACGTGGCGGGTCAAAAAGCATCGGGTGTTGATTTCGAACTAGGCTACGATTTTGAAGCCCTAGAAGGTAGCTTTAAAACACGTTTAATTGGTACTTACTTAATTGAACGAAAAGACTACCCTTTCCAAGATGATCCAAGCAACTTTATTGAAGCAGCAGGTACTTCTGGGGAAGCTAAATGGCAAGCAAATCTATCTGTAAGCTACTCAATTGACCGCTTTTTCAGCACTGTTGAAACACGCTTTATTGACGAAGTAGACCTTTATACAAATGTTGAACTTGCTCAAAACTCAAACCCTAATAGCAACATGAGCTACGGTAAATACTTTATTACCGATATGACTGTAGGTTACAGCTTCGATAGCGGTGTTGGCGTTAAAGTAGGTGTAGATAACCTATTTAACCGTGAACTACCATACGGTACACGCGGTACAGGCGCCGGTAGCGCAAGCTACGATAACATTGGCCGCTTTGGTTATGTAAGCTTTTCTTACAAGCTTTAATTTAAAGTGAATAATAGGCCAGGCAACGCGTGCCCGGCCTATTTGTTATTTTATATTACTTAGCCAAACACATTGATACGGTTCAAGTTCAATCGTTAACTGCCCTTCCTCTATTGTTTTTCCTGACACTAAGTCAAACCACTGCTGAGTATTAATTAAATTTAAGTCAGCCAATAAAAGTGTTTGCGGTTTATCGCTAATATTAAATACACAAAAAATACTTTGTCTGCGGTCTATACTCTGGCGCCAAAAGCCAAATAATCCACCAGAAAGATGTAACGTAAACTGAGTGGCATTAGGATGAAATGCACGTTGTTTTTTACGCACACCTAATAAGTTTTTAATTGAAGTGAACACTTTGTGATGATGGCTGTATTTTTCGCCAATTGCGGCTAACAGTTTTGATTCTTGCCAACGATGGCGATTAATTGCCCTGTTGTGTTGCGAGTTTTCAAAACGTTCATAATCGTTGGTTGTGGCAAGTAAACTATGAATATATAAGCCAGGTATCCCCTCAAGCGCGAACATAATGGCATGCGCGCACATAAAACGCTCAAAGCCAAATTTGTCAGGCCCATTATGTGTTCCTTGCATTGCATCAAATAACGCAATATTTAACTCATATGGTGTATGGGTGCCATCGTTACTGGTTCGCATTGAAACGCGACCACCAAATTGCATGGTTGTACTGACCAGCGACGCCACTTCAGTTGGCTGCAATAATCCCTCAATTGGACGAAGCCCTATACCATCATGAGACGCAATAAAGTTAAAGTATGCGGTACCGTTTTGCGCAGGTGGCATGCTCATCATCCAATGCTTGAGTGCCGAACTATCACCACTTAATAAGGTATGCAGTAGTAACGGAGGTAAAGCAAAGTTATAAATAGCATGCGCTTCATTGGCATTACCAAAATACGACAGGTTTTCTTGGTTTGGTATATTTGTCTCAGTGATGATCACCACACTTGGCTCAACATGCTCAATAAGCGTGCGCATTAGCCTAACGGCTTCGTGGGTTTGTGGCAGGTTAATACAACTTGTATTAAGTTGTTTCCACAAAAACGCCACTGCATCGAGCCTAAAAAGCCTCACACCGTTATCTAAATAATGACGAATAATGCCTACAAACTCTTTCAAAACTTCCGGGTTTGCAAAATCAAAGTCAACTTGATCATGGCTAAACGTACACCATACATGCTTTTCACCACTGGGAGTTGTTACTGTATTGAGTAAAGACGATGTGCGCGGACGAACAACTTGGCTTAAATCATCGCTTAAGCTTGCAGTTTTAAAGTAATCTTTGCCGGGGTGTAAATCATTTAAAAAGTTTTCAAACCAAACACTTCGGCTAGAGCAATGGTTAATAACTAAATCAGCCATTAGCTTTACATCTTTCGCAATCCGTTTTATGTCTTCCCAATCACCTAACGACTCGTTGACTTGCACGTAATTCATCACAGCAAACCCCTCATCAGAGCTATACGGGTAAAAAGGTAAAATATGCAGGGCGTTAATTTGCATATCGCACTGCTCTTTTATAAATCGATGCAAGGTTTTTAGTGGGGCTTCGATTGGGTTTGCTACCGCAAACTCAGTGTCGTCGTGCTTTATAATCGAATCACCATAAGCAATCAGTACAATGTCTTGCTCATCCCATCGGTTAGTGTGTGGAGTTGGGTCGCGAAGTGGACTGTCACCTAAAATAATTTTAATGAGTTGCTGTGCAAACTCTGCTATCGATATAGGCAGCTCAACATCTTGGTAAATAATGTGTAGGTGCTGCTCTACTCGCTGTAAAAATAATTCATTCACTGTACTCACACGCGACTCCTTTAACCGTTTTTATATTTATTTTTTAACTTAACTGTATTCTTCGTTATCGAGCTCTACCGCCTCTTTTAAACGTTCAAATACATCAGGCATAGCCGATACCACCCGGTTCCAACTTGGCACAAATGGCGCTTCCATTGGATTATCTAAAAAGTGTTGGCCTGCTTCCATAATGTTTTGTGCAAACATTTCTACGGCTTTTTCTTCTTGGTGAACATCCAGTGTTAGCCCGTTCATAAGCGCATCATTGTGGTAGGTTTCAATAAAATCTAAGCCAATTCGGTAGTACGTTGCTTTTAATGAACGAATTGTTTCGCTAGTAAATGTCACCCCTTGCGTAGCAAGTTTTCTAAATAATGCCTTGGTAATATCAATCGACATTTTAGACAAACCGGCACTTTGATCGTCAAGCGACAACGCTTGATGTTTGTGATCGTAGTTATCGGCAATATCTACTTGGCATAAACGGTTATGCGAATAGTTTCGATACATTTCACTCAATACGCCTATTTCAAGCCCCCAGTCACTTGGAATACGAATATCGTTTAATACGTCGCGCCTAAACGAAAACTCACCCGCTAATGGGTACCTAAACGAATCCATATATTCAAGGTAGTCTGTATTACCTAAAATGGTTTTAAATGAGCGTAACAAAGGTGTGACTAATAAACGCGATACGCGCCCATTAATTTTGCCGTTGGCTGTACGCGGGTAAAATCCTTTACAAAACTCGTAGTTAAAACGAGGGTGTGCAACCGGATAAATAAGACGTGCAAGTAAGCTTCTGTCATAGGTTAAAATATCGCAGTCATGAAGCGCTATAGACTCAACCTCGGCGGTTGCAAGCTTATAACCCATGCAATACCAAACGTTACGCCCTTTACCCAGCTCTCTTGGTGCAACGCCTAATTCTTGAAGCTCTTTATCAAGTGCTTGCAAACGTGGGCCGTCGTTCCACAACACTTTGTGATTTTGGTTTAACTCTTTAAAAAAACCAAGTGCATGGCGGTACTGTTGCTCATCGGCCCTATCTAAGCCAATTGTTATTTGCGACAAATACGGTACTTCTCTTAACTCTTTTATTATATTTTGTAGTGCTGGACCTTCTAGCTCACTAAATAAAGAAGGAAGAATTAGTCCCATAGGGCGTTGTTTACTAAAGCTTATTAGCTCTTCTTCTAGTGCTTCAATCGGTCTATCTGCAATATTGTGTAAAGTCGTGATAATGCCATTTTGATAAAAATCAGCCATGTGATTTTTGCTCCTCAATAGTATTTAAAATGCTGCTAATGCTTGGCAATGTTGTAATTTCTTCAACCCAGCCCTGCGGCGCGGGCGATTGAGAATAACGTGCCTTGTTATGCGATAATTTAACCGGCTTTTTACTGCTTGGGTTATTGATGATGATGGCGATATCAGCGTGTTCTAACATCTGCTTATCGTTGTCACTATCACCTAGGGCTATTACTGTGAGAGGCTTTCTAAAATGTTGGGTAAATTGTTTAACTAACCACTGCTGCGCAGCGCTTTTGTCGGTATTTTTAGCAATATGAATAAATCGGCCACCTATCTTTATTTCGTAGCCAAGTGCTGTTACGTCATTTACAAAGGTATCGAGTAATTCGTCACTGCCATACCAGTACAAAGGATCGGAGTAATCACGTGTTTGAGCGCGCCTAGCTTGCGCATTGTTTAATCCGGTAAGCTCGCTTATTTGCTCGCTGCTTAACTCACTAAACAGTTTATAGTGTGCTTTGTATTGTGAATCTAATGTGTCTAAATCACTTAACAAGCTTGATAGCGGAGACGCTAAGGCGTAACACCAATAACCCGCCACTTCTTTACAGCCTATTGGCTTAAGCTCAAAATAGTTTTGCGGTATAAATACTGCTGCGCCATTTTCAACAATAAAAGGCTGCTGAATGTTTAACTCGTTTTTAATTTCAACCACTTCGCAAAATGTTTTGCTGGTATTAAATACCACGGGTATGTGTGCGCTTTGTAACTGCTGAAGTAATTCGCTTACATTGCTTGTGTTGTAATCGGTATGATCGAGTAAAGTACCGTCCAAGTCAGTAAAAATAATAGGCTGTAGGGTATCATCACTTGTTAAGTGCATATTTACTATGTCGCGATTGCTATCAAGCTCAATGAGTGCGTTTGCTTTACGACTCAATGTATTTAAGTTTTCACGAGTTATGCGCTCAAAATGAGAAATAAAATAAACTAACTGCTCGTCTGTCATCGTGCCTGTACCAACACCACTTTTAGCTATTAGCTTTTGTTCTTGCTCTTTTCGCCACGTAAAAACATCTGAAAAGCTAGGCGCTTTGAGCATGATTTTATAATCTATTTTATTAAAAATAGATTTATATTCGTTTGCTAAGCAGCTATTTATACAACGACGCCACACACCTTCTTTATCATTTAATTGTTCTAATTCATTCAGTGGCTCGCTTAGTGAAAATAGCGGCTGTGGCTCGCTTCCTACACACCACCCTTCTAAAAACACAATATCAACAGGCGCTACATTTTTAACCCAATTTTGCTCTGCAACGCAGTCGTCTTGGTGTTTGTTAAAACGCGGTAATGCTACGCCCACCTCACCGGCTAATAACTGAGTAATTGTTTTATTCATCAGGTCGGTATCGTGTGTACCGGGTACGCCACGTGTTACAAATAAAGGATGTACGTCTTGAGCTAGTTGCTTACGGCTTTCTTTACCTAGATAAAAATCGTCGATTGATAAAGCGACCGTATTTAACGACGTATTGTTGCTAAACCACGTGACTAAAAAGTCTGCAAGGGTTGTTTTGCCGGAGCCTTGGCAACCATTAATGCCAACAAAAAGAGGAGTTGATGATTTTTTTGATTCGAGAATGTCATGCGCAAGAGGTACAAAGTACTGCTCACTTAAATATTGATACTTTAAAGGCAGTTGATGCTTTGCTAAAAACGGGGTTATATCCACAATATTGGCCTCTGACATAGTAACTCCTTAAATACATAGTGTTCAGAGTACTAAATGCAGGGACTAGACCAATATTATTTTTATAACCTTTTTAATAGGTTATAAAAAAGGCGCGTTTAAAACGCGCCAAATTGGTGCAAATATTTTAACTAATGTTCAAAGTTAAGCAGCGGTTTGCTCTACTTTGGGTAGCACTAAATTAAGCACTATACCTAAAACGGCACACAAGCTAACGCCCTCTAAACTAAATTGACTGCTACCTATGTGCATACCGCCAATGCCACACACTAAAATAAGGGCAACAATACTTAAGTTACGAGGCGCTGTTAAATCATCACCCGACTTAACCAACGTATTGAGTCCAACAACCGCAATCGAACCAAATAATAAAATCATAATACCGCCCATCACAGGCACCGGTATGGTTTGTAACCCAGCCCCCATTTTTGCAATAAATGCCAGAGCAATAGCAATAATAGCGGTCCACATCATTACTTTTGGATTAAAGTTTTTAGTTAGCATTACCGCGCCAGTCACCTCTGAATACGTGGTGTTTGGCGGGCCTCCAAATAACGACGCCGCAGATGTTGCTAATCCATCACCAAACAAAGTACGGTGCAGACCTGGCTTTTTTAAAAAGTCTTTTTTAGTCACTTGGCTTATAGCCATCATATCGCCTATATGCTCAATAGCTGGCGCAATGGCCACAGGCACCATAAACAAAATAGCCTGCCATTTAAACTCTGGCAGTGTAAAGTTTGGAATAGCAAACCAGTGTGCATTACTTACCGCATCAAACTGTACTACCCCCAACGCAAGCGATAAACCATAGCCTGATATTACGCCTGCCAATATAGGAATTAACTTAAATACTCCTTTACCCCACACGGCAAAAATAAGCGTTACCACAAGTGAAAACATGGAAATTAAAATAGCACTGTTGTAATCAATTAGTTGAACGCTGCCATCACCTGTTTTACCCATTGCCATATTAACTGCAACAGGCGCAAGCGCTAAACCTATCACCATAATAACGGGGCCAACAACAACCGGTGGTAAAATTTTATGAAGAGTCGCCACACCTTTAAATTTAACTAACAAACCTAACAGCATATAAGCAACGCCAGCGGCCATTAACCCGCCCATCGTAGCGGGTACGCCCCACATTTGTACACCTGCAATAATGGGTGCTATAAACGCGAACGAAGAGGCTAAAAATATTGGTACCTGCCCTTTAGTCACTAATTGAAATAGTAATGTGCCAACACCTGCAGTTAATAGCGCCACACTAGGATCGAGTCCCGTTAATAACGGCACCAATACCAATGCACCAAATGCAACAAATAGCATTTGTGCGCCGGTTAAAATTGTTTTAATTGAAAACGTTGCGTTACTTTTCACTACACACTCCTAAATTTAAACATTGCTTTTTGCAGTTATAAAGTAATAAACAAACACGAAAAAGGCCTTCCTCAGAAAGCCTCTTTAATGATTGCATTGCCCATAACGCGAAACACAATTAACGCTAATTAATGACGACTACACCGTACCAAATATTTTATCACCCGCATCACCTAAACCAGGCACTATATATCCTTTCTCGTTTAAGTGGCTGTCTACCGCTGCGGTAAATATTTCTACATCAGGGTGAGCTGCTAACGTTTTTTCTACCCCTTCTGGGGCTGCAACTAACACTATAACTTTGATTTCTTTACAGCCCGCTTTTTTTAACATGTCTATTGTGGCAATCATCGAGCCACCTGTTGCAAGCATCGGGTCAATAACTAAGCTAAGACGTTGTTCAATGTTACCAACCAACTTCTCAAAATAAGGAATTGGCTCAAGCGTTTCTTCGTTGCGTTGAAGGCCAACTACACTCACTTTAGCCGCAGGCAACAACTGCATAACACCATCCATCATACCTAAACCTGCACGTAAGATAGGCACCACTGTAATTTTTTTGCCTTTAATATGCTGTACGTTAAGTTTGTTACCGTCCCAACTGGTTATTTCATTGTCTTCAAGGGGAATATTTTTCGTTGCTTCGTACGTTAATAATGTGCCAACTTCTGAGCACAGCTCACGAAAGCTTTTAGTGCTAATGCCGAAAGCGCGCATTAAACCTAATTTATGTTGAACAAGTGGATGAGTAATAACGTGAATAGCCATGATGAAAACCTACTTAGACAATAATTAGCGATATTTTATATTAAAAATGATCATTTGACCTGTAGTTTTAAACCAATTCTCATACATTGTGCGCAAATATATGTGTTTGTTTGATATTTATGCATAACACAATTGTAAAAGTTCAGCTGTTGGTTTTAAACCAACTCACAACTTGGTCATGCATATAACTATTTATTTTATAATGCTCCGGGCTCCAGCCGGCTAAAAAGCGATAAAAATCAGCCCAAGCAGCAGGCCACAACGCCTTCCATTCCTTTTTTACCGCTTGAGCAGGTATATTAGGTTGATACTGAGTGAGTGCATGTTCTAACTCATAAAAATAATAGGTAAGTTCGCTTGTTGCATGAGCATGTAATTCTTCACAGCTATAGCAGCTCGTCATAAAATACATAACATCCACTATACCAACGCCAGCGCCTGTGTACTGAAAGTCGTAACCACGTATCTCATTATTTGAATTAACGGCAAAATTGGCCACTTTAGCATCGCCATGTAGTAACGTTTTATATCTAGCGTGTTCTAACTGGTAAGCTAATTTTTTAGCTGCCGCTTTTATATCAAACTGATTATTAGGGTTTGATACAAGCGCGTTAAATTCATCTGGCCGAGTATTTAAATGCCAATAACACCCTTGCTCCCACAAACCATCATGCTGCTTATTTAAATTAAACGCATGAAAGTGAGCAAGCCACTTTAATATTGGCTTTATATGCAACGAGCTGGCTTGCGTAAACCCAAACTGAGTAAAATTTTTAAATACCAGCGCATACTCATCGCCACAATTAATAGCACTCACACATTCAATACTGCTTGCTGTTTTAGGTAAATGCTGGCTGTAATGCTTATAAAAGTTATATTCAACATTATAAGACTGCTGCTTTCTTTTTAATGCAAATTCGCTTTGCTTAATTTTTGGATGGTTTATGTGGCTGGGTATTCTAATCGCCTTTATAACACAAGACACATTATCAAGCCTGCACTCAATAATACTGCCACACCCGCTCCAAAGCGAGGTAAGTGTTACACCTATTTCAATATGTTTAAAGTGAGGCTGTAATAAGGAAAGGTAAAATGCCATAGCTGTATTGAGTAATTAATTTTTTGTAGTTTAGCATTAGACGGTATTATTAGTGAAAGTACTTAATTAAACCCAATGCTTTAACAAGCCCACAGCTTTTATTTTTAAATGGCACCCATTTTTAATTTTTTAGTTGTACTTCTCGCTGTCGCATATACATGGCATCTATAATTGAATAAAGTGCTTTAACATCAATGGTGCTTCCTTGAGATTTAATGCCCCCATCTTTTCCTATTAAAGTAACGGTATTGTTTTTTAGTTGATATTGCTGCCTAACATTTGACATGAACGACTCGGATAACCGACCAGAGTAGTTAGTTAAAGCCTCACTTTCTTTCAAAATAAACCAAACTATGTGTCGGTCATTAATTCCTTCTGAGCTGTTTTTCATTAGGCTTAATGCGTGCTCAGTATCTGTAGGTTTATTTAATATAATCAGGCGATTTTCCCATCGTAAACTGGATAAGTCATTCAATGGAATACTTTCACTAGCATTCGAAAACACGCTGAATACGAGTAATAGAAGGTATTTGAGATATCTCATAACATAGCCTAAAAATAGAGTTTATAAGTAAAATACGTTCTATTTGGCTTTGCGGTTTTGCTTATTTTACTTTTTGCAATCGGGACTGAAAAGTATAAGTGTAATCGATATCATGCGAGCAGCTGCGGGTACAATAATGTGTTTTTCAAGCCAACCTTACTTGTCAATCACCTCTATTGAGATGTTCTTGTACTTCATCCGAAAAACCAGCAATTTGCTCCGAACTTAGTAATCCCTGAAATTTAAACAAACGAAGCTGAAGCATAACTTTCGCTCTCGAATTATAATCAAATATTTCCGACATTTTTTTATCGCAACTATTAATCAACTTATACAAGCTAATGTATTTTTCGTGGTTCGAAAGCGCATCATTATTAATCCTTTCCACGGCGTCATCTAAAGTCATTTTGCAATATCTGTCTAACGTAGCAACCTTTACTTTTTTAAATTGTTTCCAATCTGCTTCCGAAATCATTTTAACCTCTTTCGACCTAACTAGCCTGTAATTAACTTGTTTTAATTTTATTTATCTAGCTTAAACAACCATAACCGAGTCCTATTTGGGTTCAATTAGTTCTACCAATCTTACGAGAAATGTTAGAAGAGGATATACGGTTGTTTTGGTTTTTAAAATCACATACACACCTTGCGCTTTTAAAGAATGAATGCCTAGCGCTTCGGCAATGTCCTTTGACATGACATCGTCTCGTAAGCTTAGTTCTACTACTTTGATTTTGAAATTAACGAGGTAAAACCCTGTCTTTCTAGGTTGGGTATATCTAGGCATTTTAGCCTCCTCAAAGTGATGAGGAGGTGTCCACTAAAACGGGTGAGGATCAAATTCCCTCAGGCTTGGCTTGTTAGGTGAGTTATACAGGAACATAAAAACACCAAACAAGATTGCTAACTTCAGTAGCGGCAAAGGTAACATTGCCTCCTTTGAAATTAATTCTATAAATTGTAAAAGTATGTACTTGACCTTTATGCGCAGGATGAGGAGCCTTGAAAGGTTTTTGCTTTAGAGGCTCCCAAGAATATCTCCAAATATTTTTACCGTTAATCTTCATAGTTTGGCCATCGAAACCAATATCATGAAACTTCCAGTTATCCATATTCACCTAGACATAATGACTCCCACACGGTGTTAGCCTCCGCTTTTCGTGGGTTAGCTTAATTCAAAGCCAGAGCCATAATTAGTTTGTCAATTAACTAAACAGCAGAGGCTAACATGAATAAACATAGCATA
>Ga0209712_10000086_pt1 | contig 75481 bp, 59 predicted proteins | sample ArcOceMetagenome_FD_187443 | JGI IMG/M metagenome (GOLD analysis project Ga0209712, IMG submission 187443) | Marine eukaryotic phytoplankton communities from Arctic Ocean - Arctic Ocean - Greenland ARC118M Metagenome (SPAdes) (version 2) | ecosystem: Environmental > Aquatic > Marine > Oceanic...
CGATACGTTTTAACGCAATTGACGGGATCATACCGACATCTGGCGCATGAGCACCATTACCCGCTGCTGGTGCAAAAAATTGTACTAGCGCTGAACGGTGACGGCGTTTGCCATCGACCAATATTAAGGTTTGATCAGATGCCGTACCGCGTAAAGACGTCGGACGGACAAAAGCACTACCATCTCCCGTTGCTGGTGTAGCGGTATAACTTGGTATTAATGCCTTTAAACTATCTGTTAGATCGACACCACTCACTGAGTTCAAATCATCAGCCGATAAAATATCTATAGGTACCGGTGAGTCAGCAACCGTTCTTTCTTTAGAACTACGCGAACCGATAACTGAGATTTTCTCAATATCATCACTTGTTACTTGAGCTGGCTCTTGTGCTAGGGCAGTTTGACTTGCTGCACCTAGTATTACCGGCAGTATGAGTGTTTTTATGACTTTATTTTTCATTGTTATTCCTTTATTTTTCATTGTTGTTATTCCTCTTAGTATTTATCAATTGAAAGTCTCAGTTGGGTACGTCATTATAATTTGATAAGTAATACAGTTCTGAACTTCCCTTAATTGTTGTATTGCTAATAAATTTTATTATTATTATTTGTAGTTTATAGCACTTTTTAAAATTCTTTTATTGCATATCAACATAAATAAGCTAATAAATAAAATTATATTTTTCAATGTATGTATAACCTATATTAATGGTATTGAAGATAAATATAGCCAATATATATTATGATTTATTGCATTCATCGTAAGTGGCGCTATTGATTTTGTTGAAGGATGCTTTAAAACAATCGATAAAATATCGAGCTTGATCACTTAAGGCCCTATTTCCTGAAAATACGGCCATTACCGGTATTTTAGGTTGTTGTTTTAACCGACAAATATGAAAGTCATCGGCTGCACGTGTATTTAATAATGTGCTAATCGTTATTGAGTCAACCAAAGTATAACCCATACCTTCTAAGGTTAGAGAGCATGCAAGGTAGTGAGAATGTACATTAGCGACGACATTTGGTTTAAATTTCATTTCAGCAAATAAGTTATTACATTCAACGCCAATGGGTGTCGATGCAAAATTAGAAACATAAGGTTTATCTTTTAATGAAGATAAGTCCAACGCATTGTTATGGGCAATATCCCAAGCTTTGGGAAGTAAACACAATATTTCTGTCGCACCAATATCGATACTATTCATACTCTGATGTTCGTTTACCCCATGGGTAAACCCTAAATTATAGGATCCAGTCCTATCTTCAAGGTTTGATAATATCTGCTCAGTATTCATAGTTGATATAGAACAAGAAAACCGTTTAAATTTAGTTTGAAAATTAACCACTGTATTTGGCATAACCGCCATTGATAGCGTATTAGTTGCTGCTATATGGACATGTCCGGCGTAACCACTACGCATTTTCTCAGCTAAACTTCTGATAATTTCAAGTGATTCATGGGCGCGAGAAGCCTCTTCAAAAAGTATTTTAGCTTCTTCTGTTGGTACCAAACGCCCTTTATAACGTTCAAACAGTTTAATACCTAATTTGTGTTCAGCCTGTTTTATCGTCGTGGTAACCGAAGGTTGTGTGATCCGTAATTTTTGAGATGCGCCAGTTACACTTTGAGCGGTCATAACAGCAAAAAATACTTCTAAATGTCGCAGGTTCATTTATATGTCTTATATCATTAAGTTAATAGTTCACTGTAAACCATTAATATAGGTTATACAATTCTCAAAAAATATGATTTTATTTATCAATATTTTTATGATTATATAAAGTTATAAAGATGAGTAAACCGTAATTGATGTTTAAAACAGTAATAGAGAATAAAATGATCAACAAAAAATCAGTACTTTATCGCTCTCCAAATAGTCATTATCCAAAAGCGATAAAATCGAATGGAATGCATATACAAGATACGTCAGGTAAAAGCTATTTAGACATGAGTGGTGGCGCTGCCGTATCCGTGATAGGTCATAGCAATACTCACGTTATTGAAAGAATGAAAGAACAACTGTCTCAATTATCATTTGCACATACCTCATTTTTTACCAATGAACCTCAAGAAGAATTAGCTAAAAGGTTAGCTGAACGATTTACTGAGCTAGGTGCTCGGGCTTATTTTACTTCAGGGGGCTCTGAAGCAAATGAAACAGCGATTAAACTTGCATGGCAATATTGGCAGATAAAAGCCAAATCAACTAAAAAAATAATTATCAGTCGTCAACATAGTTATCACGGTAACACCTTTGGTACCTTATCTATCAGTGGTAATGATGGCCGCCGTCTCAAATCAGCAGCGCCATTAATTGATTGGCCTAGAATTTCTGCCTGTTATGCTTATCGATATCAAAAAAATGCTCAAACGTCAGAAGAATATGGTCTACAGGCCGCCAATGAATTAGAAATAGCGATTTTAACTCAAGGTGAAGAAAATGTAGCGGCTTTTATATGTGAACCTGTTGTTGGCTCCTCGTTGGGCGTAGTTCCAGCCGTACCCGGCTACCTCAAACGTATACGCCAAATTTGTGATCAATATAATGTTTTACTTATTTCTGATGAAATTATGTGTGGTAGTGGCCGAACAGGCACTTACTTTGCTCATGAACAAGATGGTGTTATCCCTGATATCACGACGTTAGCAAAAGGCATTGCCGGTGGTTATCAACCGCTAGCAGCAACGTTAATTAGAGCCCATATGGTTGAAGCTTTTGATACGAGTGGCTTTGCCCATGGTCATACTTATGTTGGCCACCCTATCGCTTGTGTCGCTGGTTGCGCTGTTCAAGATGTACTTGATCATGATAACTTACTTAACGCATGTAAAACTAAAGGGCTTGAATTTTCCCAATTATTGTTGGATAGGTTTAAAGAACATCCTCAAGTAGGTAATATTCGTGGCCGAGGACTTTTTCAAGGGATTGAACTGGTTTCAAATAAAGACACTAAAGCCGGCTTTTCACTAAATTGTAATTTAGCAAATAAATTAACAAATGCCAGTATGAAGCACGGGCTTATTTGCTATCCTGGCAATTCTTTAATCAACGGAGAATATGTTCCCCACATACTCTTAGCGCCCCCTCTTATTTTAAATCACGCTAACATGGAAGAATGTGTTGATAAAATTGATAAAATTTTGGACAGTGTATTTTGATGAAAAACATGAATATTGACAAGGTAAAAGACGATTCTATGACAGTGAAACCTTTTATTGTGATGAGTGCGCCAAATGGCGCCCGATTAACCCATAAAGATCATGTGAATTTACCAATAACGCCCATAGAATTAGCCGATTGTGCAGAAGCACTTTTAAAGGTTGGTGTCTCTATTTTACATTTACATGTAAGAGATGATGACGACAAACACTCACTCGATGCCGATAAATATAAAGCCGCTATTAAAGCAATAACCGAACGTATTGGTAACCAACTAATATTACAAATCACGACTGAAGCAGTAGGCATTTATCAGCGTCACCAGCAAATGGCCTTGGTACGTCAACTAAAACCAGAAGCGGTGTCTTTGGCTTTAAGAGAGTTATGCCCAGATGAAAATAGTTTAGCAGAAGCGAGTGTGTTTTTTAAAGAGATCTATAAAGCCGGTGTTTGGTCACAATACATACTTTATTCCCCAGCAGATGTTTTAAAGTTTAACCAATTACGCAAGCAAGGTTTTTTTGGTGAAGAAAAGCCTTTTGCATTATTTGTTTTAGGTCGTTATAGCGATACCTTAACAGGTGATCCCGATGAGCTCGACTCCTTTCTAAAGTGCTTTGAAGAAGGTGATTTTCCATGGGCTGTTTGTTGTTTTGGCTCTACAGAAAGTCAAGCGGTAGCTCTCGCTTGGGCTTGTGACGGGCATGTAAGAATAGGTTTTGAAAATAATCGGCTACTCCCTGATGGAAGTATTGCCAAAGACAATGCGCAATTGGTCAAAGAAACACTAGTGACTAATGCTTTAGAGCCAATTTCACGGCCACTAGCAACAGCGGATTGGATAAGACAACACTTAATCACCAATAATTAACATTGATTAAAAAACAAGCATAGAGATAATCAGTAATAAATAGGGTGTGTATAGACGCGCCAAAAGCATAAAAATGGTGATAACGATTTAATGCTTAGTGATAAAATAACTGATAGTAGTCATTTAAGTTGAGTTATTTAATTCCAAAGATAACTCAACTTTAGCCTAATACCCCAAAAAAAAGATAGATTTACTCAATATCCTACTAAGTTATGACAATCATCATTAACTAAAATAGGTCTACATTTCAGGCTATGACTTTATATGAGTGTTAGCTTTGTCACAAATCCCCTCCCAAGCTTAATAGAAACTCAGGAGGTAAATTTACACTATAAATCTAAGGCTTGATCGGTAAATACATACTTTAATTTGTCTATTCGATAATCAAATTAGCTATACCGTTACAATTAATATAAATGAATTATATCACCTTATTAAATGAATTTTGGTGCCTGAGGCTGATCATGACGACGAGTAACATACAAAGTACAATCGCTACTACCTTTGTTTTCAAAGCTACGAGTTGATTCTATTGGTGTAGTAAAGGTATCACCTTTAGTCAACCTAATATCTTCGCCATCTACGTTAATATTAACCTCCCCTTGATGAACAAAAACAACCTCTTCTTCATAGCGAATATGGCGATTAACTTTAGCACCTTTTTCTATTTTCAATCCACGAACAACAAAATTATGAGACCAATTTAATTTGCTCGCAGGTAGATCTTCAGTTGCGTTTTTTGGCACAACCCATGATGGCTTAGGCATTTTATTGATTGATAAACAGATAAAAAAAATGGTTGCCTCTTATGTCGGCGAGAATGCGCATTTTGCCGCTCAAATGATGAGTGGCGAACTAGACGTTGAGCTAACGCCTCAAGGAACTTTGGCAGAAAAGATCCGAGCGGGAGGCGCTGGTATCCCTGCATTTTATACTGCGACAGGCTATGGTACGCCTGTTGCTGAAGGTAAAGAAGTCAAAGCCTATGATGGTAGGCATTACATACTTGAAGAATCAATCAAAGGGGATTTTGCCATTGTTAAAGCGTGGAAAGCTGATCCTTATGGTAATTTGATTTTTAGAAAAACGGCAAGGAATTTTAACCCGTTAGCGGCAACGGCAGGAAAAATTACCGTGGTAGAAGTGGAAGAAATTGTCGCCCTCGGGGAGTTAGACCCCGATCAAATACATACGCCAGGTATTTATGTCAATCGAGTGATTCAAGGTACATTTGAAAAAACAATCGAGCAACGCACAACACGTCCATCAGCGACTCCTTCAATATAGGCAATATAACTTATGGCACTTTCAAGAGAACAACTAGCACAGCGAGTAGCTCAAGAGCTCAAAGACGGTTATTACGTAAATTTAGGTATTGGTATTCCAACCTTAGTTGCCAATTACGTGCCTGATGGCATAGAGGTTATGCTGCAATCTGAAAATGGTTTACTCGGTATGGGACAATTTCCCACTGAAGATGAAATTGATGCTGATTTAATTAATGCCGGTAAACAAACCGTCACTATGGCTACAGGCGCGTCAATATTTGATTCTGCAGCATCCTTTGCCATGATCCGTGGTGGCCATGTTGACCTAACCGTTTTAGGTGCTTTTGAAGTTGATGTCAATGGTAATATTGCCTCATATATGATCCCTGGCAAGCTAATCAAAGGCATGGGTGGGGCAATGGATTTAGTGGCTGGTGCAGATAATATTATCGTTACCATGACGCATGCTTCAAAACATGGCGTTTCTAAACTATTAGCAAATTGTACCTTGCCATTAACAGGTAAAGCTTGTATTAAAAAAGTATTAACAGACTTAGCCTTTATTGAAATAAAAGACGGTAAATTTCACTTACTTGAACGAGCACCGAGGGTGAGTATTGAAGAAATAGTGAAGTTGACCGATGGTGAACTCGAAGTACCAGAGCATGTCCCTGAAATGAGCTTTTAGTAAGTTGAAATAGATGTTGAAAATGTCTACTTGGGGTTCAGCTTCTAATGTTGGGAACAAAAGCAGTATTAATCATTATAGTGGTTAGTCAAATTTCTTACGAAATTGACTAGGTGTGTTACCGTATAATCTTTGACGGCATGGTGATAGCCATTTAAGGCATGTATTTAAAGATGGACCCACAAGTAAAGGCGGGTTACGTTACTGTATTAATTTAGCATCACTTCGTTTTATTCATCGTAATGAGATAGTCAGCAATGGCTATGCTGATTACGTTGATCAAGTAGAGGATTTATCAAAATGACAATTGAACGTACTATTTTAGCTGGCGGTTGCTTCTGGGGAATGCAAGATCTTATACGCAAACTTCCTGGAGTTATGTCAACTCGGGTAGGTTATACCGGCGGTGACGTTATCAACGCCACTTATCGAGATCATGGTAATCACGCCGAAGGCATAGAAATCTCTTTTAATAATGATATTGTTAGTTTCCGCAGTATCCTTGAATTATTTTTTCAGATCCATGACCCATCAACAAAAAATCGACAAGGAAACGACTTAGGGGCTTCATATCGTTCAGCGATTTATTATTGTTCAGCTGAACAAAAGACTACAGCGATGCAAACAATCATCGATGTTGATGCATCAGGTTTATGGCCTGGGCCTGTCGTTACCGAGTTAGTTCCTGAAGGAGACTTTTGGGAAGCCGAAATAGAACATCAAGATTATCTACAAAATACACCCCATGGCTATACTTGCCATTTTCCTAGAAGTGATTGGGTATTACCCTCAGTAAAGTGAGTCAGTAAAAGGGATAGTGTAAGAGCTGGTGATCAAATAGGGGACTTGTAAGCATTCAACTTACATATACTTTAGTGGCAACGAGATCAGTTTTCCATCAAATTGAAGGCACTATTGAATGCGTTACCTAGTAATTTAACCTTACTTGCTTCTCTTGGTATTTGTTGACCTAAAGAACAACCAATAGCTATCGTTAGCAATGCGGACAAAGAAGACGTTTGGATGTTGTAATTTATATGTGGTTTTTAATATTTTTAGAAAGAAGAAATGTACGTAGATTGGGTCATACCATCGTGCTTGTGTATAAAGAAGATCATTTTTGATACTGAAAATAACTTAAATAAAGGCGAAGATTGACAGGTTTTCCTTTAAACATAATTATTTTGAAAATTTACAACTTTATAAGTAGGCAAAAAAAAAGCGAACCAAGTGGTTCGCTTTTTTATTAGTGACTTGTTTAATAAATTAGATAGTCACGAACTTAATACCTGACTAACAAAAAAACATTAGTCTTGATAACTAGAAATCGGAGGACAAGAACAAATCAAATTCCGATCGCCATAAACATCATCAATACGGTTAACCGTTGGCCAAAATTTATTTTTCGCCGCCGCGGCTACTGGGAATACCGCTTCTTGGATACTGTAAGCACGATCCCAAGTTGTAGTAATATCTGCCAGTGTATGGGGTGCGTTGTGCAATGGATTATCTTCTAATGTCCATTCACCTGAGGTGACTTTACGTACCTCATCACGAATACAAACCATCGCTTCTACAAAGCGATCTAATTCAACTTTAGACTCAGACTCCGTAGGCTCGATCATAAAGGTACCGGCAACTGGGAACGACATAGTTGGCGCATGAAATCCATAATCCATTAGACGTTTAGCGATGTCTACTTCAGTAATACCCGACTCTGCTTTTAATGGGCGTAAGTCAATAATACATTCGTGGGCAACACGGCCATTTTTACCTGTATATAAAATAGGGTAATGTTCGTCTAATTTTTTCGCTAGGTAGTTAGCATTAACAATGGCGTATTTAGTCGCATCGGTTACGCCTTTTTTGCCTAACATGGCAATGTAAAGGTAAGAGATACATAAAATACTGGCACTACCGTAAGGTGCAGCAGATACTGCGCCATTACCTTTCGTGCTTTCGTCAACGTTAATTAACACGTGATCTGGCAAGAATGGCGCTAGATGGGCTTTAACACCGATAGGCCCCATGCCAGGTCCACCACCACCGTGTGGAATTGAGAAAGTTTTATGCAAGTTAAGGTGAGAGACATCGGCACCAATTAAACCAGGCGATGTAACACCCACTTGAGCGTTCATATTTGCGCCATCAAGGTAAACTTGACCGCCATTGTCATGAACAATGTTACAAATTTCAGCCACTGTTGTCTCGTACACACCGTGTGTTGACGGATAGGTGATCATTAAACAAGCTAAGTTGTCAGCCATCTCTGTTGCTTTACTGCGCAGGTCGTCCATGTCAACGTTACCTTCTTTGTCACAAGCGACCACAACCACTTTCATGCCAACCATTTGAGCTGACGCAGGGTTTGTGCCATGAGCAGAAGAAGGAATTAAACAAATATTACGATGACTGTCGCCACGGCTTTCATGATATTTAACAATTGAGATTAATCCAGCATATTCACCTTGTGCACCCGAGTTAGGTTGCATTGAGATGTTATCGTAACCGGTGAGTTCAACTAACCAGTCACCGAGCTCGTCAATCATTTTTTTATAGCCGAGTGTTTGATCAACAGGAGCAAATGGGTGCATATTAGCAAATTCTGGCCATGACACTGGGATCATCTGCGCAGTGGCATTCAACTTCATGGTACAAGAGCCCAAGGCAATCATTGAATGATTAAGAGCTAAATCTTTGTTCTCTAATCTCTTGATATAACGTAACATTTCAGTTTCGCTATGGTATGAGTTAAATACTGGATGGGTTAAAATTTCAGACTCACGTACTAATGACGCAGGAATTGAACAATGACCATCATCAATAATTTGTTGATCAAGTGCTGCAACATCTAAACCATGACCTGTACCTAATAAAATATCAAAAAGGCCAGCAATGTCAGTTCTTGTTGTAGTCTCGTCAATAGAAATGCTAATTTGACCTTCAACATCAGTGCGGAAGTTAACGTCTGCGGCTAATGCACGAACCACAATATCCTCTTTACTAAAGCCATCAATCGCATCAAGATTAAAAGTTAAAGTATCAAAATAGTGAGCATGATTGGCTATTAAGCCTTTTGATGCTGTGCCTAATGATAAGATATCCGCTAAACGATGAATTCGATTAGCAATAGTTTTTAAACCCTCAGGTCCATGATACACCGCATAAAACGCCGCCATATTGGCTAATAATACTTGGGCAGTACAAATGTTTGAGTTGGCTTTTTCACGACGAATATGTTGTTCACGTGTTTGCATTGCCATACGTAACGCTGGGTTACCGCGAGTATCTTTTGATACACCAATAATTCGACCAGGTAATGAACGTTTATATTTATCACTGGTAGTAAAGAATGCAGCGTGTGGTCCACCGTAGCCCATTGGTACGCCAAAACGTTGAGTTGAACCGATAACGGCATCAGCGCCTAACTCACCCGGTGATTTAAGTAAGACTAAGCTCATGATATCAGCAGCAACCGCTACGATCGCTTTTTTCTCATGGATGCGGGCAATTAAGTCGCTCACATCCGTTACTTCACCCGTTGCACTTGGGTATTGAATAAGTGCACCAAAAATATCGTGGTCTACCGCTTCGTTTGCTGGCGCTACAATTACGTCAAAGTTAAACATTTCAGCTCGTTGCTTAACAAGATCGATAGTTTGTGGGTAAACATCAGATGAAATAAAGAATAAGTTGGATTTTTTATTTTTAGAGACACGTTTTGCCAGTGCCATCGCCTCGGCTGCCGCAGTACCTTCATCGAGTAATGATGCTGAAGCGAGTTCAAGACCTGTCAGGTCGATACACATTTGTTGGTAATTTAATAATGACTCTAAACGACCTTGGGCGATTTCTGGTTGGTAAGGCGTATAAGCGGTGTACCAGCCTGGATTTTCTAAGACGTTACGTAAAATAACATTAGGGGTATGTGTACCGTAATACCCTAAACCAATATAAGTATCGTTGACTTTATTTAAACTAGCCACTGCCTTTAAATCACTGAGTGCTTGTACTTCTGTTTTACTTTCTTCAATAGCGGGCAATTGTGTTAAGCGAATGTCATCAGGCACAATTTCATTGATCAAGTCATCAACAGTCTCTGCACCAATGTCGTTCAACATTGTTTGAGTTTGTTCAGCGTTAGGGCCGATGTGGCGACGGATAAAATCTTGAGTTTGCTCAAGTTCTGCTAGCGTATGAGTAGTCATAAAACAGCTTCTCTAAAAAATGTAAAAAAAAGAAAGCCTCAAACATGTTGTTAGAGGCTTATATAACGGTGTTCGTAAACAATCCACTTTATATAAGTAACTCAAATTAAAAGTTAAATAAGATTTAAGTTAGCTTATTTAACCAGTAATGAAAGCTACTCTGTACAGGAGTAAAATTTAATTGAAGATTAATCTTCGTCAAGTATATTTTGGTAACCATCTGCATCGAGCAAACTTTCAACTTCGTTTGCATCATCCAGTTTAATTTTAAATAACCAACCTTCACCAAAGGCGTCTGAGTTGACTAACTCAGGGGCATCTTCAAGCTCTTCATTTACAGCAATAACTTCACCAGAAACTGGGGCATATATGTCTGAAGCCGCTTTTACTGATTCACATACCGCTACGTCATCACCGGTTGATACCGTATCACCAACATCAGGTAACTCAACAAATACCATGTCACCTAAAAGATCTTGGGCATGTTCAGTAATACCAACAGTAACAGTACCGTCACTTTCGGTACGAACCCATTCGTGTGATGCTACGTATCTTAACTCTGAAGGAATCTTGCTCATTTTTATTGTTCCTGTATTAATTATATTGTTAACTTTTAAGAAAGTCTTTTGTTATAGCTTACCTAAAACTAGCAATGATATTTGCTAGTTCATACTATAACCTAAATTTTAATTTTATTTGAGCTAGTCAATAACTTTACCACTGACTCAAAACTTATTTATTATAAACTAAGCACTTAAGTTGATGGTTAAAAAACTTTTTTACCGTTACGAACAAAGCTCGCTTTGGTCACTTGTACTTTAACGAGTTTTTTACGCATTTCAACTTCTACTGTGTCACCAATTTTCACACTGCGGGGGACACGTGCCATAGCAATGCTGTGGCCTAGGGTTGGTGAAAAAGTTCCCGAAGTAACCTCACCTTCACCAAATTGAGTTATGACCTTCTGATGAGAACGCAAGACGCCTTTCTCTTTAAGTATCAAACCAACAAGCTTAGGTTGATCGCCAGCCGCTTTTTGTGCCGTTAAAGCTTCTCGACCAATAAAATCACGATCTTCAGGTTCCCATGCAATAGTCCACGCCATATTGGCGGCAATGGGTGAGATGGTTTCATCCATATCTAAACCATAAAGATTCATCCCGGCTTCTAAACGAAGGGTATCACGGGCGCCTAAACCACAGGGTTTAACGCCAGCGTCAAGTAAGTCTTGCCATAATTTAGCAGCCACAGTGTCTGGAACAATAATTTCATAACCCTCTTCACCGGTATAACCAGTAGTCGCAATAAACACGTCACCTACTTGTACACCAAAAAAGGGCTTCATACCTTCAACGGAGGCTTTTTGCTCATCAGTTAATAATGTCGCCACTTTTGCTTTAGCTTCTGGGCCTTGCACTGCAAGCATACCAAATTCAGGGCGTTCACTAATAACAAGATCAAACCCTGCAGACTGTTTAGTCATCCAAGCCATATCTTTTTCACGTGTTGCTGAGTTAACCACTAAACGGTAATCAGTATCGGTAAAAAAATAAATAATTAAATCATCAATCACGCCGGCTGCTTCATTTAACATACCGGTATAAAGTGCCTTACCCGGTACAGTTAACTTTGCAACGTCATTTATCACTAAACGACGCAAAAAGGCTTTAGCGTCTCTACCTTGGATATCAACAATAGTCATGTGAGAAACATCAAACATACCGGCAGCCGTTCGAACCGCATGATGCTCTTCAATTTGAGAGCCATAGTTGATCGGCATTTCCCAGCCATAAAAATCAACCATTTTTGCGCCTGCTTCTAAATGCTTGCCATGTAATACTGTTTTATTACTCATACGGTTTCACCTGTTAATCATCTACCTTTAAAGACCTTGTCTTATATAAAGTAGAATAAAGATTGAATATTTACAAAATAATGAATTTATTATAAACCTAGAAAGCTGTTGATTCAACAAGTAAAGTGCGTTTTATAAAATATAAAACTGACTAATAAAATATAACGGAATTAAATTTGACAAAGGCGCATTTTAAAAAATTAAATTCCAACAGCATTACTCTCACTGTATATTAGTTGTGATTAATTTTTAGAATAAATATTTTTTCTCTTTTGGAAAAATTCGGTTGCTAGAGTAAAGTTATTGTTAGAGACATCTTTTACCCATAGTGATAATTTAATGGTTCGATATAAGATGTCGTGATAACTCTTGTTTATTATGTTATTCGACTAAATTTTGTTATTGATTTTTGCTAATAGTGGCAAGTTACGTTGATAGCCTAATGCCTGTCGAATCAGTAATTTTTTGGCTGGTGCAAAGTGATTGAGTAATGTCATGCCAAACCCTCGTAATAATTTAGGAGCTTGGTGTTGTGGGGAGAATACTTGTTTAATGGCTTCCATAGCAATAACCATTTCGGTTGCCTCACTTTTTCGCCATCGAGAAAAAGCCTTGAGTGCTTTGCTGCAATTATTGATATTACTAACATCTACACAAAGCGTTTGTGCTAAAGCTGCTGCGTCTAATAAACCTAAATTAACGCCCTGACCAGCAAGCGGGTGAATGGTATGGGCCGCATCACCAATAAGTACAACCTTGTCTTTGACGAAGTCGTGAGCAAGACGCATCATTAATGGTTGGGTGAAACGCTGACTTTCTAATGTCACCTTCCCCAACTTCCCATCAAGCGCTGCTGTTAGCTCTTTAGCAAAGGTATTTTCATCAAGTTCAGCCAATCGTTTTGCATCATCAGGAGATGTTGACCAAACAATAGAGCATAAGTTATTTTCAAACAAAGGCAGCATAGCTAAAGGCCCTGTTGGAAGAAATACTTGCCAGGCAGTATTTTGATGACCTTGCTGACACTTAACGGTGGCAACAAGTGCGTGGTGATCATAATCACGAAAGGTTATTGGCATATTCATTTGCTTACGTACCCATGAATTTGCGCCGTCTGCACCAACCACTAATTTAGCCGTAATCGGTATACCTGCGTTAAAACTAGCAAAAACCTCACTACTGCCAGCACCAATGCTATTGAGTGCTTCATCAGTAAAAAAGGTAATTCCATTATCTTCTTCCGCTTTCTTCCATAGGGCGTTACGAATCACATTATTTTCGATAATATGACCTAGATGTTGACCACCAGAAAAATTATTGTCGGTGTTATTCGACAGATCGTTAATGTTAAAGTCTAACTTGCCATAACCGGCTTTATCCCAGACATGCATGTGCTGATAAGGTTGCAAGCGTTGTGCTTGAATCAATGGCCAAACATCTAAATTAATAAAAATTTGCTCGCTTGCTGCATTGATAGCACTAACCCTAACTTCTGGCTGCTCAGTCAACTCGTTAATATTACCTATATCAGCAATAGCGACATTGAGTTGGCCTTGTTTACGTAATGCCAACGCTAAAGTTAATCCCACTGTACCCGCACCAACAATTAACACATCAAATTTTTGCATTTTTTTCCTTGGTTTTCTTTCGCTGCAAACTTGCAATAACTCGCTCTTTAACGACTGTCACTTTAATTCTTACTCTTTAATAACCCATGGTTTTATTAACCAGCACTTTTTTTAATGGTGACAAATAATTTAATACTTTTAAACCAATACTCCTGCCTATTACTAAGGGGGGTAACTGATTTGAGAACAGTGTGACCAACGAATCAGTTAATGTAATCACTTGCTTGTGATCATTACTTCGTTGTTGTTGGTACTGATTTAATAAAGCAAAGTCACCAATATCTCCACCCTTTTTTTGAGCCGTTTTTATCAGTTGCGATAGCTGCTGGACATCTCTAACACCAAGGTTAAAACCTTGTCCTGCAATAGGATGAATGGTATGTGAGGCATTACCTACAAGTGCCATGCGATGATAAATTTGAGTTTTAGCTTGCACTAAATTAAGTGGATAAACATCCCGCTTACCTACTTTTGTAATTGCACCTAACCAGCTACCAAAGGCTTTCTCTAGTGCAACTTTAAAAGCATTATCATCAAGTAACAACATTTGTTCTGCCAATGCCGGTGTTAATGTCCAAACTAAAGAGCAACGATTTTTCGATAGCGGTAACATTGCTATAGGGCCTGTCTCAGTAAAACGTTCATAAGCAACGTTTTGATGAGAAATGTTAGTGGAAACATTAGCAATTAAGGCACTTTGTTCATAAGAAGTTTGGTTTGACTCAATATTTGCAAAAGTTCGACAAGAGGAGTTTACGCCATCACAGCCAACCAGTAGTTTAGTGGTTAATAATGTCCCCGAATTAAGTTCAATATCAACGTGAGATTGTTGCCAGTTTATATTCTCAATGCTATCAGGAGTAAACCAAGTGATATGTTTTTTAACCAACAATACTTGAAGCAGAGCTTGGCCAATAAGAGACATTTCAGCGACATACCCTAAAGCTGACACCTGATGGTTTTTTGCCTCAAGTCTTGCTTTACCATAATGACTCCGGTCTGAAATATGGATTTTCTCTATCGGTTGAGCCACTTCTTGCAGAAAATCCCACACGCCAAGTTGGGCAAAATAACTTGCAGTGCCATGGGATAAGGCCAACACTCTATCATCAAAACTGAGTGAATAGCCTTGGCTAATCCCAACAGTTTCAATAATAGCAATCGATAGTAACTTGCCATCAGTATTTCTTAAGTCAGATAAACTTGACGCCATTAAACAGCCCGATAGCCCACCACCAGAAATGACGATGTCGAAATTTTGAGGAGTAGCTTCTAGGGTTTTATTTATATGACACTCATTAGTCATTTATCGTTGCTCGTCAATTAAAGTAAACGTTAAGGTCTGTTATTGATGTTTCGCCATCAGGTTTTCAATTTCAGCAATAGATTTTGGTGCATTTACTGTTAAATTTTCGTGGCCTTGATCAGTAACCAAGACATTATCTTCAATCCGTACTCCTATACCACGCCACTTTTCATCAACGTCAGTATCACTTAACGGAATATATAAACCTGGTTCAATTGTCATCACCATACCAGGCTCAAAATTTCTTAGCTGCTGACGTTTATTGTTAACTTGATAGTCTCCGACATCATGCACATCGAGCCCTAACCAATGACCCAAACCATGAATGAAGTATTTTTTACAGGCTTTTTCTTCAATAAGTTCTGGTAAATCACCTTTTAAAATATTGAGTTTATGGAGTTCTGTTGTCAAAAAATCACAAGTCAGTGTATTTAATTGAGCAAAATTAGCATTCGGCTTAATCGCATTAATCGCTAACGTTTGAACATCTAATACCAGTTGATAAATAATTTTTTGAGCGTCTGTGAATTGACCATTAACAGGAAACGTGCGAGTAATATCAGCGGCGTAACCGGCAAGTTCACCACCGGCGTCAATTAACAATAACTCGCCATTATTAAGCACCTGATTGTTATCAGTATAATGCAATATATTAGCATTATCGCCGCCAGCAACTATAGTGTTATAAGCAGGACTTCTTGCGCCATTTTTAGCGAACTCATACAATATTTCAGCTTCTATTTGATATTCAAATTTACCAATAGCCGATTTTCTCATAGCCCGTTGATGGGCATTACCACTAATTATATTCACTTGACGCATAACGTTAAGTTCGCTTTCAGTTTTAATCAGTCGCATTTCATGAAACAAACTAGTGCAATCAACCATAGTGTTGGGGGCTTTACTACCTTGGCGATGACCAGATTTGACCGTTTCTAACCAAGCAAATATTTTTTTATCAAAACCACTAACATCACCATGACAAAAAAGTAAGTGACTTTTATCATTTAAGTATTGAGGAATTAACTGATTAAGTTCATTTAAAACAAAGCTTTTGTCAAAACCATAATCAAGCAAAGCTTTTTGGGGGCCAACTCTACGACCATGCCAAACTTCTTGAAGTGGATCTTTCTCTCGACAAAATAAAATAGCGTTTCGGTCAGTATCCACTTCATCACCTTTTATTAAGACCAATACGGCGTCTGGCTCGTTAAAACCAGTAAGATAATAAAAGTTTTTATTTTGACAAAAAGGATATTCAGTATCGTTACTACGGGTAACTTCACTAGCCGCGCTAATTAATGCAATACTGTTACTTGGCATTTGATTAATGAAATAATCTCGCCTAGCAACAAAGTCAGTAACAGACAATAAAGTATGCTGCATTAGTGTAACTTATCTTGTTGATTTTTAGTTTCGGGAGGAACACCTAACTCAGTAAAGCAAAGTAAAGCTGAAATACGGACATATTCAGCTATTTCAAAATAAGCTTGCTCATTATCTTCATCTTCATCCATTTCATCAGATAAATTAGCAATTTCAGCAAAATCACTGAGCACTTCTTTAACATCGCCAGAAACTATTGCTTTATCTTTTTGATGAAGTCCGAAGCCCAAATTAAATCCTTGTACCCAAACGCTTAAAGCATGACCCCGTTCTACAATTGAGTCATCGTCATCAGGTAACATTAATTGAAATCCGTAAGAGTCATCTAAAATGTTTTTCCAAATATCACTAAACATTAATTTAACAATGGCTTTAACCTTGACCGGTAAATTTTCACCGTCATTAAAAAGGTCGGTGATCATTGCTAAATAATCATGAGATTCAAACGGAAAACCCGCACAGACTAATCCTGTTAACACCCCATGTAACTCAGCAGCATGCACTTGCACACTTTCGGTAGTGATAATTGCTTGAACAGAGGCAAAGTCTAGTATATTTTCTTCAAGGTTGTTATCAGACATATAATGATTTTAAAGTTAGACAAGTATTGCTCGCTATCGTACCACCCACCTTAATTTCTTGCTAGGTTTTGTTGATAGAAGAAACTTGAAAATTTAATCTATCAAGTGTTCAAAACTTGCATAGTAAAACGAGCACCGTTATAGTGGCGATTGTACTGTAAATTTCGGCAGTTAACTTAATATTTATTTTGTAATACATTAGGACATAAAGAGAGCATGAGTCAGCAACACCTTGAAATTACTATTGCCGACAGAACCCTCAAAGTAGCTTGTCCTACAGGCCAAGAAAGTGCATTAATTGCTGCGGCTGGTGAATTAAATACCCGTATTTTAAAAGCCAATACCAGTACAATGATTACTACACCAGAACAATCGCTTCTCATGACAGCGTTAAATTTAAGTCATGATTTAATAGCCGCACAAGAACAAATTAGGCATGAACGTAAAGCCTATCAAAGCAAAATTAATTTATTAAAATCGACCATTGAACGTGCTATGTTAGAGAGCAGAGAAAAACAAAGCTAACATATAGCGATAATTTGTTTATTTTTTAATTAAAAAGCTCAAATAAACAACGGTTAACCTCCAGTTACAATAAAATACTTACATCAAAACACTAATATTAGCTATAATGGTTTTGTCTTCTGGGGTGTTTGTATGTTTTCTATGTCCCTGAGCCGATAAGTTTTACTCCAGGAAGTTAATGACTGGCTATTGTGCAAGCTCGGCTAGTATCGAGAAGCCTACGGACAGTTAGCTATTTCCGCCCTGAACACACGGTGTTCAGGACTAAAGTTGACTGCGGCATCTTGGAAGCACCTTTTCTTTTTAAGTATTTTAAAATGTTACTTTCTGTAATTTCCACGTGACTTTAGAACAGCACACGCTGATCAAAATTAAAGGTGACAGACCTATATTCGAAGTAGCTTATTATTTTTTGACTATACTCAATAATCAATATGACTATAATCATCAAGGAAGGTGATTCTATCGAAAAACTCAGAGGATTCGCACTCGTTGAATTAATGGTCAGTTGTTCTGTTTTATTGATATTAATAATGATAGCAAAGAGTAGTAATTCTACTGATAATGAAAGGATTATCTCTAACAAACTAAAACTTTTTTGATTTTTTTTCATAAAATCATATTGAGTAACCTATATAATAAAAGCGTGTAAAAGTACTTGCCTTCTCATATCATTTTCGATACCACAACCAGCAGCATATTCGCCATTACTTATTGAGCCATCTTGAGCACTTTCTCTTCCCTGCCAACTAATAATGATTGTTACTTGATTATTATTCACAGCAATACAACCTACACCATCAATTAATTCTGACAAACCATGCTACCACTGCAACGTTTCTTCAACTCTAAGCGCTAGAGAATCAGATAATGTATCCGATGTAAAACATGCAGTTATGGCTGCAGGAGCAATTGCTTCATAGGTATTAGCATAGTTGTTAAGCTCGTTAACGTCATTACTACGCATACGTTCTAAAATATCTTGCGTTAGTGCAGAAGCAATAGAACGTTGAAGTGCATCCAATGAACCTTTCTTAGCGGTTGCTTGCATAGCAACCGCACCTAATATCCCAGTGACCAAAATAACCAAAGCGATAAGAACCTCAATAAAACTCATGCCTTTTTGATGGTTTATCTTCAAATGAAATAACGTTTCAGGCTTCATATATGCGCCTAAATTGACTATTGGAATAATTAAAAAATAAAGATTTAACGAGGAGGAAGCAACGGGTGATTTCAAACAAGAATAACAGGAGGGCTAAATTTGCTGATGCAAATAACCCTATTAATTGACTGTATGTGATAAATAACGCGAAAGTATGTCGCACTAACCTATATCCTATATCCATATAATAGGTAGCTAGATTCACTTATATTGAACTTACAAAAAAATATTCTAAATAACACTAAAGTGAACAGTTACTACCGGTCGTGGTTATCAAAAAATGTAAATAAAGAAGATTTAAACTAACAAATCCCTATCTGTTGTGTAAAAATTCTCATCTATCTTTAGACTAGCGCAGTTCTATAGGTACCGCAAACACAATGTCCTCTTTACGCCCAGGAAACTCAGTAACATCATGTCCACCAAGGGTTTTTAATCTCTCTATTACTTGATCCACCAAGATAGCAGGTGCTGATGCACCAGCAGTTACTCCTATTTTTTTTACAGAAGTTAGCCAGTTTGTATCAATATTATCAGCCGTATCAATAAGGTAGGCTGTAGTACCTAATTTTTCAGCAACTTCTCTCAAACGGTTAGAATTAGAGCTGTTTTTTGCGCCAACCACTAATAGTAAGTCGACTTCACTTGAAATTGACCTTACCGCATCTTGACGATTTTGTGTTGCATAACAAATATCATCTTTGCGTGGACCTTCAATTTTCGAAAATTTTGCTTTTAACGCGTCGATAACATCACTAGTGTCATCAACAGATAAGGTTGTTTGGCTACAAAAGTAAAGTTTATCTGGATTTTTAACTGTGAGTTTTGCAACGTCGTCTGTCGACTCTACTAGATAAATGCCACCTTCATTACTTTCATACTGCCCCATAGTCCCTTCGACTTCTGGATGACCAACGTGACCGATAAGGATACACTCAACATTCTTTCGACTAGCTCGAGAGACTTCCATATGAACTTTAGTGACTAATGGGCACGTTGCATCAAAAATCTTTAATCCTCGGTTTTTCGCTTCATTCCTTACCGTTTTAGACACGCCATGCGCACTAAAAATAACGATACTGTCATCGGGTATTTCATCGAGTTCATCAACAAAAATAGCGCCACGTTCTTTGAGTCCATCAACAACAAATTTATTATGTACCACCTCATGACGAACATATATTCGTGAATCAAACAAATCTAGTGCACTATTAACAATACTAATAGCACGGTCTACACCTGCACAAAAACCTCTGGGGTTGGCTAATATAATTTCCATTGACGTCTCTCTATGTTCATTAAATCTACAATTATTTTATTTCAACAATATCAATAACAAAAGTAATTTCTTGGCCTGCTAAAGGGTGATTAAAGTCTATAGTGACCGATGTACCTGACACTTCTCTAATCATACCGGGAAGCTCGACATTGCCTGGTTGTGTGAAAGTAATAATATTACCTACTTTTGCAGGAACGTCACCGTTGAATTTATCAATATCCATATAATGAATGTTATCTGGGTTCGACTCACCAAATGCATCTTTTGCGCAAAGCGTAAACTCTTTAGAATCGCTGGCCTTTAAGCCCAGAATCTGCTTTTCAAAAGCAGGAGAGATACTGGCATTACCCATAAAAATTATGGCTGGTTTATTATTTACCTTAGTACTATCGGCAGCTGAGCCGTCAGAAAGCTTCATGGTAATATGCGCAATCACTTCTGAGTTATTTTCAATTGATTTTTCTACTGTATTTGTCATTATTTATTCACTTTTTCTTTGTTTTACCTGACTCGATCACTGATAGCTTCAGTTCTTTTTTAACTGATCATTTTTAAAAGAGTCAATAATCATCAAAGCCGCGCCAATAAATATCATAGAGTCTGCGACATTAAAAGCTGGCCAGTGTTTGTTACCAATATAAAAGTCTAAAAAATCGATAACATAACCAAACAGTACTCTGTCAATTAAGTTACCTAATGCGCCACTTAACATTAAAGCAACGGCAATATTTAATAGGACTTGATTTTTAGGTGTTTTAGCTAGCCATACACCAAATACAATACTGGCGACGGCAGCAATTACAGTAAAAAACCAACGCTGCCAACCATCTTGATCGGCTAGAAAGCTAAAAGCAGCACCTGGGTTCTGTACATAAGTTAGGTTGAAAAATGGTAGTACATTGACAGATTGAAATAACTCAAAGTTACTAACGACTAACTGTTTGGTTACTTGATCTGCAATTAACCATATCAAAGTTAACCATAACCAACTCAAGCCACTATTTTTAAGTGGTAAAAAAGCACTCATTAATTATTGATATCCTGTTACTGATAAAATACGGTGTCAATCCTGTAAACTGACTTAAGCGCTTAACATTATTATATTAGGCGCTTAATTTTAAGTTAGGCAAATTGACGTGTTTCACCGTCACCATCAATATTAGTAATACATCGACCACATAGATCTAAGTATTCATCATTTTGACCAATATCGTCAGTAAAATGCCAACAGCGTTCACATTTAATGCCATTTGATTGTGCAACTCTCAGCCATAAGCCTTCCACATCAGTAGCAGTGGTATCGGCAGGCGCATCATTTACAACTTCTACTGATGCATCAGAGGTAATTAATACAAACCGTAACTCTTCACCCAATAAAATCAAGTTGTTGGCCAAGTCTTGTGTTGCAAATAACGTTACTGATGCTTCTAAAGCTTTACCGACAACCTTCTCTTTACGGGCAATCTCTATAGCTCGATTAACTTCAGCGCGAACAAGTAACAACTCATTCCAATAATCATTATTTAACTTAGTATTGTCATCTAATTTCTCTAAACCATCAAACCAAACACCAGTAAAAACGAACTCTTCTCGCTTTTCACCATTTGTAGCAGTAGGAAGAGCTTGCCAAATTTCTTGTGCGGTAAAAGATAAAATAGGCGCCATCCAACGTGTCATTGCTTCAGCTATTAAATAAATAGCTGTTTGACATGATCGGCGAGCAACGCTGTCACTTTTAGCTGTGTATTGTCTATCTTTAATAATATCTAGATAAAAACTACCTAGCTCTGTAGTACAGAAGTTCATCATTTTGTGAACTACCACATGAAACTCATACTCATTGTAAGCAGTTTCAATCTCTTCTTGTAATTGTGCTGCTCGACCAACGACCCAACGATCTAATGCGACCATATCACCAAACGCAACAGTATGTTGTGATGGTTCAAAACCATTTAAGTTAGCTAATAAAAAACGAGACGTATTACGAATTCGGCGATAAGCATCGGCTTGGCGTTTAAATATCTCGTCTGAGACTGTTATTTCTTGAGTATAATTTACTGATGCCACCCATAAACGTAAGACATCAGCACCCATTTTACTGGTGATTTGCGAAGGAGTAATAACATTACCTAAAGATTTAGACATCTTATAACCATTAACATCGACAGTAAAACCATGCGTTAGCACTTGTTTATAGGGGGCTTTACCATTCATCGCTACAGATGAAATCATTGACGACATAAACCAACCACGATGTTGATCTGAGCCTTCGAGGTATAAATCAGCAATACCATCAAATTCTTCACGGGCATCAACAACAGAAAAGTGTGTAGTACCAGAGTCAAACCAAACATCTAAAGTATCAGGTACTTTAATGTATTCTTGAGCGTCATCACCAATGAGTTCAGCAGCATCCATATCAAACCAAGCTTGAATACCAGATTGTTCAACACGCTTTGCCACTTCTTCAATTAATTCAAGGCTACGTGGATGTAATGCACCAGTATCTTGATGAATAAATAACGCCATGGGCACACCCCAAGTACGTTGGCGTGATATACACCAGTCTGGGCGACCTTCAACCATTGATTCTATGCGACGTTGGCCCCAATCAGGTATCCATTGGGTTTTTTCAATTTCTTTTAATGAATTTTGACGTAACCCTTTATTGTCCATGCTGATAAACCATTGAGGTGTAGCACGGAAAATTAGCGGTGTTTTATGGCGCCAACAATGTGGGTAAGAATGTTCTATGGCATGGTGGTGTAATAAAGTACTGTGTTCCCTTAATGTTTCAACAACATTAGCATTTGCTTTAAATACATGTTGACCGGCAAATAAAGGCGTATCTTCTAAGTAAACACCATTAGCACCAACAGGATTAGCAACTTCTAGGTTATAAGCTTTACCCACTTCAAAATCTTCTACACCGTGACCTGGTGCAGTATGTACACAACCCGTACCTGAGTCGGTAGTAACATGCTCACCTAAAATAATCGGCACAGAGAAGTCATAGAAAGGATGTTTCATTTCTACTAGGTCTAATTCACTACCCTTACAGAAACCTAACGTATGATATTTATCAATACCGTATCTGTCCATACAAGAAGTCACAAGATCAGAGGCAAGTATTAAACGCTCTTTACCCTGTTCAGTCTCACATTGTACTAAGGTATATTCAACGTCAGCGTTAAGAGATACTGCACGATTAGCCGGCAATGTCCAAGGGGTTGTTGTCCAAATGACAACTGAAATTTCACCTTCACCTTGATGATTTTCAGGATGATTAAATCTATTAACGACTAATGGGTCAATAACTTTAAATTTAACGTCTATTGCCGGTGATTGTTTATCTTGATATTCAACTTCAGCTTCTGCTAAAGATGAACCACAATCAGTACACCAATGAACAGGTTTGAAACCTTGGTGTAAATGACCATTCTTAGCAATTTTTCCTAACGCACGGATAATATTAGCTTCAGTACCAAAGTCCATCGTCAAATAGGGTTTTTCCCAATCAGCAAAAATACCTAAACGTTTAAAGTCTTCACGTTGACCATTAACTTGCTTGGCTGCATATTCACGACACTTTTCACGAAATACACTTGCGGAAACTTTTTGTCCTGGTTTACCTATTTTTTTCTCAACCATTAACTCAATGGGTAGGCCGTGACAATCCCAACCGGGAACATAGGGTGCATTAAAGTCTGATAAAGTTTTTGATTTAACAATAATATCTTTAAGAATTTTATTAACTGAATGTCCTAAGTGAATATCTCCATTCGCGTAAGGAGGTCCATCATGTAAAATAAATGATTTCTTGCCTTTTTTTGCTGTTCGAATTTGACCATAAAGATCTTTACTCGCCCAATCTTTTAGCATTTGTGGTTCACGATTTGCCATGTTTCCTTTCATTGGAAAACTAGTATCTGGCAAATTTAAGGTATATTTATAATCACTCATTTAAATCATTATCCGTTGTCGTTTAACGTGTTAATTTACTGTTATGTGTATTTATCAATCGCTCTGATGAGACATTTATTATTGATTAATATTATTGAAGAAAATACGCGCCTGTTTAGTGTCTGCATCAATTTGTTTCGTTAGCGCATCGATCGACTCAAACTTAACTTCACTTCTTAGTTTTTTCAATATAATCACTTCAATATGTTGACCATACAAATTTTTGCTAAAATCAAAAATATGCACTTCTAATTGAGCTATTGTACCTGAAACTGTTGGACGGCTGCCAATATTGGCTACACCATAGTAATTACCATCAATCGTTTTTATTTGAACGGCGTAAACGCCGGTGATGGGAGATACTTTTCTTTTTAAAGACACATTAGCTGTAGGAAAACCGATCTCTCGACCTCGTTTATCACCATGAAATACTCGGCCAATAATAGAATATGGACGTCCTAACATCTTTTCAGCGTCAGCTAATCTGTTTTGCTCTAACGCCAGCCTTATTTCGGTACTACTTATTCGGCAATTAGATAGTTTAAAACTTGCAGTGTCTGTGACTGAAAAACCAAATTTTTTACCTGCCTGACAAAGCATATCAAAATTACCTTGGCGGTTTTTTCCAAAATGAAAATCATCTCCAATAATCAAATGCTTAACCGCTAAACGTTTTACAAGCAGTTTTTCAATAAATTCTGTAGCTGATTGACTGGCAAATTTTTGGTTGAAATTGACACATAGTAGACGATCAACGCCTAATTTTTTTAATAACGTGTACTTGTCTCTTAATCGACAAAGCCTTGCAGGAGCTGTATTAGGAGAAAAAAGCTCTTGCGGTTGTGGTTCAAACACCATAACTACCGCTTCACAGCCTATCTCTTTGGCTTGTTCAACAAGTGCAGCAATAACGCGGTGATGACCTAAATGAACACCATCAAAATTACCAATCGTTAATGCACAGCCTTTTTCAAAAGACTTTTTACCTAAGTCATCACTTAAGCTAATATTATGTATACCGCGCACTAACTGCATTTAATCCAAATAACTTAATAAATTATTAAGCCCTATAAATCGCTGGAAAATCTTTATAAAAATATATTTGCAGGTTAATTTACAAATATGTAATAAAAAGAAGAAATAAATCCGAAGAATTATATATTACTCTGCTCTAAGAATCAGCACCCAAATAGCATTAGCTAGTGCTTTTTTGTACCTTAAAGTCATTTAACCTGATCCCTAGAAGGATAATCGCAATAAAATAACTCAATGCACCAAGCGAAATACAAATAAATAATTGCTTAATTTGATCTGATAATGTCAAGGTTAGCCAAATATCAAAGCTTGGCGATAAATTATAAACCACAACAGCCATTAGCAAAGACGATACTATTAAACGTAAAATAAACATAATTGTTTTAGTTGATAATTGATAAACACCTTGGTGCTTCAAGCCACGATATAATAAAAAGGCATTGAGTGTTGCCGACAAAGTAGTTGCTAAAGCTAAACCAACATAGCCAAAAAATGGCGCTAACATTAAATTAAAAATCATATTAGCGATCATTGCTTTAATACCTATTTTAACGGGTGTTCGAGTATCCTGTCTTGCATAATAACCGGGGGCTAAAACTTTGATGAACATAAAGCTGATTAAACCTGACAAATAAGCAAATAAAGCAAACGATACTTGCATAACGTCATGTTGACTAAACTCACCCCGCATAAATAACACCATAATAATGGGCTGTGCTAATACCATTAATCCAGCCAGAGCAGGCCAACCAAGTAAAGATATCACTTTAATTGCCCAGTCTATAGTGTCACCAAATTCGTTATTGTTTTTACGTGCATGCAAACCTGCCAAACTTGGCAAGATTACAGTGGCGATACCAATACCAAAAAGACCCAGCGGGAATTCTAATAAACGATCAGCGTAATACAGCCAACTGATTGATCCTGTAATTAACACACTGGCAATAACTGTATCAAGGAGTAAGTTAATTTGCGTGACTGAAACGCCAAACAATGCCGGAATAATTAATCGTCGAATTTTTATAATCCCCTCAGAGTGCCATGCCCATTTAGGTTTGACAAAAAGACCTGCTCTAATCAAAAAAGGTATTTGAAATAAAAGTTGTGTTAATCCACCTAAAAAGACCCCCCAAGCAAGTGCATAAGCAGGATTTGAAAGCTGTGGAGACAAATATATTGCTGCACAAATAATACAAACATTTAATAATACTGGAGAAAAAGCCGCAACAGCAAATCGTCCCATGGTATTTAATATGGCGCCTGAGAGTGCTGTAAAACTGACAAACCACAAATAAGGAAAAGTTATTTTTAATAATGTTGCCGCTAAATCAAATTTTTCAGCACTTGGTCCATCATTTAGCCAATCATAAAACCAACCGGGACCAAAAATCATTACAATCACTGGTGAAGCAATAACACCAAACAAAGTGACTAAGGTGACAATAACACCTAAAGTACCCGATACTTGAGCGATTAATTGTCGAGTCTTATCAGTACCCTCTTTTTCATCAAACGCCTTAAATTCACTTAACACCGGAACAAAAGCTTGAGCAAATGCTCCTTCGGCAAACAATCGACGTAAAAAGTTAGGAATCTTATTTGCAAATAAAAATACGTCAGCAGAAGCCCCTGTTCCCATGACATTAGCAATGACAACATCCCTTACTAGGCCTAAAACACGAGAAACCAAGGTCATGAAACTGACAATTACACTCGATTTAATTAATTTTTTACTCAAGAAAAATTCCTTTAAGTTACCGTCAAAACAAGGGCATACACAAAATAAATAATTATTGAGTATTATGTATTGTTTTTATCGTTATAAACAAGTGATTAAACAAGTGAATTCATTTATAATGCCCGCAGAATTAAAACATTAATTTAACTTTAGTTTTGTTCTGCTTTTGAACTTTTTAGATTTTTATCCATATTTAGATTAAAACATGGTAAAAATGTTTGACAATGATTTCAAAAACAGGCATATTTCATCGCCTTAAATTTAGGCTATATTTATTCACATTTTAGGAGTTCACCTTGGCTAACTCAAAGCAAGCTAAGAAACGCGCAGTACAATCTGAGAAGCGTCGTCAACATAATGCAAGTCGTCGTTCAATGATGCGCACTTTAACAAAAAAAGTAATCGTAGCTATTGAAGCCGGTGACAAAGAAATTGCAACTAAAGAACTAGCGGCTGCTACACCGATCCTTGATCGTTATGCATCTAAAGGTCTTATTCATAAAAACAAAGCTGCTCGTAGTAAGAGTCGTTTAAACGCTTCAATTAAAGCGCTTTAGTTTTTATAACGAATTAAATTTAATGTGTGTTTAACACAGCATTAAAATGTAAAAGCCGACTTTATGTCGGTTTTTTTATGTCTGATTTTTAAAAGCTATTACTGAGCTATTGATTTAAAATAACAATTGTTAAACTTTTACTTGTACTAACAGCTAACTTTTCTTAGTCTTCGTTAAATATTATTTATGAGACTATTAAAATGAAGCTAACAAAGAATAGAAAACATTTTAAAATAGCCACTGTTATCTTAGTGATAACAACCTCTTTAATGGCATGCAATGAAAAAAGTGACATTCAAAAAAATCAGTCAACCTCATTACTGCCTGAACACCAAAATCGTTTAGATATCTATAAAACAGTAACTCTTGATGCTGATTTAAGTCACTTATCGAATAATCAACGAAAAATGCTAGCATTGTTAATTGATGCATCTAAAATTATTGATGATCTTTTTTGGCAACAAGCCTTTGGAGAAAATAAAAATAATTTCTTAGCCCGTATTAGTGACGAGAGAGTTCGTGACTTTGTCGATATTAACTATGGACCTTGGGATCGATTAAATGGTGATGCTCCTTTACTTGAAGGTGTTAAAGTCAAATCACTAGGTGCTCAATTCTATCCTGCGGATATGACTAAAGAAGAATTTAAAAAAGCGACTTTCGAAGATAAAAATGGCTTGTATTCATTAGTACGCAGAGATAACGAAGGTCGATTAATGACGATTCCTTATTCCGAGGCCTATGCAGATCAAATTAATCGTATCGCGGTTATTTTAGAAAAAGCATCAAATTTTGCTGATAATAAAGAATTCGCTAATTACTTAAACCTCAGAGCTAAAGCATTACGCAGTGATCAATATCAAGCGTCTGATTTCGCTTGGATGGATATGAAAAATAACCCCATTGATTTAGTTATAGGGCCTATCGAAAATTACGAAGATCAGCTTTATGGTTATCGCGCCGCTTTTGAATCTTATGTATTAATTAAAGACTTATCATGGAGTGAAAGACTCGCTAAATATGCGGCATACTTACCTGCTCTTCAAAAAAACCTACCTGTTGCTAAAAAATTCAAACAAGAAGTCCCTGGCTCAGATGCTGACTTAAATGCTTACGATGTTATTTACTACGCAGGTCATTCAAATGCGGGCAGTAAAACCATTGCCATTAACCTACCGAATGATGAACAAGTTCAGTTAGAAAAAGGGACTCGTCGTCTGCAATTAAAAAATGCCATGAGAGCAAAGTTTGATGCCATTATGTTACCAATTACCGAGACCTTAGTTGTACCTGAACAACGTAAGAATGTGACTTTTAGAGCTTTCTTTGCTAATACCATGTTTCATGAAGTTGCTCACGGCTTAGGTATTAAGAACACCCTGAATGGTAAAGGGACTGTTAGACAGTCACTTAAAGAGCATGCTTCAGCACTTGAAGAAGGTAAAGCCGATATTCTTGGTCTTTACATGATAAAACAACTTATCGAGAAAGGTGCCATTACGGAAGGTACTTTAGATGAATATTACACTACATTCTTAGCGGGTATATTCCGTTCGGTACGTTTTGGTGCCAGTTCCGCTCATGGTAAAGCCAATATGATTCGCTTTAATTACTTCCAAGAAAAAGGCGCCTTTACGCGTAACAAGCAAGGTTTGTACAGTGTTAATAACGGTAAAATGACTGAAGCGATTAATAACTTATCTCAATTAATATTAACTTTGCAAGGTAATGGCGATTATCAAGGTGTTGCCAAACTAGTCGCAAGCCATGGCATCATTAAAACTGACTTGGATACTGACTTAACTCGTTTAGCCGCTGCTAAAATTCCTGTTGATATTGTATTTAAACAAGGTAAAAATGTATTAGGTCTATAATTTAACCAGTACTTTATTTTACTTGGGCAACTGAGTGGATAAATGACACTAGATTTATATAGATATTAAACGTAAAAAAAACTTACCTAACTTGCATTACACTTGAAAACATATTGAAATTCGTCGATAGTGTGGTAAATAGTCGTTAAAAGGAAAAGTAATGAATACATATGATTTTATCATTATTGGTGGTGGTTCTGCTGGGTGTGTCTTAGCTGAACGTTTATCGGCTTGTGGGAAACATCAAGTTTGCCTGCTTGAAGCTGGACCAAAAGATAAACATTGGAGTATTCATTTACCCCTTGGCGTTATTGACTTAATGAAAAGTAAAACGTTAAATTGGCAACTTAACTCCCACCCAGAAAAAACACAAAATAATCGACAAATTTTCAACCCCCGCGGTAAAACACTTGGTGGTAGCAGCTCTGTGAATTGCATGTTATATACACGCGGACAAAGTGAAGATTATAATCACTGGTCTGATTTAGGTAATGTAGGTTGGAGTTATGATGAGGTGCTCCCTTACTTTAAAAGTACTCAACATCAAGAGCGTGGAGAAAATCAATACCACGGCGTAAACGGTGGTCTAAATGTAGCAGAATCACGCTCTAAGCCATCAATCAATGAAGATTTCTTCCTGGCTGCACAAGATGCTGGTTTTCCATTAAATAGCGACTTTAATGGTGAGCATCAAGAAGGCATAGGTTATTACCAAGTCACTCAAAAAGATGGATTACGCTGCAGCGCCGCTAAAGCCTTTTTAACACCAAACCTTAACCGACCAAATTTAACTGTGATAACGGATGTTCTCGTTGAAAAAATAGAAATAATAAATCATCAAGCGACCGGCATTCACTATAAAAACAAAGGTAAACATTATCAGCTGCATGCCAATAAAGAGGTTATTCTTAGTGCTGGAGCCTATGGTTCACCGCAAATATTAATGCTATCGGGCATTGGTGATAAAGATGAACTAGCCAAACACGACATTGGGCTAGTTCATGAACTAAAGGGCGTTGGTAAAAATCTACAAGATCATGTCGATGCTATAGTGGTGACTCATCATCATCGTACTGACTTGTTATCATTGCGGCCCAAAGGCCTTTGGTGGGCAATAAAACAAAGCTTGAAGTTTATTAAAGACCGATCGGGACTGCTCACTTCAGTGGTTGCAGAGTCTGGTGGTTTTATCAAGTCAAGTCCCTCGATTAAACGTCCTGATTTACAGCTTCACTTTATACCCGCAGCAATGGATGACCATGGCAGAAATATAAAATTACTCTTTAACTATGGTATCGCTTTACACGTGTGTTTATTGCGTCCTAAAAGCAGAGGAAAGGTCAGTTTATATGGTAATAATGCGACATTACATCCTAAAATAGAGTTGAATATGCTCGACCATCCGGATGACATAAAAATTATGATTAAGGGTATTAAAATTGCTCGAGATATTTTGAGTAAATCGCCACTAATTGAAAATAACGGTCATGAGATATTTCCAGGCTCAAGTTACCAAACTGATGAAGAGATTCACCAATTTCTTAAAAACAAATCAAATACAATTTATCACCCTGTCGGTACTTGCAAAATGGGCAGTGATGAAATGGCTGTTGTAGATAACCAGTTAAAAGTACACGGGATCAGTAATTTAAGAGTAGTTGATGCCTCAATTATGCCAACACTTATTAGTGGTAATACTAACGCACCTACTATTATGATCGGTGCTAAAATAGCTGACGTTATATTAGCTGCGTATAACTAATATAAACCAGAGAAAAACTGGCTTATAAATAATAACAATGACGACATTTGTAATGTATGTAGAAACATATTTTTATCACGTTAGTCTTTGAAATGGTTATGCAAAACATGAAAAATCAAATATTAAGATATTAATTTGCCATGCTTAGTAGCAGTATTTTCAGACAGTTCAAATAATGGCGGCTATCGATAGTTCACTCCCCACCTGTCAAGTAAATAAAAAATAAAAAGTGACTTTACATTTTTTTACACCATAATTAAATAGTGAATAAAAATATACATTATACATAAAGCCTCATTAAAATAATAATATAGGGATCTTTGATAATGAAAATAAAAAATTTACTTATCATATTGGCTACCGGTCTTTCCCTCGCTGCTTGCGGTAACAATAATGATAATATTGATGACGTTGCCAACAGCACACCAGAACTTACTGCATCTGAAATATTGAAACTAACCATTACTGAAGCATCAGCTGGAGTGGGCTTAAGTGCCTTTATCCTTCCCTCGAGTGATGATTTTGATAATATTCCACAAGATTTGAGTAATCCAATTACTACTGAAAAAGTAGCGCTTGGTCAAATGCTTTATCATGAAACGGCTCTGGCGACTGAAGGAGTAAATGAGGCGCTTTCTGGTACTTGGTCTTGTGCCAGTTGCCATCATGCAGCATCGGGATTTAAAGCCGGTATCCCTCAAGGCATAGGTGAAGGTGGTGAAGGTTTTGGATTCACAGGAGAAAGTCGGGTCTTGGCTGAAGGTTTTGATAAATCCTCTGTAGACCCACAATTTATTCCAGATGTTCAGCCATTAACGTCCCCTGCCGTTCTTAATGTTGCATACCAAGATGTTATGCTGTGGAATGGTCAATTTGGTAATGCTGTTGATGGTATTGTTAATGCGGGCATTGCTGTTGAAATACTTTCAACCCAAAGTACACCAAAAGCAGTCAATACACTTCAATTATCCGGTGTCGAGAGCCAAGCTATAGCCGGTACGGGCGTCCACCGATTAAACACCAGTGATAACTCTATTGTACAAACAAATCTTGTATACAGAGTCTTATTTGATGCGGCTTTTCCTCAAGGAACAGAAGATGCGACCGAGGACGCCGGTAAAGCGATAGCAGCATTTGAGCGGACAATTTTAGCAAATCAAGCCCCTTTTCAGATGTACTTAAAAGGAGAAGATGAAGCAATGACTGTAGATGAAATCAAAGGAGCGACACTTTTCTTTGGTAAAGCAGGTTGTGTTGGGTGCCATGCAGGTCCGGGGCTCAGCTCATATGTTAGAGCAACCGAAGAAGAGATGTTCTTCTCTATTGGCTTTGCCGATTTTGACATTAACAACCCAAAAATAACAGGTACAGTCACTGATGCGGATAGTCGTGGACGTGGCGGGTTTACTGGTGAAGCAGCCGATGACTATAAATTTAAAGTCCCACAGCTATACAATTTAGCTGACACTACCGTGTTTGGGCATGGTGCATCGTTCAACTCCATACGAGACGTAATAGCTTATAAAAACGCATCTGTCGCCCAAAAGGTTTTACCCGCTAGCACCTTAGACCCTCGTTTTGTCGCTTTAAACTTAACTGATGAGGAAATTGATCAACTAACGACTTTTTTAGAAACTGGATTATATGATCCCAATCTAGATCGATATGTGCCTAGCATTTTGCCTTCGGGTAATTGTCCTGTCGTAAATGATGATGTTGCTAAGATAGATTTGGGCTGTTAAAACTGATGCCCTGCACTGAAGTCTTAACGCAGGGGATAAGTCTAGCTAAATAGATGCCAGTTATTTAATATAAAAAACACCTAACGGCCCTGGCATAAAAGTCGTTTATATAGAAAACATTCTGATAACAGCGGTTAACTATGCTAGCGTCAGGTTTGATTCTTCAAGTAATATCGACGGTTTTTTTCTAAATATTATAGACAACATTAAGGGTGTAAAAACCAAAGATAACACCACAGAAAAACCAACACCACCAGCTAAAACCACGGCAAGAGGTGGCCAGAAAGTACCACCACTAAATAAGAGTAAAGGTATAAATCCTCCAACCGTTGTAAACGTAGTGGACAAAATATGTCGGCTACAACCTAATGTTTCGGAGACGATTTCATCTAACTGGCCTTCTTTTGCGCCGGTATTAGCATTAACCGCAGCAATAACGACAATAGAGCCATTAATAGCGACACCAATGAGACCCGCACAACCCAATAAAGGATTAAAACCAATAGGTAAACCAGAGATCCATAAACTTAACATACCAAAACCAACGGAGAGGCCAGCAACACTAGTAATGACCATTGCCAGTTTAAAGCTTTTAAATGACAATATAAGAGTGGTAATCATTAACACTAACAATACTGGTGCGTATGTCGTTAGTGCTCCCAAGGCCTGACTCTGTTCATCGGCATCGCCAGCCATTTGTATTCTATAGCCCTTTGGCAAGGAGAACTCAATATTGTCTAACTCTTGGCGAACTTGATTACCTACATCTATGGCCAGCGCACCCGGTAATAAAAACGCCTCAACCCTGTTGACTCGTTCACCATTTTCTCTAGTAATACTCGATAATGTCGGCACTAACTTAAAGTCACCTAGAGCAGATAACGGCATCCACTGTTGCTGTGCCGTAAGTTTATCACTGACAAGGATTAAGGTTTGTAAATCAGCGATCTGGTCTCGGTTTTTATTGGCTAACTTGATGCGAATAGGGACTTCTTCAGTACCCTCAAGAATCGACCCCCCTATTCGTCCAGCCATTAAAAATTGTAATTGCCTTGCAATATCGACTAATGTTAACCCTGCCAACTGACTGCTGCTGGCATTCGTGTCGAGGACTAATTCTGCTTCACCAAAAGTTACCGAGGCTAAAGATTGAGAAATACCAGGGACATTACTCATTGCCAAACGAACTTGTTCACCAAGACGGTTTAACACCTCAACATCAGGACCAAATATTTTCAAGCCAACAGGCGCTGATATAGGGGGACCTTGGCCAAAAGCCCGAACAATAATTTTACTCTTAGGATAGAGTAAGTCTAACTCTTGTTGCAATTCCCCGATGAGTGTTTGAGCGTCTTCTACTGAATGGGTTGTCACTACACCGTTAGCATAATGAGAAGAGTTATCTTTGTTCATTAACTGATTGTAATACACTGAAGGACTAGAGCCGCCAACCAACCAGGTTAACTGTTTAACGGTGCCTTTATCACGAATATGTAAGTCAACATCTTCAACAACAGATTTTGTCGCAGATATACTGGTTCCTTCTGGCATCCATAGGTACACCTCAAATTGATCTCTGTCTGCACTAGGGAAAAATACATTACCCAATTGCCCTGCCAATACAAAACCGGATAAAGCTAAGGCTACACAGGCAACAATACCTACCAAAGGCTTTTTCAAGGCCTTAGTGAGCAGCGAACGATAGCTTGTCACGAGTTCAGGGGCATTAACTCCTCGTTCATACCAGTGTTTATTCGAGGTATCTCCTCTTGGGAGAAAGTGAGCAGCCAATGCAGCAATAATAGTTAACGAAATAAATAATGAGCCCAATAGCGCCATTACTACACTAATAGCAATTGAGCCAATAAAGTCGCCTATATTACCCGGCAATAAAAAGATCGGCATAAAGCCTAAAACTGTAGTTAATGTCGAGGCTAGCAAAGGAACGAATAGATGTTGAATACTGCCTATGAGTGCCTCAATCCTTGTCACTGAATAGTCTATTAGCCTGGATCTGATTTCATCTGTTATCACAATGGCATTATCAATTAATAAACCAACAGCGATTATAATTCCAAAAATAGACATTTGATGAATTTGTTCATCAAAAAAGCTAAGTGAAAAAATGGCAAATGAGGCACACAATGGCAATGCTAAGCCAACTATCCAAGACGCTCTCATGCCCATAAACAAAAAAACCACCGCGACAATAACCAAAGAGCCCAATAACAAATTTTTGCTTAGGTCAGAGAGTCTGGCATCAGTATAAATATTTTGCTCAAAAACAATATCAGCACGAACAGAAGCGCCAAACTGACTATTGAAATCATTGATGATTTTTTGAGCTTTAACCGTCCACTGATCTACCCTGACAGTATTTTGCATACGAGATGCGACAAAAACCCCTTGCTGACCATTTACCATTGCAATATTATTTACTGGAGACTTCCAGCTTCGAGAAACCTCGGCAACATCACCTACTCTTAAATACCCCGCTTTACTCGATACAGATAAAGGTAAATCGCGAACTGTCGCTATACTGTCTAACTCTTTACCCACTTGAATACGAAGATCTTGGTTTTGACCATAGAGTACACCTGCAGGCACTTTTGGATCGGCATTGGCAATTGCCTGACTTGCCTGAGCTACAGTGATCCCGGCATTACTTAACTTCTGAGCATCAATATTTACTTCAATTTCTTCGTCCAAGTCGCCATAAATTCTGACAAGCTCAGTACCTGATACATTTCTCAACCTATCAGCTAACTCGTCAGCCATTCTGCTGACAGTCGATAGTGGGGTTTGTGTATTAGTGGCGGGATGGACACTGGTTAACAAAGTAAATGAAGTTGCGCCACGACGTTCGTCTAGTCTTGATGTACCGGCTTCACTGGGCAAAAACTGTTTTACGTTACTTAGTGCATCACGTATTCTTGAGAAAATTTGCTGGTTGGTATCGTTATCAACCCAGGCTTGCAGTTCAATGAAAATCATTGATATGCCGGCTCTTGAAGTGGAATTTATTTTTTTTATTTCATGCAGCTGTCTTAACTCATCTTCTATAACATCAGTCACCAGTGCCTCTACACGATTAGCAGATGCTCCGGGGTAAGGGGTAATCACAAATACATTGCGGGTATCAATTCTAGGGTCTTCAAGTCGAGGAAGAGAGTTAACTGCTGATATACCAGCAATCAAGATAACTAAAATAGACAGGGTAAGTAGATGACCATTTCTAAAGAACAAGCCATACCATGGAATACTCTGGTGTGATGTTTTTTTTATCATAATATTGGATCTAATAGGAACTGAGAATCGATGCCTTGAAGGACCACAGACTTCACTATTTGTCCCGGAACTAATCGTTGTAAACCATCAACCACCACTTTATCACTTGGTATCAATGCTCCTTTTACATACACCCTATTTTCATCAACATAAGAAACTTCAACTAACTTTGAATATAATTGCTCAACTTGGTCTTTCTGTACAACAACAAATACGCTCCATAAACCACGTAGACTACTGACCAGACTTGTTCGCGGAAGCCAATAACCTTCTAGCATATGTTGGCGGCTTTGCTTGATAGTTAATAGATCTCCTGGCATTAAATTCTGGTTTTCAGCCAATAATATGAAAATGACATCAATAGTTTGCGTAGAAAGTAGCCGTTGTTGTGCAATAGACTTTACTTCTGCTAAAAGCTCAGTATTACCGTGCATCAATTTAACCTGTTGTCCTATGGTAAAGACATTAGCCAAATCGGTTGGTAGAGCCATACGAACTTCAAGAGACGCTATGGTTTGTATGGTAAACAAAGCTTGTCCTGGATTCACTGCCGCGCCTAAATCAACTATTTTGTCAGTAATTTGGCCATCATATGGCGCTATTAATTTACTTTTAGCCAAGTCAACATTGAGGCTATTTAATCTGGCTTTCATTTCATCTAAGGCAGCATTAGCTGAGGCATATGACTCAATATACTCATCTAGCGTCTGCTCTGAATCCAGTCCTTTGGTAACTAATTCGCGAACACGTGTCAAAGATAATTTGGCTATTCTTGCTTCGGCTTCAGCACGAGCTATTGATGCCTGAAATTCTTTGCGACGAGCTTGTAAACGCTGTTCATCAAGTGTTGCAAGTATTTGTCCTTTGCTAACATATTCACCCTCATCAACATAGACAGCAGTCAATATACCGGAGGAGTCAAAGCCAACATTGGTACGTTGACTCGCCTCAGCCCGACCCACAATTGAGTGATATTCTGTATAATGTTGGCGTTGCTCTATAGCTATTACATTGACAACATGAGTTTTGGCTTTTGCAGCAGAAGGAAGTTTGTGATCATTTCCTGCGGCGTTCACTAATAATCCCAAAGCAAAAAAAGCAATTAAGAGGGCGACTATTGCTAACCAATTTTTTTTTGCTAGCAGATGGCCTGATGTCATTAAGTTTGGCATTAATTATGGGGCTCTTAAAATAGGAATATATAATTTAAATACTAAACTTTACTGATTGATATGTAAAACTATTTTATTAAACATAGTTAATCTATTTAGGCGTATTTTAACTTACTGTTAATAAGGTAAAAAGGTAGCGATAAGTCAGTTAAATATAGTCATTCATCCTATATATTTTGAAACTTTTTACAAAAGTAACGGTACTTTCTAATTAGGAGATATATTAAATTATATAACGATTTTTTTTCATTAGTAAATCTATTAGTTCTATCGTCCACAACAGAACAAAAACAACAAGTTATGTTAAAATAATGTTAAAAATAAATTAAGATGATTTATTTTATTAATTTATTGTTTTTTTTTAACCCGCCGAGTGATGAACCAACAATCCTTATTTATAGGTATCTTCAAGGTTATATAACGATAAAAACACCAGATAAAAGTGTCTTTTTTAATAATTAAGGATGTTTAATTACACTTATTTCGTACAAAATTATTGCACTTGGGTTTGTAAACAGCTAAGTTGGATGGGCAGTTATTAACCAGAATATTGATTAATAACAGCGTTATGAGGGGTGTCGCAAGTTCACTTTTTATCAAACGTGCTGACACTAATAATAATAAATAATAATAAATATAGTTTTATAATTAGGGGTTGAATATGTCAAATAGTTTAGTTTCCGGCGATTATGTCGGTATGTCCTTTTGGTTAATATCTATGGCACTGGTTGCTGCCACTGCATTTTTCTTTCTCGAACGTGATCGCGTTGCGGGTAAATGGAAAACATCACTGACAGTTTCAGGTCTTGTTACGCTCATTGCAGCAGTTCATTACTTTTATATGCGTGATGTTTGGGTTGCTACTGGAACTTCGCCAACAGAATTCCGTTACATTGACTGGTTGTTAACTGTGCCGTTATTAATGGCAGAGTTTTACTTGATAATGTCAGCGGTAGGCAAAGTACCTGGACGTGTATTCTGGAATCTTTTAGCTGGCACTACAGCTATGCTTCTTTTAGGTTACGCTGGTGAAACTGGCATGATGAATGTAGGCCTCGCCTTTGGTTTATCAATGGCAGCTTGGCTCTACGTTATCTGGTACATTATGATGGGCGAAGCAAGCAAAATTAATGCAAACTTAGCAAATCCACATGTTCAAAAAGCTTACAAGACGATGACGTTATTGGTTACTGTTGGTTGGGCAATCTATCCACTGGGTTACTTCTTAGGTTACCTAGGTGGTGGTGCAGATCCTGGAACCATGAATGTGATTTACAACTTAGCAGATTTTTGGAACAAGATCGCTTTCGGTGTTGTAATCTGGTCAGCCGCAGTAGCAGATACTGATGAATCAAATAGCTAACTAGAAAAAGTAAAAAGAAAGAAAGTAAGGAAGAGCTCTTGATGCAGGGCTCTTCCTAGCTACAAAAAAGTAACCAACATAAGTTATATCCTATAAGGGTACTAATAATGTCCCCAAACAAAACAACCGAATTAAAAGTATTAAAGTCATTAGACGCTTTATACCGGCGTGAGATGCCTCAGTTTGATAATAGTTTGAGTCAGGCAGCTAGGTATCATTTTAAAAACCCAGGTAAATCTTTTAGAGCTCAGCTGGCCTTTTCTAGCGGTACGGCATTAGGATTAAACGAACCTGATAATTTACATTGGGCAGGAGCCTGTGAGCTTCTGCACAACGCCTCTCTTATTCATGATGATATCAGCGATGCCAGCACCCACAGACGAGGACAACAAAGTATCAATGAGCACTTTGGTTCTGATATGGCCCTTTGTCTAGGTGACTGGATGATTGCTAAAGCTTTTGAACTTGCTGCTCGTAATGCTACTTGTGGAGGTCAATTAGTGGCTTTGTTATCCCAAGCAATGCAGGAAACCTGTAGTGGACAAATTTCTGATATCAGCCAACGACAGTGTGCTAGGTTGGATCAGTGGCAAAAAATTGCTAAGGGTAAAACTGCACCATTGCTCATTGCACCGATAAAAGGTGCCGCCATAGCCATGGGCCTTAATAAAAATTTAACTAATGAGCAAAGACTTGGTGGTCTTGAACATCTGGTAGAATTATGTGGACTTGCTTATCAAGGACGCAATGATATCGATGACATTATTCCTTCCAGTCACCGATCCAGCGATCTTGATGGACGAAAACCAAACCTAGTCGTTAGCTTATTTGCTCATCAAAACGGTGGTCATCCAGAGTTCAATCATTGGTACCGTTCCGATGATAACGAGAAACTCCCTCAATGGCAGCGTCTAATAGCCTCTAGTGATGTTATTTTACAAGCGAATCAATCAGTCGATTATTGGCTGTTACAAGCCGAAAAACTAGTCAGCTCGGTTCCAAGCCAATTAAAATTTGTCGCAAGTGAACTTGTTAATACGGTAAAACAAAAAATAATAATCAATAACCAAGGGCGTATCGCTTGACAGAAAATAAATTTGGCGCTGGAAAAACAGTTATTGTCATCGGAGCCGGCTTCGCTGGTATTGCAACGGCGCTTAGATTAAAAGCACTAGGATATGATGTTACGCTTATGGAGCGTCTTGATAATTTAGGTGGCCGAGCTCAGGTATTTGAACGTGGTGGTTACCGGCATGATGCGGGTCCAACGGTTATAACTGCACCCTTTCTTTTTGATGAACTCTTTGAACTGTTTGATGAAAAACTTGAAGACCATCTCAACTTTGTCCCTCTCGACCCTTTTTATCGCTTTCATTTTGCCGACGGTAGTCAATTTGATTATCGTGCCTCTATTGAAGATACCCTAACCGAAATTCGGCGTTTTAATCCCGATGACGCAGCAGGTTATTTAAAACTGTTAGAGAAGTCTAAAAAAATATATGACGTAGGTTTCAAGCAACTAGTTCACCGACCTTTTACTCGAATCTGGGATATGGTCAAACAGGTCCCCGCTTTACTGATACTTAAATGTTATAAAACTGTTTCACAAATGGTTAATAGCCATTTAAAGCATCCGTTAATACGCCAAGCTTTTTCGATTCATCCTCTCCTTGTCGGTGGTAATCCATTTAAAACTACTGCTATTTATACCTTGATCCATTATTTGGAGAGACGCTGGGGGGTGTTTTTTTGTATGGGAGGTACCGGTAAATTAGTCGAAGAACTGGGGGCTTTAATGACGCGCCAAGGGATTAATATTGTCCTTGGTGCCGATGTCGATGAAATTATTGTTAAGGAAAAGACCGCTATAGGTGTTCGACTTAGTAACAATGAAATTATAGACGCTGATCTAGTTATCTTCGGCGGCGATCCAGAGACCTGTTACCGACATCTATTACCACAAAGTACATTCCGTTTACCAAAGATTAAAAAGAAATATAGTATGGGTCTTTACGTATTATATTTTGGTACCAAAAAACTGTATCCCGATGTAGCTCATCACAGTATTTGGATGGGACCGAGGTTTAAAGAATTACTATCAGAAATTTTTGATGCTAAGCATATGAGTAAGGATTTTAGCCTTTATGTTCACCGACCAACCGCGACTGACAAAAGTTTTGCACCCGATGGCTGTGAATCATTTTATGTACTGTGTCCTGTGCCAAACTTGCAGGGTAATGTCGATTGGAGCACCCAAGGTGAAATATTACGTGACCGAATTGTTAGTTCATTAGAAGAGACTATATTGCCAGAACTCTCATCAACTATTGAGGAGGTGTTTTGGATGACACCAGAAGACTTTGCTAAAGATTACCGTTCTATGCATGGTGCTGGCTTTTCCATAGAGCCCCGTCTTACACAATCTGCTTGGTTTCGCTTTCATAATCGTGACAGCGCAATCACTAACCTCTATTTTGTTGGTGCAGGAACACATCCAGGAGCAGGTCTTCCTGGTGTGGTTAGTTCTGCCAAAGTGGTCGAGGAATTACTTACGGGTGTTGAAGTTGGCTCGGGCGGCTAAATGAGCACTTCCCAAGAAGCGGCTCTCTCCCCCAAAGCCACTTTAGCACATCATGGAAAGTCTTTTTACTGGGCGAGTTTATTTCTTGGCGACAAACTCGCTAATCGGGCTGCGCAGCTTTATCTTTTTTGTCGTTTTGTTGATGACCTTGCCGACGGAGACTTACCTCACCGAAAAGAATCACTGAAGGACATTCGTGCGCGCTTAGATGGCAGCAGCTTGCCAGCAGGTCCTGAAGTTGAAGCCTTTATAAAACTCGCTACCGCCAATAATATCCCATTGATAGCAGCACGTGAGCTAATGGATGGTATGCTAAAAGATCAGCAGCCAACTGCAGTATTAAATGAAAAAGAGCTACTACGCTACTGTCATGCCGTTGCAGGTACCGTTGGTTTAATGATGTGTCGTGTACTCAACTGCGAACAAGCCCGCGCTGATAGCTTTGCTATTGATTTAGGTATTGCGATGCAATTGACCAATATCTCTAGGGACGTATTAGAAGATGCAAAAATGGGACGTCGATATATTCCAGCTAGCTGGATAGACCTCCCTGCTAGCACAATTGCAGAAGCAAATGTTACCAATCATCAAGCTGTTGCGGAGGCAGTTAAAAGGTTATTAGATTTAGCAGAAACTTATTACAAGAGCGCCCTATTGGGTATTCAACTGCTACCTTTTCGTTCCCGCTTCTCAATTACAGTTGCGTTAAGAGTCTACCGTGAAATTGGACGTTTATTAGAACGCCAAAATCTCCCTTGGTGGCAAGGTCGGGTTTTTGTTGGTACACAACAAAAAATATTATTGAGCCTTCGCAGTTTAATAGACCTTAAACCGTTGGTGGTACCTAAACATAAATTACAATTACACAAACATCTCAAAGGCTTAGCAGGGATTGACTCTGAATAAGCAAAAAGCAGAGACCATTGAAGTCGATATCGCTATTATTGGCGGAGGTAGTGCAGGTATAACATTAGCTAGCAAGCTGAGTGATTTATCTGCATTAGTAATTGAACCGCGGACACCCGTAGAGCGAGATTGCAGTTGGGCACTATGGGCTAATGAAATTGAACAGAAGAAATTTGCAACATCGATTAAGGGAAGTTGGAAGCAGTGGCGACTAATAGACCATGATGGAGAAATACTCCATAGCAGCGAACATTATCATTATACCAGTCTTAGTTCAGCGCTATATATGACTGAATGTGAAAAAAGTCTTGGTAATCAAACCACTTTAGTGCGAGCTGCTGCAGAGAATATAGTCGCTAACGGCAATGGGGGGTCATTCAAAGCTGCAGGCCAAAATTATAATGCCACTTACCTTTATGACAGTCGACCACCAAAGATGGCTGCCAATAGCCTAAAACAACACTTTTTAGGCTGGGAAATTCGTACAAAGTCACCAATAAGTCAACCTGAGATTGCTACATTAATGGATTTCCGTGTCGATCAATCACGAGGACTACACTTTATCTACGTACTACCTTATTCTGATTGCAGGCTATTAATTGAATCAACCATGATATCTGCTAATCTCGAGGAAAAATCTTGGTATCGTCAAGCTATTGAGCAATGGTTAAAAAAGCAAAATATTGATATAGCAGAAATAATAACCGAAGAAGTGGGAGTAATTCCTATGGAAACTGTTAATCCAGTAAATAAAAAAATTGCCTGTATTGGTGCGGCAAGTGGCGCAGTTAGGCTATCATCAGGCTATGCCTTTAGTGGTATACAAAAGCAAATGGCATCACTGGCACAAGGCATTCGTCGTGGAAATTATCTAGTGCCCGCTCCTATCGCTCCAAGATTAATACATATGGACAAGATATTTAATCGGGTGTTAATCGCGCAACCCGAGCTGGGTGTGACAATAATGATGACAACCGCCAAAGCATTAACTGCTGACGGTTTTGCCCGTTTTATGCTTGGTTCTGCCACAGGATCAGATTGGCTAAAAGTTATATTAGCTATGCCCAAAATCCCTTTTTTAAAGCAGGTATTTTTCAAATGACAAGCTGGGATATGATTGCCATCGCTGCAATTTTGTTGATTGGAGTTCCTCACGGTGGTTTCGATGGCGCAATAGCACGAAGAATAGGTTGGTCAACAAATATTCTTTCTTGGATTGGATTTCATTTGATTTATATTGCTTTGACTATGATCGTCGTTATTCTTTGGTTGCTCTTTCCACTTTACAGTCTGGGGTTATTTTTAGCTATTTCTGCATTGCACTTCGGTGCTAGCGATATAGCTGATACCGACAGGCATTGGTTACCCTGGATAGCTCATGGTGGTTTGGTTTCTATTGCTATTCCAAGCCTACAGCCTGAATTAGTCGAGCCTATATTTACCATACTGGTGGACTCAACGAACGCAGCAGTTTTAATAAATATAGTTAAAGCATTATTTATACCTTGGTTATTAGCCGTTATAACCTATATTTTCTATGCCTACTCGCATAACCAATACCGAAAGTCTCTGGTTAATTTATTGGTATTAATTGTTTTAGTTTATTTTCTTGCCCCGCTGATTAGTTTTGCGCTGTATTTTTGTTTTTGGCATAGTCGCAGCCATATGCTCCTTATATGGCGGAGTCTGAAACAACCAGACATGCGTAGCCGTGCATCTTATGAAATGATTGTTTATAGCTTAATGGCTTGGAGCGCAATAATAGTTGGTTATTATTATTTACAAACGTCGGTTAACACCGCCTTGATCCAATTAACCTTTATTGGCTTGGCATCGTTGACAGTACCACATATGTTGCTGGTCGATTACGCAAATAAGAGACCACTAATATGACAGATATAATCAACCGTAAAGCAGATCATATTAAACTCGCATTGCAACCTGAACATCAAGGACAGCAAGGTTCTAGTTTTGACTCTCTTCGATTTGAACCTAACCCACTGCCACAAATGGCGCTTCAAGAGGTTGAGCTACAGAGTACATTTTTAGACAAACCTATCGCATCCCCTTTTATGATTGGTGCCATGACCGGGGGTTGTGATAACGCTGATATTATTAATCAACATCTGGCAGAAGCTGCACAAATTTGTAATATTCCTATGGCGATAGGATCGCAACGCGCAGCGCTAGAAAAAGGTTTACAACAAAATATTCGCCAATGGGCGCCTTCAGCTATTTTACTTGGTAACTTAGGTGGCACACAACTTCAGCAGCAGGGATTAGATCTTGCTAAACGTGCAGTAGATTCGATAATGGCAGATGCGCTGGTAATTCATCTCAATCCACTTCAAGAGCTTATTCAGCCTAATGGAGACCGAAATTGGAATTTGGTATTAGAAGCTATACAAAACTGTGCTTCCAAACTTTCGGTACCGATTATTGTTAAAGAAGTCGGCTCCGGTATTGGGCCTATTACAGCACAAAAATTGCTGGATGCTGGCATACAATGGATTGAAGTAGCCGGTTCTGGTGGTACCAACTGGGCCAGTATAGAACTGGCTCGCAATAGCTCACCACGTGAGTGTGAAATTGCTGCTCCCTTTATCAACTGGGGTATGGGCACCGCTGATATTTTGCAGGCCGTCCATCACAGCTGCCCCCAATTAAGTTTAATTGGTGCCGGTGGCGTTCGTCATGGATTAGATATTGCGCGCTGTATTCGACTGGGCGCTCAAATGGCAGCCTTGGCTAAACCTTTTCTGGTACCTGCATTAAAGTCAACAGAAGCGGTTATCGAAAAAATTGAAATATTTCAAGAACAATTACGCTGGGCTATGTTCCTTACTGGTAGCAAAAACCTCTCACAACTTCGCACGGCTGCTATACAATAGCGATGAAGATTAGTTGTTGTCCGACTAACTCTGTTATTTGGTTGCTTCCTTAAAGTCTACCTCAAACGAAAATATTGACTCACTCATCAATATTCATCAATACTCATTACTTAAATTGATAAATGACCAATTCAATACTTGAGTTAAAGTCTCTTCACGACTTATTACTTAACATTTAACATATAACATTTAACATTTAACATTTAACATTTAACATTTAACAATATTACCAAATCACTCAGTAGCATTAATGCCAATTGAAATAGGTGAAAATCAAACCAATTAATATAGCTCTGACCATTATAAACCTTATTATAAGAGTCATTATATATTTTATAATAAAATATATAATGACTCTTATAAATATAAAGCATATATGCCACAATGGATGTAAGTACTTATTTTATATATATTATTTTGAATACTGCATACAATAAACCACTAAAAAAAGCAGGTTAATTTGTTAATCAATATCGTCGTTTTGATAATCGGCATTTCGTTTTAGTCGCCATAGTAAACTTTGGAGTGTTACATGGTATGTACAACTATTTTCGAGATTTTCATAGCTATATAATATAGATAAAATAAAAGTAAAAATAATTGGAATTTATAGGTATTCAGCTATAAATTTTATAAGTTAATTTTTTGGAAAAGTATATGTCAAGAGTAGCTAAATCAAAGCAGATAAAGTTGTTAGTCATGGTAGTAATAGGATTTTTTGTTCTAGTGGCCATTGTAAATATTTTTAATTTATTATAATACGATAGCATAAGGCTTAAACTCGACGATGTTAAAAAGTGAGTAAAATCAAACTCAATAGGGTCTAACCTGTTAAATAACGAGAAAGTATTACATGATAGAATAATGCTTTCGCTTAAATGACAATATCAATAAGTTGACTGCGTCGATTAAAACCCTTGTTCCAGTTACTAAGTTTACGATAATAACTCATTTGGCATTTATGTGGTTTACCTCTTCTATGGTATACAATTTAGTTAACTAAGATATCCCTCCCGCTAATACAATCAGTTTGTACCGTTTTATTTGGTTCACCAAGCCTTAAGTTTCTGTCCATAGATTACTCACCTCATGTTATTACTTAATAGGCCTGCGTTAAAAGTCATGACTCCTAGTAACCCAAAAAACTAAAGTGCACTAGAGAAAATAAAAATTAAAAATAAGACTAAAAATACGGCTAATACTCGGTATAACTTGTTTTCGTTAGCGGCTTAGTTCAAAATTCAATAACTGTCATATTTAGTTACTGTCCTTTAGCCGATTAAGAGATTTATGAAATATAAAAACAGCTCAAGCTTTACCCATAAGCAACAAGACAAGATTGGTGTGTTGATTACCAATTTAGGCACCCCTGATGCCCCTAAAAAAACTGAATTAAAGCGCTACTTGAAAGAATTCTTGTCTGATCCTAGAGTCGTTGAAGTACCCCGACTCATTTGGTGGATGATCCTCAATTTTGTCATCCTCAATATTCGTCCTAGACGTTCAGCCAAAGCGTATAGCACCGTTTGGACCGAGCGTGGGTCTCCCTTAATGTTTCATACTCAGGATCAAGCTGACGCTCTGAGAACTAAACTTCAGGAGCAATACGGTGAAGACCTAGTACTAGAATGTGCCATGCGTTATGGCAACCCTTCAGTGGACTCGGTCATTAGTAAAATGTTAGATCAGGGTGTTAGAAAATTAGTGGTTTTACCCCTTTACCCCCAATATTGTGCATCTACCACAGCGTCAACTTTTGATGCGGTAGCAACAAGCTTAGCCAAGCAACGCTTGATCCCCGAATTACGGTTTATTAACCACTATCACGACTTCCCTGCCTATATTGAGGCGGTTGCAGACAAAATTAGAGCACATTGGCAAACCCATGGTAGAGCAGACAAGTTAATTTTTACCTATCACGGTATTCCTAAACGCTACTTACTTAATGGTGACCCCTATCATTGTGAATGTCATAAGACCTCACGATTATTAGCCGAAAATCTAGGCTTAGAAAAAAGTGAGTACTTAGTTAGCTTTCAATCTCGCTTTGGTCGCGAGGAGTGGCTTCAACCCTACACAGATAAGACCTTAATGGCGTTACCCAAAGAAGGTGTTAAGTCAGTACAGCTGGTCTGCCCTGGTTTTTCTGCTGATTGTCTAGAAACCATTGAAGAAATTGGTGAGGAAAATCGTGAATATTTCCTCGAAGCGGGCGGCGAACGGTATGAATATATTAGTGCCCTCAACGCAGAACCTGCCCATATTGAAATGTTGACCCAACTGCTTGAACAGCATTTAAAAGGTTGGAGTTCTAGTGAAAATACCGAGTTGCGTGCAGAGCTGGCGATCAAGCTGGGTGCTGAAAAATAGTATCGGTTTCTTCATCAGCTAAGCCATTATGACTAGGACAAAACTAGCGGACCTAACATAATGGCGATACTGAAATAGCGAATATTTTACTCGCCAAACACCATTAATGAATACAAAAAAACAGAACGATCACGTTCTGTTTTTTTATGAATTAATTCAAATGAGACAAGATTGAAAAAGTATACTTTTTGTTACCCTGCCATTTTACAGTTAAGTCACTTTCCCATTAAAAAATAAAGTGCTCTGCATCTAAGTCCATCATAGAGTCCGCGCCATTTTCTAAACAACTGACATGGCCATGAGCTCGAGGCAAAATTCGTTGGAAGTAAAAGCGAGCTGTTTTGATTTTTGCTTGATAAAAATCTTTGTCATCATCGCCAGCGGCTAACTTATCTTGAGCAACTTTGGCCATTTTAGCCCAAAAATAGGCCAGAGTGACATAACCCGAATACATTAGGTAATCAACTGAAGCCGCGCCAATTTCATCAGGATTTTTCATCGCCTTAGCGCCAATACTTTGCGTCATCTTTTGCCATTGCCCTGCAAAGGTCATAATTGGCGTAATAAATTCTGCCATGGCTTCATTAGCCATATTATTTTGACAAAATGTAGCAACTTCACCGGCAAAAGGTTTCAATATTTCGCCCTGAGACCCTAAAATTTTACGGGCTAATAAATCGAGTGCTTGAATACCGGTTGTTCCTTCATAGATACAACTGATTTTAGTATCACGCATCAGTTGTTCCATACCCCATTCTTTAATAAAACCATGACCGCCAAGTATTTGAATACCGTGGCTAGTACATTCTAAGCCAATTTCAGTTAAAAATGCTTTAGCAATAGGCGTTAATAATGCCAATTTAGCTTCAGCATCAGCTTTTATAGCTTCATCATTTTCTACATGAGTGATATCAACCAACTGTGATAAATAACCAATTAACGCTCTACCACCTTCAGCAATCGACTTTTGTGTTAACAGCATACGCCGTACATCAGGGTGAACAATAATAGCGTCCGCTGGCCCTTTAGGGTTTTTAACGCCCGATAGTGATCGCATTTGTAAACGATCCTTTGCATAAGCGAGTGCGCCTTGAAAAGAAGCATCTGCAGCAGCAACACCTTCATTAGCAACACCTAAACGAGCAGCATTCATAAAGGTAAACATACAGTGTAAACCCCGATTTTCAGTACCAATTAAATAAGCTTTAGCGCTATCAAAATTAATCACACAGGTAGCATTCGCATTAATACCCATTTTATGTTCAATCGAGCCACAGCTGAGCGTATTTCTATCAGCAACATTGCCATCATCAGTGACATTAAACTTAGGCACAATAAATAATGAAATACCTTTATTGCCCTCTGGTGCGCCCGGAGTTCTCGCAATAACGATATGAATAATATTGTCCGATAAATCATGCTCACCTGCAGATATAAATATCTTGGTACCCGTAATGGAATAACTACCATCGTCATTGGGTTCAGCTTTAGTTCGTAGCATCCCTAAATCAGTACCACAATGGGGCTCTGTTAAACACATAGTACCTGTCCATACACCTTCAACCAACTTGGGCATAAACATTTGTTTTTGCGTTTCACTGCCATGTGCTTCAATTGTTGCTAAAGCACCGTGGCTTAAACCTGGATACATGGCAAAGCTGTGATTGCCCGCCGACATAAACTCACCAATAGCCGCATTAAGTGAATAAGGCAAACCTTGACCACCAAAATCTATTCCTTGTGAGAGCGTTGGCCAACCACCTTCGACATACTGTTGATAAGCGTCTTTAAAACCGTCAGGTGTTTTCACCTCACCATTAGTCCAAGTACAACCTTGTTGATCACCAATTTGATTTAATGGTGCGATAACCTGTTCTGTAAACTTACTTGCTTCAGCAATAATCGCATCAACCATTTCTAAACTAGCATCTTCATAACCTAATTTTTGATAATGCGATTCACAATCGAGTAACTCTTGCATCACAAATTTCATATCTCGTAAGGGGGCTTTGTATTCAGGCATCGGATTCTCTCTTTAAATTGGCACAACCAACTGGTAGGTGGTCTGACTTGTTAGTATCTTGTGATTTAAACATGTTCTGAGAGTTTTTAAAAGTATAAATTTCAGTAAAAGATCCAAATAGTATCGATAAATCTAGATTGTTAAGGTGAGATTAGTAAAAACCTTTTGTTGAGAAGCAACAATAGGTGTGAATTTTCAACAGGATAACTTTGAATTATATGGGGAATGTAATATCGAGTTATTGAGCCGATATCTAGGGTATCAGCTCAAAACCGCCTATTTTCACTGACTTTCGAGGTAAGCAAAAACAGTTTCAAAAGCAGGTTCTTGGTATTGTTTTAAGCCCGTATCTCTAAAATCAATATCAATTTGGCTACGCGTCAGCGCTTTTTTAATAAAATTACCAGCAAGAATTTCAACCTTTAATGGAGAAATCAATTGTATTGCGCCTTCGAGTTTAAAGCCGACTGGACCACCGGAAAATTTACCTTTTAGTGCGCGACCTTTGATAACAACCGTATCAACTTGGTAGTCTTCCATTAACTTAGCAAATGTAAATTGAAAGTGCCTCACTTCTTCAGCATCGCCAGCATTGACCAATGATATTTTTTGTACGCGAGTTTGTGGCACGTCATACAAATTATTTTCCTTTGTCATAATACAAATAATCGCATCGTTACCTTTTAATTCAACACCACATACTTTCATGAAACAACCTCAAAATGATTAAAAGCCCCTTACTTTCAAGAGTACTTATATTTATCAGCGGATTATAGATTAATTTAATCAAAAGGTCAGTGATTTACTGAATAGAAATGGTATAAGTCAAATTTGGTCGCTATTGTTGCGATGATTTCCTAATACTGTCAGTTTTAGTCCCTCTATAGAAAAAACAGGAAAGACCGGTAGTTAAGCGCATGAATAGATAATATAAAGCCTTTTATTTGGCATTTAAGAGGCTGAAATGTTGAGCTCATTAAATCAGCTCAACAACTCAATTTTTGTTGACCGCTCTAGTAACTCCCATTACAGATTTTTGGCTTTAAACCGAAAGACATAGCGGCTAAGTTTCCTTTATGGTGTAATACTTTACTCTATTAATGAATTGAATTTTTTAAGATAACTTAATGAAAAAAACATGTATCGTTACCGGCGGAAGTTCAGGCATAGGTCTTAGCATAGTGCAGTTATTTTTAAAAAATGACTATCAAGTGTTTAACCTTGATTTACAACACAGTGAATACGGTGACTTTTGTCAATGTGATATCACTGACCTTGAAGAAGTTAATAATATCATCAGTGAAATTACTAAAACGCATACTATTGATGTATTAGTGTCTAATGCCGGTATTCATCATTCTGCTAACATTGAAAACACCAGTGAGCAAGATCTAGACAAGGTCTTTAGTATTAATGTCAAAGGCGCATTTGCTGCGATTAAAGCGGTACTGCCCAATATGAAAGCCAACAAACAAGGCGCGATCATTTTGATCTCGTCTGACCAAGCAATTATTGGCAAGCAAAACTCTTTTGCTTACAACTTAAGTAAGACCGCTCTCGCCTCCATGGCAAAAACTACTGCGCTTGATTATGCTCAATTTAATATTCGAGCTAATGCGGTTTGTCCTGGCACAATTGAAACACCGTTGTACCATCGGGCAATCGATGACTACTGTCAAAAATCAGGTGCTGATAAAAACAAGATTCATCAAGAAGAAGCAAACCTTCAACCTTTAGGCCGATTAGGGCAACCGGAGGAAGTCGCGGAATTAGTCTTGTTTCTTGCCAGTGATAAAGCCAAATTTATTACCGGTAGTTTGCAAGTTATTGATGGCGGCTATACCGCCCAATGAACTATCCACTGATTGATGCCCACCTTCACCTTTTTGATCTGGTTCAGGGTGATTATCATTGGCTAAAAGAAGAAAACACACCTTTTTGGCCTAATAAAAAGATTATTTGCCAAAATTTTAATGAACAACACTTAACAGTCAATCCACCTTTTGAACTGGGTGGTTTTATTCATATCGAAGCCGGGTTTGATAATAAAAAGCCTTGGCGAGAAATTGCGTGGTTGGAGTCTCAATGCCAATTACCCTTTAAGTCAGTTGCCGCAATTGACTTAACGCTTAATAAAAACGATTTTATTAAACAAGTTGATCAGTTATTACATTATCAGAGTGTGGTTGGCTGCCGCCATATTTTAGATGAACAAGCCGAAGAAATACTGCAAAGCGAAGATATTCAGTATAATTTAAACTACTTGGCAACAAAGCGACTTAGTTTTGATTTACAAATGGCTATAGCGGATAAAACCTCACTTAATTTACTTGTTAACCTATTAAAAAACATCCCAACATTAACCGTTATTATTGATCATGCTGGTTGGCCTCCTGCTCTCCCCGAAAGCAAAAATAGCGGTGATAATAAATCCAAAGAGGCTACTTGGCTTAATTGGCAAGCCGCTATCAACACACTCAGTCAATTTGAGCAATGTGCAATTAAATGTTCAGGTTGGGAGATGGAAAACAAAGACTATACGATTGACTTTTTAGAAAAAGTCATCGGTAACTGTATTGACACTTTTGGTGATAAAAGAGTCATGCTTGCTAGTAATTTCCCGTTAACGTTATTTAATCAAAGTTATAATAGTCTCTGGCAAACGTATTCAAGTCTTAACTTTACATCCGATCAACTAATGGCGCTGACGAGTGCTAACGCCGCATATTGGTATCGATTAACTTTTTAGCCCTACCTAGCTACTCCTAATAATTATTTTTTATTCAAACGATCAAATTAAAAATATTAAGCACCAAATATAGTTAAGGTTCAATTTTAGGCGGACTAAATAACGGTCTATAAATACATCAAGCGGATGGTAGTCAATTTTGCTTCCACGTTAATCGATTCGTACAATATTATTTCCGCTGCTGGTACGCAAAAGGATTTACCAAGAAATGATAAAACCGTAACTAGTTAAATTCCCACCAGCGCGTATTAATGGCATTGCCGTCAAGTAAATACTGCTCCCCTATAATTGGGGCCGCCAATTTAATTTCTTGTTCTAGTGCCAATACTGACAACTTGGCTAAAGGATCATACCAGGGATGAAAGGCTAAATCGAAAGTACTGTTGTGCACCGGTAATAACACATCGGCATTAAGATCTTTATGTGCCTGAATAGTTTGCTCTGGCATCATATGGACTGACGGCCAATTTTTGTCATAGGCTCCACTTTCTAAAATGGCTAAATTAAATGGTCCTAGTGCTGCACCTATTTTTTTAAAACCATCAAAATAGCCACCATCGCCGCTGTAAAAAATATTATGAGTCGCTGTAGTGATAACCCAAGACGCCCACAAAGTTTTGTTGCGATCGGATAAGCCTCTACCAGAAAAATGTTGCGCAGGAGTTGCGGTAAACTTTATGTTATTAAAGTCAACACTCTGCCACCAATCTAACTCATTCACTTTATCTTTTTCGACGCCCCATTTAACCAAATACTCACCCACGCCTAACGGCACAAAAAACTGCTTTGTATTGTTACGTAGCTTGGTGATAGTGTCTTTGTCTAAGTGGTCATAGTGGTCATGGGAAATAATCACCGCATCTATCTCAGCAAATTCGTTAATATTGAGTGGCACGGGATGAAAACGTTTCGGCCCGATAAAACTAAATGGTGATGCACGCTGAGAAAACATCGGGTCAATAAGAATTATCTTGCCCGCTATCTTTAGTAGCAGACTAGAATGGCCTAAGCGATAAATAGCCGGAGTATCATCAGCAAGGTTGATTATCTCTTGATAGCTAATAGATTTTAGCGGGATTGGTTGAGCTGGCTCAGCATCAATTTTAGCCTCCAATAAATAGCGTTGAATAAAGCCAAAAAAGGTGGTGGTATTTGGCGCTGGTGCTGGAGCGTTATTAAAGACGCCACCAACATATTGTGATGACTTATTAAATGCTGGAATGTCGGTCTGCAAAGCACAGCCAACTATTACCGTCGTACTCACCAAAACAATAATTATTATTACTGCATATTTAATAAATTTCATCCGCTAACTATTACTCAAGTTATTTAACAGTAATATGTGGCGAGCGCTTAACCACGGCATCATTTAATTCAATACCCAGTCCTGGGACTTCAGTGACTTGGAAAAAACCATCAACAGGTTGTGGGTCTTGCAAACACAGTTCGCGGTTCCAATCTTTGGTTGCATAGGTATGATGCTCATGAATTAAAAAATTAGGAATAGCCGTTTCTAAATGTAATGAGGCGGCAGTTGCGACCGGGCCACCACAAACGTGCGCTTGGATGCGAATATCGTAAACATCGGCATAATCACAAACTTTTTTAGATTCAGTAAAACCGCCACACAAACCAACATCAGGCTGTAAAACATCAATACTTTGATCCTCAAAGTAAGGACGAACATCCCAACGATGATACAAGCGTTCACCACCAGCAATAGGGACATTGACGTTATCAGCAACTTTTTTATGCACCGCCGCATTAAGATAATTAACCGGTTCTTCATACATCATACAACCGACTTCTTCGACAATACGGCCCATTTGAATCGCTGATGCTGCGCCCATTAATGAATGAGACTCAAAAATAATATCAACGTCATCCCCTACTGCGTCACGTATAGCGCGTAATCTATTGCCAAATAAACGCATTTGAGGTTTGGTGAATAACTTAGTGCGATCAAAAGAAGAACTGCCATCTTGGTTATAAACAATAGGATCAACTTTTACCGCATCAAAGCCTTCTGCCACAGCCTTTAACGCCGCTTGTGCATATGCTTCAGGTTCAATAAGTTTGGTAATTGTCGTATCCCAGTCAAATTGTAACTGGCTGGCATAAGTCCGTAATTTATCATTGACCTTACCACCAAGTAATTGATAAACAGGGACGCCTAAAGCCTTGCCTTTAATGTCCCAAAGAGCCGTATCAATAGCGCTCATTGCTGAATAAAGTACAGGACCGCCGCCTAAGCCCCAAAAGCTTTCTCTGAGCATTCTTGACCATAACAATTCGGTATTAAACGGATTAAAACCAATTAATACCGCTTCAGTAATCTCTTTTATCATTGCCGCGGCAGCACTGTGTCCCCAATCGTAAGCAAGACCTGCTTCACCAACGCCACTGATACCTTCATCGGTATGAACTCTAACAAAAATTGGATTCCAGCCTGGACGTTTAGGGCATTCAATATCAAAAATTTCTACATGGGTAATTTTCATTTATTTTCCTAAAATGTGACACGTTATAGTCAATTGTTTTTTTAATGTTAATAATACCAAGGCCAATCAAGCTAATTGGCAAAGTCAGGATATGCTCGGTAAACCCTACGCATCATTGCTGGCCAAGCTTTTTGGCCCCCCGTCAAGCCAGAATGGACAATGTTAGCTTGCGCTTTTATGCCATCAACTATGCTTTGGTCAACATAAATCGGTTTCATACCGGTCGACATTACTTGCAGTTGCACCTGACAAGCACGCACTAAATCATACATATGCATAAACGCGTCACCTATCGTTCTTCCCATCGTCATCGCACCATGATTTCTTAGCAACATAAAATTGGCATTACCCAAATTATTTTGTAACCTTAATTTTTCTTCATGATTGACCGCTAAGCCTTCATAATCATGATAACTCATTGAGGCAAGGGCGAACATTGAATACTGACTCAGTGGTAATAGCCCTTCTTCGAGACTGGCAATAGCGATTATCTCGTTAGTGTGAACATGGAGAGCACATTGCTCGTCATGACGGGCTTCATGCACAGCACTGTGAATAGTAAAGCCGGCAGGATTGATGGTAAATGGGCAATCTGGGTCAACCACAGTGCCATCAATATCAATTTTAACTAAATTCGAAGCGGTAATTTCATCAAAACTTAAACCGAACGCATTAATCAATAAATGGTCAGAGTTAGGAATACGGGCAGATATGTGGGTATGAATTAAGTCATCCCAACCATGCATGACAAATAAACGATAACAAGCAGCAAGCTCAACCCGAGTTTGCCACTCGTCTGCTGACACTTTACCTTTGAGGTTTATTGAGGGTAATGCAAACATATTAATCCTTTTGTATTATTTTACTTATGAACCACTATTAATTAGTGGTTTAAATTTTACCTGAGGTTACCCATCCAATAAAGAAAGAGTTACCATAAGTTATACCTTAATCATTATTTAACCTTTTAAACTCACTTTATTATGTGTATTTTGTTTTTTGCCTTAGAACAGCATCCCCAATATCCAGTTATCATTTGTGCTAATCGTGATGAATTTCATCAGCGCCCAACCAAAGCGATGCATCACTGGTTAACGCCAGAAATTTTAGCGGGTAAAGATTTAACTGCGGGTGGCTCTTGGCTAGGTTTAACCGCAAGTGGCCGGTTTTCTGCGTTAACAAATTTTAGGCAAGTTACACAATTTGACCCTAATAAAAAATCTCGTGGCCATTTGGTGATACAAGCGTTAACTCAAACTGATGAAAACATGAGCACCTTATTGCATGAGAGCACTGATGACTACAATGGTTATAATCTTGTCTATGGTCAACTCAATAAACTTTACTCTTTTGATAGCGTCAATAAAAAAGCCCGTCAATTACCTAAGGGGGTTCACAGTCTTTGTAATGGACCATTAGATGATATTTGGCCTAAAATGGCATTGGGACAGCAGAGGTTATCATCACTGATAGATAGTTCATCTAAAAATAGTAACAGTCAAAATAACACACTAGATATCGAACAATTATTTGATTTAATGAAAAATACTGAACAAGCACAAAGCGCCCATCTACCTGATACCGGAGTTTCAAGACAGTGGGAAAAGTTTTTAAGCGCTATCTTTATTGTCTCTCCCAAGTATGGCACCCGAACAACGACTATTATCACTCAAGATATCAATGGGAAAACATTCATCGCTGACCGCAGTTATAACGCTTTAGGCCATGTCACACTAGACCAAACATTTACCATTGAGCAGAAAGGAAATTAATGAAAGCTACCACCAAAAGCCTCTATGAAATAACGGCAATGGCAGATGACGCCTTTATAGCAAAACACCCCAACCATCATACTTCTTTAGGCTTAATGGATAAGGTATTACGCGCTAAGGGTATCCCTGCTGATGCGGTGACCGTCGATAATATTGATAGTAAAATACGCGTTGTTTTACTTATTTTAGACCATCAACCTGACCTGGTAGGTATAGGTATTGGTAGCACATTAGTTGATGATATTAGGCTGTTATCTGAACTTAATTTAAATGACTTAACAGTTAATGATGTATTGGCTCTATTAGAAGAGCACTTCATCAGCAACTAATTGTTAAGTCGAAGGCCTAAAACAACGCTCTGATAATGGCGCCAATAATCAATATAAAAACTAAAATAGGTAGTATTTTGGAATATTTGGTTTGATCATCTTCTGTCATTTTTTTACCAAACTTTTCGCCAATAACCACCATTAGTACAATGCCAACAAAAACAGCTACTAAAATATATAACAATGTCATCAGTCATCCTTATTCTATGATTTTATTTACAATAAAAATCGTTACAACAATTGATAAAAATCAATTAACATAGCTTAACATAAGCTAATTTTGAAAGACAAATACCGATGCCACTATCTGATGATTTTTATATAAAACGTAAATTTATCATACGTCTTGGTAAAGCCTTGCATAAATTAGGTACCACAGCATACCGTTTAGAAGATAACTTACTCAGTATTGCTCATTTTTTACAGCTTCGTGCTTCTTTTATTATTGCCCCGACATCACTGACGTTTATCCTCAGTGATGATGAAGACGACCAACAATATAATCATTTAGTTAGAGTAACGCCGGGTGAAATCGATTTAGGCTCTTTAGCAAGGATTGACGAGCTTGTCGACGAACTCATTTCAGGCGAACGCACTTTAGAAGAAGCGATCGACCGGTTAGATGAGATTAATAATAAACCTCCGCCTTATGGCTTTTGGTTAACATTTTTTGCTTTTGGCGCCTCGAGTGGTGCTTTTTCAATGTTAATGCGCACAAGTTGGAATGACGTACTCTGGTCAACTTTACTAGGTTTGGTGGTTTATGGCTTAGTCGTGTGGGCAACAAAATCACGCAGAATATCAGAAATTTTAGAACCTTTTGCCGCTTTATCTTCAGCGCTATTAGTCTCAGTGATTTCGTTATTTGACCCTACCATTAATATGTCGATGGTTATTTTATCCAGTATTATTGCCTTTATTCCCGGATTATCTTTAACCGTTGGTCTATCAGAACTAGCTGCTCGACATTTAATGTCAGGGACGGCAAGAATAATGGATGGCGTAATGGTGTTATTTAAACTCTATTTTGGTGCGGTACTTGGTATGGCATTAGGTGATTTATTATGGGGTACCGTTAAATTTTCACCACCAGAAACCACACCAATATGGACCGCATGGGCCGCTGTTACCATTTTATCTATTAGCTTAGTGATATTGTTTAAAGCTAGATTAAAAGATGCACCTTGGGGCATTATTGCCGGTTATATTTCTTATTCAGTCAGTATATGGGCGGGGGGTTACTTAGGTATTGCCCTGGGTGCTTTTGTTGGTGCTTTTGCTCTTGGTCTCTACAGTAATTTATTTTCTCGGCTGATGAACTTACCCTCTAGTATTGTCCGTTTGCTTGGCTTAGTAGTACTAGTCCCTGGTAGTAAAGTTTATATTGGACTTAATAGCTTTGTATCAGGTCAAGATATGTTGACTACCTCTGTTGTTGGCTCACAAACATTTCTTATTTTTATGTCATTAGTTGCTGGAATTATCTTCTCAAATGTGGCGATACCCCATAGAAAAACACTTTAACCTTTCTAAGAGTCAGCCTTAAAAATTAATACTGCATTATGTAAAGTGTTTTTATCTTTATTAAAATCAGTGTGTTAAAAGCTAATTTCTAAGCTATTTGCTAAGCCAAATATTATTGATTTCTAAATATTGCTGTAACTAAATTGATACAAGTCAAATAGCTTAACGTGTAATGAGATTTTTTTCTCTCTAGCATTTTTCTTTATAAAACTTTAATATCAACCAACAATAATTATAATAAACCGGATAATTGTCTAACAATGAAAGCATTAATCACAAGCGCAGTATGCTCATCTTTATTATTTGTTGCCGGTTGTAACGATAATAACGAAACCGCTATAAATCAGGCAGCAGTTACCAGTAGTCCAAAGGTAGCTTTAGTCTCAGGTATTGAAAAAACCAATATGGACACTAATATTCGTGCCCAAGATAATTTTTATCGCCATATAAATGGTGGATGGATGAACAACAATGACATCCCTAATGACAAGACAGCTATAGGATCATTTTACGATTTACGTGATAAAGCTGATGATGATGTCAAAGCTATTATTGAAGAACTTGCCGCAGCACAACATCTTAAAAAAGGTACAGATGAGCAAAAAGTTGCTGACCTTTTTCGATCATATATGAACACTGGAAAAAGAAATACGGCTGGCATAACGCCTATCCAAAATATTTTTGATAGCATTAATACTATTAAAAACAAAAAAGAATTAGCGCGTTTTTTTGGCAGCCACTCAAGTCTTGGTATCAGCAGCCCTCTGGCACTTTATATTAGTATCGATGCTAAAAACTCTTCTCGCTATGCCACTCATATTTGGCAAAGTGGATTAAGCTTGCCAGACCGTGACTACTACCTCAATGAGGCTGAACGATTTGTAAAAATCCGTGAAGGCTATGTTGCTCATATTGAAAAAATATTCAATATCGCTGGTTTGAAAGAGACTAAAATTGCGGCTAAAAACATTATGGCACTTGAGACCAGCCTTGCCGGCTATCATTGGACACGCGTTCAAACTCGAGACAGTGAAAAACGTTATAATAAATTTCAAACCACTAATTTAGCGAGCATTACAGATAAATTTGATTGGCAAGCCTTCTTAAAAGCTGAAGGTGTAGAGGAACAAAAAGATATTATCATTAATCAACCTGACTTTATTGAAGGTTTTGGTGAAATATTTGACAAGACTTCTTTAGATGTGTGGAAACAATATTTAACCTTTCAAACCCTCACCAGTTTTTCTAGTTACTTAACCACAGATTTAGACGATGAAAATTTTAATTTCTTCTCCAAACAACTTAGTGGGCTTAAAGAGCAACGACCACAATGGAAACGGGGTGTTGGTGTTGTTAATGCTAATTTAGGTGAAGTTATTGGTAAATTGTATGTTGCCCGTCATTTTATCCCTGAAGCTAAATCTCGCATGAGTAACCTTGTTGAAAACTTGCGTAACGCTTATGGCGTAAGTATAGATGATCTTGAATGGATGTCTGCAGAGACTAAAAAAGCGGCTCATGTAAAACTTGCGGCTTTCACCCCTAAAATTGGTTATCCAGACAGATGGGAAGATTACTCAGCATTATCGATAAAGTCTGATGATTTAATCGGTAACTTAATGAATGCTCGTCAAGTCGCTAGCCAAAAAGAAATCGCTAAATTAGGAGGCCCTATTCGTAAATGGGAATGGGGAATGACACCTCAAACCGTTAATGCTTATTACAACCCAACGGTAAACGAAATTGTTTTCCCTGCGGCTATTTTACAAGCACCCTTTTTTAATATGAAAGCTGATGATGCAGTTAACTATGGTGGAATAGGTGCGGTAATAGGTCATGAAATGGGTCACGGATTTGATGACCAAGGCAGTAAATATGACGCTAAAGGTAATCTACGTAACTGGTGGACAGAGCAAGATCTTGCTCAGTTTAAAGAACGAACTGACGCCCTTGTTGCACAATATGCCAACTACCAAGTATTTGATGACTTATTTGTTAATGGTGAATTAACCTTAGGTGAGAACATTGGTGATTTATCAGGGGTCACTATTGCTTACAAAGCTTATAAAGCTTCACTCAATGGTGAAACAGCGCCAATTATTGATGGTCTAACCGGTGACCAACGCTTTTTTATCGGTTATGCACAAATTTGGCGTTCTAAAATCGTTGAAAAATCAATGCGTAACCGTGTAGCTACCGACTCTCATTCTCCTGGCGAGTTCCGCGCTTTAGGTTCATTGTCTAATATGAATGAATTCTACGAAGCATTTGACGTAAACGAAGGTGATGCTATGTATATTGCCCCTGAGAAGCGTGTAAAAATTTGGTGATAAACAGTTAAGATTGTAAATTATTTAGAGGGAGCTTCCGCTCCCTTTTTTAAATGAATTGATATCAGTCTCATTAAATTTATTACTGGCGTTGGCTGATACGCCCAAACTATTTAGCCATCTAAACGCCTAAAGACTTGTAAGTTTAGCCAACTGCACGTACACTTGCGCTGTTCTTAATTTAAGGTGTTTTATCTCAGACTCTTTTATAGATAAAACAAGCAAGATAATGTGGTTAAAGTCCACAACTGTACCCGCAACTGTAAGTAATTTTGTTGATAAAAAAAATCAAATAGTTACAAGTCAGATACTTGCCTTAACGATATATAATTTAACACCGTGCGGGATCACACAAAAGTAATCACATCAAAGTTATATTTAGTAAAATGATGTGATTTTCTTCCTGTCTGACCACCCGCCTCATGATTGAGGTTAAACAATGTCATCATCAATTGCCCAACAACCCTTAATTCAAGTGGTTGACTTATCGTGGCAAGTGAAAGATAAAATGATTTTACAGCAACTCTCTTTTACCGTAAATAAAGGACAAATATTAGGTGTTATTGGTCCCAATGGTGCGGGAAAAACAAGTTTATTACGCTGTTTATTGAACCAACAAAATGATTTTTCTGGTGATGTCTATTTTAAAAACAAAAAACTTTGCCATTACAATGCACAGCAGATAGCTAAATCATTTGCTGTGGTGACTCAAAAAGCCACACCCATATTTGCATTATCAGTATTTGATGTTGTCCGCATGGGCCTTTTACCCCATAAAGGCTTGTTTAGCTTAGATAATGATTATGATCGTCATCAAATTGAATTGGCTTTAGAAAAAGTAGGCTTAATGTCATCAATCAATTCAACCTACCATTTACTGTCCGGTGGTGAACAACAAAGGGTATTGATTGCTCGGGCTTTAGTTCAAAAAGCTGAAATATTAATCCTTGATGAGCCAACAAATCATTTAGATGTCTATTATCAGCATCAAATTCTTCAACTGGTCAACTCACTTGGTATTACAGTCATAATGACAGTCCATGACCTTAATTTAGCCGCACAATACTGCGACAGACTATTATTACTTAATCAAGGAAAACTCATCAGTAATGATGTACCCAAAAAAGTGCTCACATCACAAGTATTAACAGGCGTTTTTGGCCTCTACTGTCATCAAGACTTAGACCCGATAACACAAAGTCCTAGAGTGTCTTTTTACCTGAAAGATCCCCTAATAACAAAAAAAGATATGAGTTTGGTTAAATGAAAAAATATAATTTAACCTTTTTTATTTTGGCCATTCTACTCATCTTAAGTGGCGCATTAGCACTAACCTTTGGGCCTGCAAAAATTTCAATAACCGATATAACCCAATGTGTTATTGGTAAGTGCGTTAGCCCTATTCATCAGATGATTATCTGGGAGGTTCGTATTCCTCGTATTTTAGTAGGGATAGTCGCAGGTATGGGCTTGGCCATAGCTGGGGCCATATTACAAAATACCACCAGAAATCCACTGGCTGATCCTTATATCTTTGGCATAGTATCGGGTGCAGCACTGGGGGCAACAATTGCCACAATAACCCTTTCTAATCAACTCACCGTTGCACTCCCTTTAGCTGCATTTATCGGCGCACTGTTCTCGGTATTGATTGTGGTGTTTATCTCTACTGCATTAAAAAACCATGAACAATTATTACTAACAGGTATTGCTGTTTCTTTCATGCTAACGGCTATTAGTCAATTTTTACTCTATTTGGGCGAACCGTTTGCCACTAATAGAGTACTCTTCTGGTTAATGGGCAGTTTAGCTCGTGTGGAGATGAGCAACTTTTATGTCATCGGCAGTATTTTACTCATCAGCTTGTTGGTTATTGTTGCTTACCACCGGCAAATTGATGCCTTATTATTAGGTGATGAAAGTGCTAGCAGTCTGGGTGTTAATGTTAATAAACTGAGGTTATTAATGTTAGCTATATGTGCGGCGATAACCGCTACTGTTGTCGCTTACTGTGGTGGCATTGGTTTTGTGGGTTTAATGATCCCCCACATTGTTAGGCAATTTATCGGGGTAACCACCCTGCCATTGATCATAGGTTCAGCACTTGTGGGCGGCAGCTTTTTAGTTTGGGTTGACGTTGGTGCCAGATCAGCATTAGAAAGTGCCGAATTACCATTAGGCATAATTACCTCCGCCATCGGTAGCATTTTCTTTATCGGGATAATGCTAAAAGTCAAAAACAAAATAACAACATAACAAACAGCTCAATTTAATGGGTTATACGGAGAATTTAATGACAGATCAAAAGCAAAAAAATCACAAAGAACGTATGCAAAAAACAAAAGAGCGTGTTGATGCGGAAATAGAATCGGCTCAAGATGAGCGTGGCCTGCTAATAGTCATAACCGGTAATGGCAAGGGTAAGTCGACCTCGGGTTTTGGTACTATCGCCCGTGCAGTTGGTCATGGTTTAAAAGCGGCAGTTGTGCAATACATTAAAGGTTCTTGGGCTTGTGGTGAACGTGAATTACTGGCCAATGCCGGTGTAGAGTTTCACGTGATGAATACTGGATTTACTTGGAATACTCAAGATAAAGAGAAAGATATTGCTGCAGCACAAAAAGTGTGGCAAGAAACTAAGCGCTTACTAACCGATGAAAGCGTAGCGGTATTATTACTCGATGAAATCACTTATATGGTCAGTTATAAATATATCGATTTAGATGAAGTGATCAGTGCACTCAAAAATCGTCCTGCAATGCAGCATGTTATTATTACTGGACGCTCATGTCATCGCTCACTCATCGAATTGGCCGATACGGTAAGTGAAGTGCAGTCAGTCAAGCATGCTTTTGACTCAGGGGTCAAAGCACAAAAAGGCATCGACTGGTAATGCGTAAATTCGTTAACGCTTTGTCAGTAATTTTAATACTTGTTCATCTATCTGTTCAAGCAGATGAACAAGCTAATGAGCCGACAACTTTAACTGGTGATAAGCACATCAAGCCAAGGATTATTGCACTTGCACCGCATATTGTTGAAATACTGTATGACATTGGTGCAGGAGATCAGATAATAGGTACCACTGACTTTGCTGATTACCCAGAACAAGCCAAATTAATTCCCCGTATTGGTAATCACGCAAAGCTACAGATCGAACGTGTTATTGAGCTCCAACCCGATCTTATTATCGCCTGGCGAAGTGGTAACCCAAGTGACGATCTTAATCGTTTATCTCAACTTGGTTTTACCATTGTTTATTCTGAGCCTAAAACCTTTGATGATATTGCCAACGAAATACTTCAGTTTGGCCAACTCAGTGGTCATTATCAGCAAGCTAAAGAACTCTCAAAGACAATGTTGTCAACATTAGCTCAACTTAAGAAATCATATCAAAATAAAGTAAAAATCACCGTATTTTACGAATTATGGTCAAGACCACTAACAACCATTGCCAAAGGGAGCTGGCCTCAACAGCACTTAAATATTTGCCAAGCAAACAATCCTTTTGAACAGGTCGCTACGCCTTACCCTCAAATAAATATTGAGCAAGTTTTACAAACACCTGTCGACCTTATAATTCAACCCATGTCGATTAACCACATGGCAAAAGAAGGCTTTAATTGGCAAGATTGGCCTATTATTCCAGCAGTAACAAAGGGACAGATTATTCAACCCAATTCAGATGCCCTTCACCGGATGACGCCGCGAAGTCTTCAAGAATTAACTAAGCTTTGTTTGGCTATTGATCACGCTAGACAATTACTTTAGTAGTAACTCGTTGGTAATTACGATTTAAAAGGTTTTAATAATAATTACCAATTCATTAGTGCTCTATCACTCATTATAAATAGAGCAAATAAATTATTTTAGGTGTTTGTTGTTCAAGGATGACTCAACAAGTAAAACGGGAAACAGGTGCGTAGTTATTATTTAATAATGGCAAATCCTGTACTGCCCCCGCAACGGTAACAATCGAAAGGTTTAAGTCCGGAGACCGGCCTGAAATTAATATAATCACAGTAAATACGGTGGGTGTTTACTTGAGGATACCATGAAAAAATCGTTAATCGCGTTAAGTCTTACTAGCGCATTTGCCAGTTCGTTAAGTTATGCAAATTCATCGACTGAAGCCAGAACCCTTGAAAAAAAAGTGGCTGAAGTCGATGAAGTTATTATCGTTACAGCAACACGTTCACCAAAGAACAGTACAGATATTTTAAGTAGTTTTGCTGTGATTAGTCGCGAAGATATTGAGCAATTACCCGTTTCATCTTTAGCTGAGTTATTAAACACTATTACTGGCTTCCAAATGAGTCAAAATGGTGGGGCAGGACAAACCACTTCAGTATTTACTCGAGGTACAAATGCTGGCCACACCTTAGTACTTATTGATGGTCAACGCGTTAGTTCAGCTACGCTAGGTCAAGTCGAGTTTGCCAATTTGTCACTTGCTCAAATAGAGCGAGTGGAAGTTATTAAAGGCCCGAAAGCTTCTATATGGGGTTCAGATGCGATAGGTGGTGTTATTCAAATATTTACCCGCCAATTAGACGCGGGTGAAATATCTGTTGATCTTGCTTATGGCAATCAAAATCAAAAGCAAGCGAGCTTAAGTACCGCTTTTGCGCATGGTCATGGTGGAACTACTATTACCCTAGCGGCTAAAGCTTCTGATGGCTATGATGTTTTTGAACCAGCAGAGCCTGATAGTGACGGTTACAATCAAGAGAATATTTCACTCATTGGCTATCAAAACATAAATAAGCAGTGGAAAGTTAGTTGGTTGGCAAGATACGACCAAGGAAATAGCGAGTATGACAGTAGTTTTGGTGCTGATGATGAAAGTGCCTTTGAGTCAAAGCAATGGCAACTTACCGCTCAACAAAAGACCAAAAACTGGTACCAAGAGTTTCGCTTAGGCTCACAAAAAAATGAATCAATCACTTTTGGTAAAAGCATTTTGGAAAAAGAGGGGAGCTTTTTTGAAACCAATAGACTGCAAGCAAGTTGGCTAGGTAGTTATCAAATATCATCAGTACTTTCCTCAAATACCGGTATTGACTTAACAAAGGAAAAAGTTAATACCTTAAACGCTTACAATCAAAATGAACGTAACCTTTACGCGGCATTTACCCACTTAAACTTTGACAATGACTCACAATTCATTGAAGGCTCAATTCGGTATGATAACATCGAAGATGTTGATAACAAGGTTACCTATAACGTCAGTGTAGGTCAGCGATTCTCTGCTAATACTCTGGTAAGTTTCAACGTGGGTAGCGGCTTTAAAGCGCCAAGCTTTAATGATTTATATTATCCTACCGATGCCTATTCTTATGGTAATGCTGAGTTGACACCTGAAACATCAACCAGTGTCGAAGTGTTATTTAAAACCTCTTTTGCAGATATTGAAACCGAGTTGAGTATTTATCAAACGGAGATAGATAACTTAATTGAATGGGATGTAGATGAAAACTATAAATACACGCCAACCAATATTGCCGAAGCCGAGATAAGAGGCCTAGAGTTAAGCTTCTCTGGTGAGTTTTTTAATGTCAACCATGAGCTACAGCTTGGTTATTTAGATGCGGTTAATATCACGACTCATCAGCCACTTATTCGTCGTTCTAAAAACTCTGCTCGCTATCAATTATCTCGTCAGTGGCAAAGTTTAAGTGTGCTTGCAAGCGTCAATTATCAAGGTGAACGCGAAGATACTCAATGGCCTGGAACCATTACGCTAGAGAGTTACACCTTAGTCGATGTGAGTGCTTCTTATCACATTAATTCAGCATGGACGGCAGGAATTAAAATCAATAATTTACTTGATAAAGACTACACCAGCGCAACTAACTATATTGGTCAACCCGCACAATATTTGTTAACCGTAAGCTATCGACAGTAACTAAATAATTACTAACGAATAACTATCTAATATCCAGTTATGCCATTCTAGCATAGCTGGATTATCTAAATAACAGTGTCAATATTGATATTGTTTCCAATGACAAGTTAGCAATACCTTTCTATAGAATAGCTAAACACGAAGAAAGTCATAGATATTTAAATCAGAGTGATTTTTGGGTCCCTACTTTCCTTAAAAATATTAACATTCAAAAAAACCTTCTTAAACGTATTCGCTATGATGGTGGTTACCTGACATATATTTTATAAAAAAATTATGGTGTCTTTTTATTGAATAGCCACTTAAATAATAAACACAATACCTAAAATAATCAGTGTTGCAAAAAATATCGTCTCAGAGGTTAATAGAAATATAGGTCGCCACCCCACTGAAGCAATTTCTTTTAATGAGGTTCTTAAACCAATGGCAACAATAGCGACAACCAATAACCCGTTAGATAACGATTCTATTATTTGTACTAATATTTGAGGTATCCAACCTAAGTTATTAAACAAGGCTAAGACAAAGAACACCATTAAAAAACTAGGCACGTATGTTGTTAGTTTGGTTTTTATTCCTTGATTCTCTTTTTTATTAGTCTGACCTTTAAAACTAAAAAATATAATCACCACAATAGGTAATAATAGCGCTACTCTTAATAGCTTGATGTAAGTAGCAATGTCGCCAGCCTCAGGTGAAATTGAATAACCGGCACCAACAACTTGTGCAACATCATGAATAGACCCACCAATAAATACGCCCGCTAACTTATCAGGTAAGCCAAGCATTGCTGCAATCAAAGGATAAGTAATCATAGCTAAAGTACTGAGCGTAGTTATACCTATTACGGTTAAAGCAAAATACTTTTCTTGATAATCCTTTTTAGGTAGTACAGTACTAATCGCGGCTGCGGCAGAAACACCACAAACAGCAACAGCACCACCAGTAAGAAGACCAAAAGATCGTGATAACCCTAATGCTTTAGCCATTAATACGCCAAAAAAAATGGTGAGCGCCATTGCAATGATAATAATGAGGGGCGCAGTAAATCCTAAAGACACAATATCTGAGACTGAAATACGCACGCCCAGGAGACCTACCGCAATACGAAGTAAAGATTTTGAACAGAAATCAATACCCTGTTGTTGGCGCGGTGACTCATATAAAAAATGCATTGATAAGCCTAATAACAAGGCAAATAACATTACAGGAGCATCGTAACGGCTTGCTAATAGACTTGCCGACATTGCGATAATAATGCAAATAGTAAAGCCGGTATAATTAACTTTAAATTGGGCAATCATATTCACCTTCGAATGTTAATGAGTATGACCACTAAACTTGGAGTTGTCATAGAAAGTATTGTTTTATAATAAAAAAAAATTAAATTAAAACAGAATTAACTGTAGCTCAATCCATATAACTAGTTAGTTAGTAACAAATAGTTCAGATCATACCTACACAGTGCTGGCAATAATAAAAGTTATGACTATCTTTATTATAATATTGGGATTTGGCAAGATTGTTTGAAGTGTAAAATCAAATAATGATTTTCCCTCAAATTCATGCTTAAGTCCTACTGTATCTATGACTTACTTAGCCAAAAATCAATGTTATGGATAGTTAATCTAGCTAGTTTTATTATTATTTTAAAGGTATTATTTTTTACTAGCTTTTATTTTCTCACTTTGTCTATAACGTATCTCGTGATAAGAAATAATTGTCTAAGTCAATCAATATCATCCTTCCATGTTATACATTGATCTACTCTTCTGAGCGAAAAAAAAGTAATAGTCTGCTGAGACATAGGTTAAATAATTTAGTCTAAAGTATTATATGAGTTAACACCTCATTAATTTCATCCCTTAATTAAAAATCGTGAGTAATCACTTTGTAAGTTCTCTATAATATGATTTTAACAAATCAAGCACTATAAGATAACTAGCTATTATTTAGTTAGTTTCTAAGATGCGAATTGAAATTGAGGCCGCTGATGTCCGATTATCAACACCAAGTTTACGGTATATTTGTTCTAAGTGTTTATTAACAGTTCTTGGACTCATGACTAAAATTTGAGAAATTTCCCAACTCGTTTTACCATATGAGACCCAATAAAGCACTTCAGATTCTCGTTTAGTCACAGGCAGCGCTTGTTGTAAATCGAATGGCAACTTATCTTGCTTAGTTTTAACTATTCGTAATAAATGCATTTCACCTTGTTGCCGCTCATAAAAAATAGTAATCGTCTCAATAAAGGTCTTTATCACTAAATTTTGTTCATGTTCACTTAGTAACCACTTTTCAATAGCAACCGCTAAAGTTGCCCACGTACTATTATTACTTTCTGAAATTTGCTCTATAAACTGATGCACATAAGGAGTAGCCCAAGATAAACGGCCTTTATTATTAACACAAAAAACATTTTTACCTGCATGATCTAATGCATTTTGCGCGCTTAATGTTTGTTTAGCAGTTTGCACATGAGTCTTAATGCGAGCAATAACTTCATCAGGAAATATTGGTTTGGTAACATAATCAATACCACCTGCTTCAAAACCTTTTACCACATCTTCAACATCAGTGAGGCCTGTCATAAAAATAATAGGGGTTTGTGGTAAAAGTATTTTAAGTCTTTTACAAGTTTCGAAACCATCCATTTCAGGCATTACTGCATCTAATAAAATAACGTCGGGTTCAACTTTTTCGCATATGGCTAATGCCTGAATACCATTTAAGGCAACTAAAGCGGTATATCCTTGTGTATTTAACGCAACATTGAGCATACCTAAAGATTCAGGGGAGTCATCAACAACAAGGACAACTTCACTCATTTTACTGTTCATGATTAATCTCATTTAGGTATTGAATAATGGCTGGAAAATTACAGAGTTCAAGATGTTCAACTAATTGTGATTGAATATCCGCAGGGAGATGAAAATCCGCTTTTAACTCGGTAAATTTATCTTTGAAACCTGATAAGTATCCAATTTCGGCTAATGCTTTTAACGCTTGATATTCTGTTGCTTTTGCTAATGGTTTAGATAAGTAATTATTATCAGGTACCAATAAATTAGTTTGTTGAGGGCTTTGATATTGCCAACTGAGCTCTAATAAACGGCCCACTTTCCATAACAAACTATCAAAGTTGACTGGTTTAGCAACATAATCATTATGGTAACCCTCCGCTTGTAAATTAAATTCAACATCGCGTGCATTCGCTGATACCATTACTACTGGCATTAAATACTTTTTTTCTCGTAAAGTTTGAACCATTTGCCAACCATTAACATCAGGCATGCACACATCAAGTAATATTAAATCAACAGGGTGTTGAGATAACAAAGCAAAACCTTGCTTAGCATCTGTTGCATTTAAGACAATAAAGCCTAAGGGTGCGAGTAAATAATCCATTAAGTGCCGTTGATCATTATCGTCATCGACCACCAATATGGTTTGACGAGGACCCGCATAACCGATTACTTTTGTTTTTAAAGACTCAAGCTCACTTTTCTCTCGTTTTATAGCCAATAACATTAAACGAAACTTAAATATTGAGCCTTGTCCTAAGACACTTGATAATGTTATCTCTCCCCCCATTAACTCAGCTAAAGAACGTGAAATTGTTAAACCTAATCCTGTGCCACCAATCGCTTTAGTATGGGTGTTGCGTACTTGTTCAAACGGTTTAAAAATCAATTTTTGGTTTTCTTGAGAGATACCGACACCTGTATCAGCAATACTAAAATGCGCAACCTGATTACGATAACTCAGCTCAAAATTTATTGAGCCTTGATCGGTGTACTTAATAGCATTAGAAATTAAATTAATTAATATTTGACGAAAACGCTGCTTGTCTGCCGCTACATAATCAGGCAATCGTCCTTTAGTGAGGTAATAAAATTTAATACCTTTTTGGTTTGCCTGCATTTGAAACATTTCCACTAACTGTTGCATAATAACTTTTAAATTAAATTCGTCACGCTGCAGTGTAACTCGACCAGCCTCAATTTTAGATATTTCTAATAACCCCTCAATTAAATCAGCTAAATGCTCACCGTTACGCTTTACAATACCCAAAGTCTCTCGTTGCCTTAAGGGTAATTCCTCATCCTGACTTAATAACTGTGCATAACCTAACAACACATTCAGTGGTGTTCTTAATTCATGACTTAACCCCGCTAGGTAGCGACTCTTTGCTTCATTAGCCGCCTCAGCGACTTCTTTGGCATTATGTAATGCCAATGCTGTTTTTTCATGGGCGCTAAACTCGTTAGCAAGCGCCTTAGTTTGCGAACGTAATTCTCTAAGCGCTAGCACATTACTATTGCGCGCTAAAATAAATAACCAACTGACAACGCCAATAATGATAACCAACAAAAAGAATATTTTGACTAATGTGCTGGCAAAAACACGTCTGATTTCCTCACTTTCCATTGGCAGTTGAATATAAATGAGAAAAAGGATACCGGCACAAATACAGCTTAATAAAAGAGTCACTGCCATAAAGTGTATTGATGGTGTGGTTATTTTTCTTAATAACTTGTCACTAAAGAAACGTTTAAAAAAATGATGTGATTGTTTAGCTAAGGTACCTTCTGTTCGGCATTGGTCACCACAACGGACATCTAAACTGCAGCATAAAGAACAAATGGCTTTGCCATAAGCGGGACAAAAAGTCATATCTTCTTGATCAAAGCTATTTTCACATATATGACATTGAGTAATTTTAGTGATGTCTTCTCTATTAGCATCTATTAAATAAAACTTTCCTTGAGTGAGCCATCCAATAAGAGGCACAGTAATAAAAGGCAGGCCACAGGCAATAAAAGACGCTAGTGCTTTGATCGTTTCACCATACCAACCAAAGTGCGCCGTAAATCCTAACAGTGATGCAATTAACATCGAGCCAACACCCACGGGGTTTATGTCGTATAAGTGGGAACGCTTAAATTCAATATGTTTAGGGCTAATACCCAGTGGTTTATTAATCACTAAATCAGCGACAACAGAGCTTAGCCATGCTAAAACAACCACAGAATATACCGACAGCATACTTTCAATGGTTTGATAAATGCCTAATTCCATTAATAACAAGGCAATAGCAACATTAAAAACCATCCAGACCACTCTTCCAGGATGAGTGTGAGTAACACGGGAAAAGAAGTTGGACCAAGCCAACGATCCCGCATAGGCATTGGCCACATTAATTTTTAATTGCGAAATCACCACAAAAACACAGGCAAAAATCACCACTAAGTCTGAATTATCAAAAACATAACTATAAGCTAGTTGATACATATGTGCAGGATCGTCAGCTAAATTTGCAGGTACGCCTTGTTTTAAAGCTAAATAGGCTAAAAACGAGCCTAAAAATAATTTTAAAGCACCAAATATTATCCAACCAGGGCCTGCAGCTATTAATGCACACCACCAACGCCAAGCATTTTTTTTAGGTTTTTCAGGTAAAAAACGCAAAAAATCAACTTGCTCACCTATTTGTGCGACTAAAGAAAGTAAGACTGCCGATGCTCCACCAAACAGTAGTAGATTAAAAGCACCTTCCTCTTGCCCTGAATCTCCAGTAAAACTCAACCAGCCCTGTAATTGACTATCATTATGAGTAAAAACAAAATATAGAGGTAAACATTGAAGAATGATCCATATCGGCTGCGTCCATACTTGAAAACGGCTGATATAAGCAATGCCATGGGTCACGATTGGAATAACAACGAGTGCACTAATAACATAACCTACGCTCAGGGGGATACCAAATAAAATTTGTAATGCCATTGACATAATAGCAGCTTCAAGTGCAAAAAATATGAAGGTAAACGATGCATAAATTAATGAAGCGATGGTTGAGCCGATATAGCCAAACCCTGCACCTCTAGAAAGCAAATCAATATCGACACCGTACTTAGCGGCATAATAACTAATAGGTAAGCCCGTCAAAAAGACCACTAGCATGACTGTAAGAATCGCCCAAGCCGAGTTTTCAAAGCCATAATTAAGTGTGATTGCACCACCAATCGCCTCTAAAACCAAAAATGAGACAATCCCTAGTGCAGTTCCGGAAATTCTTCCTAATGACCAATGTCTCGCTCGCCTTGCGGTAAAACGTAAAGCAAAATCCTCCATCATCTCATTAGCAACAAGTTTGTTGTAAATACGACGAGTAGGTAATATTTTTTGATTAGACTGCATACCAGATAACTCGCTCTAAAGTGAGTGATTAATTTCGATTTGATTTGATTTAATTTTTAGCCTTCGTCGCTATCACAATCCAAAAAAATAGACTTGGAGACATCAAAGCAAATAATAATTATACGATAAATAACATAATCATATCCCAAGTTAAAGACAATTTATATGCGCAGTTATACGTAGTCTATTGCGTGCTTTTACGAATATTTTTCATTGACTTAAAAAGACATAATTAACTCAGTTGTAAATAACCTCACGTTGTAAGAGTTATCAATTAAAAAGATAACCTAAAACATTTAGTAACTTTAAATTAATGGAAAATCAAACATGAAATCACTCGCAAAATTAACTCCTTTAGCAACAGCATTATTACTTTCTTTAGGCACGGCTTCTGCTCAAGCTGATGATAAATTAAGTGTCAGTGGCTTTATTGATATGTCATATCTAGCTATTGATGTAGACGGTGGCGAATCAACCCACGACTCTGGTCTTGATCAAGTAGAATTAAACTTAGGTTATGACTTTGGCAATAAACTAACCGCATCTGTTGATATTGAATACCAAAATGCAGCAGAAGGTGTTGACCTTGAACAAGCATTTATCTCCTACGCTGTAAGCGATAACTTTAGTGTTAAAGCTGGTCGGTTTTTAAGCTACTCAGGCTGGGAAACTGAAGAGCCTACTGGTTTATTTCAATATTCTGGTGCTGGTTATGCCCCTTATTTCTATGGTTACTACCAACAAGGTGTTTCAGGTATATACACGGGTGAAGGTTATGCATTAGCAATATCTGTTGTTAACGACCTTGCGGGGCCTCAATCTACCGACTCTGAACATCCGGGTATTGAAACAATGGTCGCCTTAATGCCAACAGATGATATCACCATTAAAGGTTTTTATTCAAAAGATGGGGACGTTGAGTTAATCAATACATGGGCGAGTTATTCAACAGGGGCATTAACACTAGCAGCTGAATATAATACAGCAGAAGACAGTGTTTTTACTGGCAGTGATGCGAGTGGTTATTTAGTTATGGCTAACTACGCATTTGAAGATTTTGCTTTAACCCTTCGTTACAACAATTGGGAAATTAAAGAGGCCTCTGGCGACATTTATGAAGACGCAACAGGTTTCACTATCTCACCAAGTTTCTCAGTTAACGACAATCTATTAATGGTTTTTGAATACCGTTTGGATGAAATCAACGATGTTGATGTCAATTCTTTTGCAATAGAAGCATTAATCACTTTCTAATCTACCACACACTATAAGGGAAAATATTATGAAATTTAAAAAATTGTTAATCGCTAGCTCAATTGTAGCCAGTGGTTTTATAACACAGATAGCTATGGCAGCTGACACCATTAAAATCGGGGTGTTACATTCTTTATCAGGCACTATGGCGATCAGTGAAACAACGCTCAAAGACACTGTGTTGATGATGATTGAAGAACAAAATAAAGCCGGTGGTGTATTGGGTAAACAGCTTGAAGCAGTGGTCGTTGACCCTGCGTCTAACTGGCCTTTATTTGCCGAAAAAACACGTGAGCTTCTAGCCAAAGAAAAAGTAGACGTTATTTTTGGCTGTTGGACATCAGTTTCAAGAAAGTCTGCGTTACCCGTACTTGAAGAATTGAATGGTTTATTGTTCTATCCAGTACAATATGAAGGTGAAGAATCGTCTAAAAACGTATTTTATACCGGTGCTGCACCAAATCAACAAGCTATCCCAGCAGTTGACTACTTAATGAATGATATGGGTGCTACGCGTTGGGTATTAGCAGGTACTGATTATGTTTATCCTCGTACAACAAACAAAATATTAAAAGCGTATTTACAATCTAAAGGCGTTAAAGATGAAGACATAATGGTTAACTACACACCATTTGGTCACTCTGATTGGCAGGGTATCGTGTCAGACATCAAAAAATTTGGTTCTGCTGGTAAGAAAACAGCCGTAGTTTCTACCATTAATGGTGATGCAAACATTCCTTTCTACAAAGAACTAGGTAACCAAGGTGTTTCTGCTGAAGATATTCCAGTGATTGCATTTTCTGTAGGTGAAGAAGAGCTTTCTGGTTTTGATACTAAACCACTTGTTGGTCACCTAGCTGCTTGGAACTACTTCCAAAGTGTCGAGTCTGAGGAAAATGAAGCCTTTATTGCTGCATGGAAAAAGTATATTGGTGATGACAAACGTGTCACAAATGACCCAATGGAAGCGACTTATATTGGTTTTAAAATGTGGGTAAAAGCAGTTGAGAAAGCGGGTACTGCAGATGTAGATGCTGTTGAACAAGCACTTATTGGTGTTGCTGTACCTAACTTAACTGGTGGTATTGCCGTAATGAATGCTAACCATCACTTATCTAAGCCAGTACTCATTGGTGAGATTCAAGAAGATGGTCAATTTGAAGTTGTATCAGCAACACCAGATACAGTTATTGGCGATGCATGGTCAGATTTTTTACCTAGCTCTCAAAACCTTATTTCAGATTGGACTGCACCTGTTAACTGTGGAAACTTTGATGTGAAAACAGGTAAATGTTCAGGTCAAAACTTCTAAGTTATACCTAAAGCGGTCATTCTATTTTCTATTGAATGGCCGTTTATTTTAATAATACTATGCGGGAGCTCAGACTTATTGGCTGTTAACTCCTAAGTAGTCAAAGTAATCTCGGTACTCATAAATGCGTACTGGATATGATCTCTTGATTATATTTTTATTATTTTATTATTTTATTATTTTATTCAATACTTCAATGAGACTGGCTCTTACATCGTGATGATTAAGCCAATCTCATTTTTTAATCAGAAGGTAAACGCAATGATGCGACTAATGTCTGTGTTAATCATTTTTATAATATCATGGCAAACATTAGCAAACAGCCAAGCTATTAATACTGACACAGTCTCTAAGGTTAACACACCGTCAAAAGTATTAATTGGACTAGTGCAGGAGCTCCCTAACACAA